>Ga0129301_1000949_pt1 | contig 15133 bp, 14 predicted proteins | sample ConPoolayeHmetaG_FD_94489 | JGI IMG/M metagenome (GOLD analysis project Ga0129301, IMG submission 94489) | Hot spring microbial mat communities from California, USA to study Microbial Dark Matter (Phase II) - Cone Pool mat layer H metaG ...
GGGTTGAAACTCACCCTCGTGAACATGGAATCCCTAGTAATCGCGCGTCACTATCGCGCGGTGAATACGTCCCTGCTCCTTGCACACACCGCCCGTCGTTCCATCCGAGCGACTTCTGGGTGAGGCGTGGTCTCTTTTGGCTGCGTCGAATCCAGCTTTCGTGAGGAGGGAAAAGTCGTAACAAGGTGGCCGTAGGGGAACCTGCGGCCGGATCACCTCCTAAGTAAGAATACGCTTTTCTGGCTGGAGGAGAAAGAAGAGAAGGAAGCCACAGAACGCTGAAGCCTGATCTTTTTTATTATTTTTTTGGTTTAGTCTCGGGTTGAGTAGCCCCTCCCTTATATATAGAGTGAATTGTGGTTTGTAGGGAGGGTTGAAGTTTTGTTGTTGTGTTTATGGTTTTGAATTTTATGCTTTTTTGTTTGCATGTTTTTCTGATGGTGTTCTGTATGGTTTTGTTCCAGTTTTCTGGGGCGTTATAGAGTATGACCGTTTTGTAGTTTGTGCGGTTGATGTATTCGGCTAGCTGGTTGGCTACGTATGCTGTTGTCTCTTTGTCCAATGGCGTTGCAGTTTCATGCTGAGATAGCGGATAGATTTCATCGAGTTCTATTGGGATTACGCCGAAAGGTGCTGCGTAAAAGCAAATGTGAATCTTGTCAAGATGGTTGCCTAGAATTTTTGATATTTGCCTATACTCGTGGGATTTGTGGAAGGGTTTTGTTTGCGTCTGCGGCAACAGCAGAAGAGTTTTGGCGTTTTTAGGTTTTGAGTATCTTTCTGTTAGGCGTCTTCGATAGCGGACAACTTCTGGACGAGACAGCCCAAGCGAGCTGAAGAAGAATAAGCCGCTGTTCTTTGTGGCGGGAGCGTGCTTTTCCATGAAATCTGCATATTTGCCAAGTTTCTTCAGAGCACTAAACAGGGCGGGATGCGAGTGCGCACGTATTTCTAAGTGCTCCCAGAGTCTGCCGTCTTTTATGGCTTGTTTTATGCGTTTTATTTCTGCGTTGCAGACGTAGAGGTTATGTTCAGCAAGAAACGCCTCTCTCTCTTTTTGGGGCAGTTCCAGCGCCTGTTTTGGTGTTGTACCTTTGCATTTTGGGCATGTGCATGTAAAATAGTCTAATTCGCCGAGTCGCCATGTGCCGTTTTCAGTCATGTAACGATTCTGTCTCGCATATATTGCGTATGCCGCGGAATCAAAGAGGTCACTGCCTAAAGCTACTGCCAACGTGAACATGAAGGGATGACCAGCACCAAAAAGATGCAACGGTCTGCTAGGCGAAAGATTCATTTTTGCTGTTATAATCATATCAACCAGCACGTCAAAGCGGTAGCGTTCCATCACTTCTGTCGGACTGCCCAAAGCATATATTTGGAATGGCAGTTTGCTCATTTCTTTGGCTGATTTTGCCACAAGATTTAGATATTTGCCGCCTTGGACTGGACCAACCCACAGAATATCGTCGCGGCTTTTTTGTTTAAAGAATTCTTTTGCCCTCTTCAGCGTTTCCTTCACAGTTCTTTCTGCACGCTCTTCAGATACTTTCCAACCCGTGGGTATGTCTAAGATCGTAGCGATGTCCGAGCCAATCTGCTCCTGATACGCTACTATTTCCTTTTGGTTTACGTCTATGTCGCCGTAGACGAGAATCTGATACGCGCCAGAATCAGTCATCACTACACCGTCAAAATCCAAAAACCTATGTAAACCACTTTCGATTGGCTGATTTTTAAAACGCTTTCTCAAGATATACGCATTAGTAATCAAAGCCTCAAAGCCAAACTCCTCCCTAATCCTTCGCGGAGAAATCGGCTGAATAACAGGATTTACAACAGGAAACAAAAGAGGCGTTTCTACCGTGCCACTCTTGGTTTTAAGCTTCCCAATTCTCGCAAGCAAATCCTTGTCTCTAACCTCAAAAGACAACATTTTTGAACCTAAAAGCAAGAAAATGAGCACGCAAATATAAGAATACTTGCAAAATACTCATGTTATGACGATATACCAAGTTTTAGCACTGCTATTGCCTTGTGTGTATACTTTTTGTACAGATTGGCAGTTTTCATGACTTAAAAAATAAGATGTTGCATGATGTAGAAGTTAACTATCGAGGAAAATCGCCTTTAATTGTTAAATCTGAGCCATGTGCAATATTAATATCCGAGTGGTTATCTTGAATAGATGGGAAAACAACATGTCCGAAGTGATCAGAGAAATTGAGATAGACAAGATTCGTCACAGCAAACTTAATCCTCGTCTAGATATAGATCCTCAAGAACTTGCCGAACTGGCTCATAGTATCAGCAAAGTTGGATTGCTTCAGCCAATAATTGTGCGCCCAACTGAAGATGGAAATTATGAAGTGGTAGTCGGAGAAAGACGGTTAAGTGCAGCACAAAAAGCTGGCCTTAAAACGATACGTGCAATTGTCCGAAAATACAGCGATGAAGAGGTTGTCGAGTTAAATCTAATTGAAAATATTCAGAAAACTGAACTGAGCGCTGTTGAGAAGGGTCGATGTTGCAAAGAATTGATGGAAAAATATCCACACACGTATCCAACAGTGGAAGCAATAGCAACAAAAATTGGAGTTTCACCTACCACTATAAGGAGTTGGTTCCAATTAACTGATGCGCCCTTGGAAATCCAGAGGATGGTGGCGCCAACGCTCAAGATAGGTGTGCCAAGAGAAACTGGCAAAATAGATTGGGATACTGCGGTAACAATTACGCGACGCATCGAAAGTAAAGAAAGACAAGTTGAAGTTGCAAAGGAAATTGCAAGCAGACCCATCTACCGCCGAGAAGCACGTGAGGTCATTATCAGAGCCGCAAAAGAACCAGAGAAACCAGTAAGGCAATTAATCAAAGATATTGTCGAAACTCCATATGAGCTTCCATTTAGACTCGAACATATGCAACCTATTCTGGACAACACCAAAACGCAGACTACCAGAAAAGGCATTCCTGATCCAAAGATTAAAGTCGGAGGCAAAGTGCATGCAGCCGTTTGGGAGCCACATTTTGCAGATTTAAAGATCACTTCAATCGAACGAAAGCGTTTGGGAGATTTTACTGAGGAGGATGCTAGAAGAGAAGGTGGCTATACATTGGAGCAGTTCAGAAGTGTTTGGAAAAGTATACATGGTGTGTGGAACGACAGTGAATTAGTCTACGTTATTCAATTTGTAACAGAAAGGAAAGGAGAGAAATGAGAGCGGGTTGGACAAAGGAATCCATTCTTGTTTTGGTCAAAGCAACGCCGAATTGGAGTTCAAGTTTAGGACAATACACTATCTGTACTGCGGGAATTAACAACGATGGTGAATGGCGACGGTTGTATCCGATGACTTGGAGAACGATAAAAGATAATGATATTAAAGTCTGGGATTTAATTAAGGTCGAAACAGCAGATCCAGATAAAGATTCGAGACCTGAAAGTCGGAAAATAAAGAACGATAGTGTAGAAAATCGGGTGCGCCATTAAAGACAGAGAGGAACGTCGGAAATACCTAAATAATATAGCTGAAAACCATCTTCCTGATGCCGCCAAAGAAAGGAAGACTCTCTCGATAATCAAACCAATACTCTTTAGTTTCTCTATCGAAAAAAGCGAGGAAGCAATTAACCAAGCGACTCTTTACGGTGGAGTATTCAAAACAAGACCATACGGTGATATTGGACTTTTCTATACATTTAAATGCGGAGAGAAAGGTTGCGACGTATGTCGTGAAGTTGGAAAATTTCATAGGATGGAATGCTTTGATTTTGGAGCAAGCCACCTTTACAGGCGATATGATAATGAAGATACAGCTAAAGAAAAAGTTCGAGATATGTGTTTTACAAAGATGAAATTTAATTTTGATTTCTGGTTTGCTATGGGAACACATAGTCTATACCCATTCTTGAAATGGATGATTGTAGGACTATTGTGGATGAAAAAGGCTGGTTAATAGTTGTCATGAATTCTATAGGGCTGAGAATAGTTCACTTTTTGGTTTCTTTTAGTAGAAGCAGTGGTACTGCAGAAACTGTTATTGCCAAGGCAGATGCGTAGAACGGCGCGTACATGCCCCAACCGTCCCACAGCACACCGCTAAGTGCGTTTCCTATCATCAGCCCTATCCACCACGTCGTTGCCGAAACACCATTCACAAGCCCCCACTTCGCAGAAGGCGTAGCTTCCATCATCAGCGTCTGAAAAGCAGGCCACGACGTATTCAATATAGCATTAGACAGAAACATCAGCACAATAAGCTCCATCGTATTTCTTGAATAGGCAAACAGCAGAAAGAAGGGCGCAGAAGCCAAGAAAGTAACAAGCATGACCATTCTCCTATCAAACCTGTCGCTGAGCTTGCTTGCAGGAATCTGCACGGCGATTGAGGCTACGCCGAAGCCAACTGCGTATAATATGCCGATAAAGGTGTAGTCCACAGAAAACTCTCTGGAAACAAAGACTGGGATGACAGGCGATGTCACGCTTATGCCAACAGCCTGAATTACATTAACCAAAGAGAACAGCATCATCACAAAGGCGAACCGCTGAAGCAACCGACTCCTCTCTTCGCCTTGTGTGAGTGCTATTTGCGGCTTTCGCCTACTCTCCTGCATATACAGCGTAAGCGGAAACACGGCAAAAATCAACAAAGCGCTAATGTAGAAAGGAAAACGTATACCCAACACATCCGCAACTACGCCGCCAACGAACGGAGCCGCTGTAGAACCAATTAGCCACGCAATATTCGTCCAACCATAAGCCCCTGCCATAGTCTTGCTAGAAGAAGAATCCGCAACAATCGCCCATCTGATGGGTATATACAAACCTATTGAAAAGCCAGAAAGCATAACCCACGGCACCAAATCAGTCCAACCACTAGCCAGAGCGTACATTAAAGGCGGAAAAGCAGCCAAAAACGTGCCAAAAGCATGCAACCACTTCCTACCATACTTATCAGACAAGAAGCCGCTCGGAATCTGCATGAGCGCAGCAACAGCATTAGACAGCGACAGAACAAAGCCAAGCTCAGTCATAGACGCATTAAGCGAATCCGTAATGTAAATTGGCCATATTGGACCGATGAGGTTAGCGGCGAAGGAGCCCACTAAGAAAACGATGGACAGGATTAGCATGTTTCTTCCGTAAGCCATGAACCAGCCCAAAGCATATGCCCCTTCCCAAACAAACCAACCACTCATCGAGAACGGCAACAATCTATTTAAGATTTATGAATAAACCCACGTTCAACCCGTGCCATACACGCTTATATCCTAATCTTCACACTAAACCTGCCAAAGAAGAAGAGGAAACTGCGAAAAACATGGTCATCTCCGTTGACATCCACGAAAAACCCAAACTAAACAACCCCATACTAATAGAGGGCTTACCAGGAATAGGATTCGTCGCCAACATCGCCGCATTACACCTCATCCACGAACTGAAAGTCAAACTCTTCGCCGAAATCATATCCGCATCCTTCCAAGACCTCGCAATCACAACCGAAACAGGCAACACACGCTCGCCTATAAACGAGCTTTATTACTACAAGAGAAACGACGGCGGACAAGACCTAATAATCTGGTACGGCAACACGCAAGCGCTAACAACTTTCGGGCAATACGAACTCTGTGGACGAGTATTAGACATAGCAGAAGAACTCGGCTGCCACTATCTCATATCATTGGGCGGATTCAAAAAAGAAGAACTAAACGCAACCCCAGAAATCTACTGCGCAGCCACAGACCCAGAAACACTAAAAGAAGCACAAGCTCTGGGAGCAAAACTAATGTTCGGACAAATCTTCGGAATCGCCGGACTCCTAATCGGGATAGGCAAACTCAGGGAATTCAAAGGCTTCTCGCTCTTGATAGAAACGCTTGGCACATATCCAGATGCAAATGGCGCGCGCCATGCACTATCAGCACTAAGCAAATTCCTTAACCTTAACATTGACCTGTCAAGATTAGACACGGCAACAGAAAAAACCCAAAAAATACTCGAATCCTTCGGACTGGTTAGAAGCGTTAGAGAAGAAAAGAAGAAAGAGGAACAACAGTTCCGATGGTTTATTTAGCCTTTCACTTCGCTTATGAACTGGTCATAAACCTTTTGCACTCGCTCAGCAGCTGGACCTGAACCTTCTACCACGCCTTTCTCTGTTACTTTGACTTTGTCCATCACCCAGATGAAGCCTTTATCCTCGTAAAGCTTAACCATTGTTGGAAACACTTTTTCAAGGCGGTCTGCTAAGGATTTTATGTCAAAGGGCTTCTCCACGGTAAATATTTGCGTGACAATGTTCCCGTTAAGAATTACTCTGTGCAGAATCTTGCCCTCCTCGTCCTTCGCCTCTCCCAGACAAAGGCTAAAGTTGTCGGGGTTAACGCCAATTAATGTTCCGCTATAGGTTTTTCCAGCCGCGGTAGAAACAATTACGCTTTTGTCAACTAACGCTGCGATTTCGGTGAAAAACTTTCTCTGTGCCACAGACAACATTCAAACCTCCATTGCCGCCTAACAGTTATGCAAACACATATTTAGGATTTTAACAAAAAGCAACAGCACATAATCATTTAAATTTTTCAATGTCATCCGCCAAATACACTATGTCAAAGAATCTTCTCCGAAACGTTAAAGCTTCAACTCATGCGATTCCACATTTTGACTTAATAATGCCACAGTGTTCGGAGGCAAATCCCTATGAACAACGAGATTCGGACCCACCCAACTGTTGTTTCCAACCTTAACACCCGGCATCAGAAGCGCATTTATCCCAGTCTTCACATTATCCCCCAAAACCGCGCCAAGTTTTCTTCTACCACTATCTACAACCTCGTCCTTTATCATCATCTTTATTGTTCCTCCATCGAGACGATAATTGCCCGTTATTGTACCCGCGCCAAGATTGCAGTTCTCGCCGAGTATGCTGTCGCCCACATAGGACAGATGCCCAATGTGAGTCTTATCCATGATTATGCTGCCCTTTATCTCGCACGCGTTACCAATACGAACATTTCTGCCGATGCTAGTGTAGGGGCGAACGTAGCAGTTGGGTCCAACATCGCTATTCTCGTCAATAAAAACTGGTCCTTCAATGTACGCGCCCGAACGCACACGCGCAGTCTCGGCAACGCTAACCGGGCCAATCAAGTGAGCGCCTTGCTCTATTAGTCCAGAAACCCTGTGACCCATCCTCGTCAGCGCCCAACAGTTCGCCTCAAGCAAATCCCAAGGTCGCCCAATGTCCACCCATTCTTTCTTCGGCGTTTTAACTGCCACGACTTTTTTTTCGCTTGCCAACTTTGATATTGCGTCCGTAATTTCCCATTCGCCTCTTGCGGAAGCAGAAATCTCTTTTATTTTGTCGAAGATTTCTGTCGAAAACATGTATACGCCTGCATTGGCCAAGTTTGAAGGAGCTTCCCCCCGTTTCGGCTTTTCAACCAGCCGCTTAACATACTTTTCATCTTCCAATTCAACGATGCCATAGCTTTCAGGATTTCCAACAGCTACGACGCTCATGGTCACAGCTTGCTTCTCCGCCTTATGCGCTTTGACAACGCTTTTTACGGCTTCAGCAGAGAACAGCAAATCTCCATATACGAGGAGAAAATCGTCCTGCACGTGTGGTTCAGCGAGGCTTGCCGCGTTTCCAGTTCCAAGAACCCCCTTCTGCTCCAAATAATCAATTTTTAACCCAAATTTTTTTCCGTCGTCCAAGTACTGGCGAATTGCATCGCCCATATAGTAAATGACTATTAACGCTTCGTCTGCTCCCGCTGTTTTTACGGCTTCTATGCAATGTGCGATTATTGGTTTTCCGCCGACTCTTATCAGATGCTTCGGTCTCGTAGACGTGATTGGCTGAAGTCTTACACCTTCGCCTGCGGCCAAAATTACAGTCTTCATTTCCCCACTTTCCCTACTACTTTGTTGATTAGCATGACTCCCTTCTTCATTATCTCTTTTGCTGCTTTTAATGATTCACCCTCAACCGTTATCCTAATCAGAGGCTCAGTGCCAGAAGCCCTAACCAAAATCCATCCGTTCTTTAGCGATAATCGAACGCCGTCAACAGCAGAATATTCCATATGCTCTGGAAAAGCAGCCTTTATGCCCTCGCCCACCTTATCCACAATCCTATATTTCGCCTCATTCTTGCATGGGATGTTCTTTCTAAGCGTCTCATAAACTGGTGTCTCAGCAACGAACTTTGACAAACGTTTGCCCTCATCTTCCAAAGCCTTCAGAAGCATTACCGAAGAGAATATCCCGTCTGGGCAATAGTGAATTTTGGGATGTATCCACGCTCCGCAAGGTTCGCCTCCAAAAACCGCCTTATGCTGTTTTATCGCTTCAGAAACATAAACATCGCCAACCCGCGTTCTTACAACTTTTCCGCCTTGTGCTTCTGCCATCTTCTCAATACGCATTGAAGCCTCAACGTTTGTAACAACAACTCCCCGCTGCTTACGCTTCAGCACATACGCAGCATAAGCCGCTAAAACACGGTCAAAATCCACAAAAACGCCCTTCTCATCAATAAAAGCCACGCGGTCGCCATCACCATCATAGGCAATTCCCACATCTGCGCCAGATTCTCGAACAATATTAGCCAAAGACTTTAGAGACTCAGCACTTGGCTCTGGGCTTCTGGCTGGGAAGAAACCGTCTGGTTGAGAGTTTATGGCGGTCAACTTGCATCCTAAACTCTTGAGAATGGCGGGTGCAAGACTGTACGCGGCTCCACATCCAGGGTCAAGGATTACACGCCACTTTTTGCCTAATTCGACTGCTTTTGCTATCGTCTCAACGTAAAGTCCGCTTTCATTAGCGTGTGAAACATTGCCAATACCTTGCCATTCTGCAAATCTGAAGCTTTCTCTTTCAATTATTTTCTCAATTTTACCTTGTTTTTCGTCTCCATAGGATATGCTGTCCTTGTCAAAGATTTTTATGCCGTTGTATTGGGGCGGATTATGTGAAGCCGTAATCATCACGCCGGCATCAGCCTTTAACTTCATAGTCAAATATGCGAGAACAGGCGTCGGCATAACTCCTACGCAGCTAACGTTTGCGCCTCCTGCCAAAAGACCAGAAACCAGCGCATCCTCAAGCATTTGTCCAGAAACTCTGGTGTCGCGTGCAACAAGCACTTTTTTTGCCTTAACGAGCATCGTTATTGCAAGCCCGATTTTTGTGACTAAGATAGGCGTTAAATCAGCATTAACTACGCCTCTTACTCCTGAACTGCCAAAGAGTTTTAATTTCAAGCGCTGTTCCCCAAATGCATGTCTGATTGGTTAAAGATAGAGATTTTGTTTAAATATTTATCCAACTACCACCCAACCAAAACGACGGATGCGGAAAAGGTTAAAGCTAGACAGAAGGTGGTATCACGACACTTCTTGCCTTATTGTGCGCTAACCTGGTAAAAGGAGCTTCTCTTTGATTCTTAGAAAAGTCTGTATTTCTTTTGTTGTTCTTTCTCTGCCTCTTGGGATTTCTTAGGTTGGTTATTTTCAGCTGGAATGACGGTTACTTGTAGGTCTTTTTCTTGTTCGCCATCAATCTTCTCTTTAACTTCAGGTTTTTGTTCCTCCGTCGTTTTCGCAGGTTCCGGCTTTTCACAAAATGTTCTTTTTTCTCTTATAACTTAGCCATATTAAGATTATGGAGATTATTCCTAAAGCTCCTGCAGCGCCTAGTGCTGAAGTTTCAGGTATGATTTCGTTTGAAGTTGCTCTTATTGCAATTATGTCGGTTCCATTGCTCCGTAGATGCCCACCTGAATCCTTGAAGTATGCTTGTATTCCCCATTTACCTTCAACAGCTGGTGTGAAAGAGCTTTGAGCATAAAAGATGAGGTTGCCATCTCCATCTGGGTATTTTGTGCCGTTGCTCCAAACTGGAACATTAGCATCTTCGAAGGCCACTGTGTCATTTGGATATTTCCAGACGAACGTGACATTCTTTATGCTAACGTCAGTAGTGCCAGCTGTCGCTGTAATCACCGTTTCAATAGTTGCTTCTACACCGTGATAATCAGAGGTCACTGCATATCCAGAGTTCAACGAGCTCCAGCCAGCATTAGCACATGCGATAGGTAAAAGTAGGAGCAACGAACATATTGCTGCATACTTGATCCACATTTTCAGCATCCATTAATAAAGCCATTAGCGAGGCTTATAAATCCAAGACGAATATACATATAGAACTCTCTACTAGAATTATGCTCCATGCCAGAGCTTACTATGCAGAAAGAACACCAGCACTAGCGTACAACACCACGACACATAATCAAAGAACATCGAACAAAAATCGAAAAAATACCATACAATTTTATGAAGTCTTTGGATTATTTGTGAATCGGTTGGGTTTGTTGGAGAGAACTTTACCCTAACCAACCATTGATCTGTAAGGCTATCCAATTCACATAGCTAAACTAAGTAACGGCAACGTTAGCGTTTTAATCTTCGCGCGCTTCTTTCTCAGCCGAAGTCAATTGTATCAGTCTCAGATTCAGATAGATCTGCGTGACAAGCAAGACCGCGGCTAATGTTATCAGTGGAAGTATTTCTACGCCGAAGTATTGAGTCTAAGTTCCGCCATGACCTTCTATTCGTATCCAAGTCATATAGCAGCCTTCGTGTGATCTTATGAAATCGCTTAAGACCAACCAAAGAAACAAAAGAATTGACAACGTATTCGCTCTACTATGATGCCATCGCTAATTCGGATGAACCAACTACTTTTCAACCCTTTTCCTCCATCACCTTATAGAGAGAAGTTACAAATTAGAATTCTGGATGGGTGGACTAAATTTGATTCTGCTTTTAGCACGCACGCTGGTAAATCTGTTGCGTGTTGGATAAAACTTTCCCAAAAAGTAGATAGGCAGAAGAGAGTGCGCGTGATAGGAAATTTGCGTGATTAGCAGAGCAAGTAATAAAGTGGTTGGTTTAAATAGCTATGCAAAATATGTTTTAAGAGTCAAAAGTAAATTGGGAAGTTGTTATTTTCGTTTTGAATTTTTCGCAGAATTTCAGCAACTGCCTTCTTGTGGGGTGCAATCCATCAGGGTTAGATATGTAATAGCCTGCAACGGCATTGGCTAATAGAAGCCTTGCGCTGTCTGAAAGTTTGTAGGCGTCGCCTAAAATGTTTCCAGCATTCCACGCATCGCCAGCACCCGTTGTTCTCAACGCTGAAACTTGGAGCGAATTGACAATTGTTGCTTTTTGTTTGGTGAATGTTGCTGAGAAATTGGTGGTGTGCAAGTCAATTCTTGCTGACAGTCGCGAAGCCAGAATTCTCGCTGACTCCATTGCTAACGCATCAAACCGCAACTTTCTTCTCAACTCCTTTATTTCGCTATTTAGCTGTGAAGCGTAACAAACCGCCTCATTTTCGTTTAAACTCAAAACATCCACCAAACTGCTCTGCAGAACATTCTTCAATAGATCAGGAATTTTCCTTTTATTAGGCATCGGGTCTGCCGTGTCATAGTAGGTTCTACCCTTTCCCCTTGTCTTCGTATGTTCAAACACAGTTTCAGCTAGTTTCGTTCCGAATTTTCTGGTTCCAGCCCAATTAAAAACACAAACATAATCAGCCTTCTCAATCGCCACAAAATCTTCTCTCTCCAAATTGTTTGGTCCAAAATTCGCCAAAGCACCAACATCTCTAAGCATAACGTTAGCCCTTCCACCCTCAGCTTCTAATTCTAAGGCTGTAGTTATCGACAGTCTATCCAATACTTTAATGTGAGAAAGGTTGACCCGCCTTCTTTTCAAGTAGAATTTAATGAGTTGAAGGCCAAGTTTGCTCGTGCACACTATAGGCGTAACATTCAAGCCCAAGGCAGCAAGCGCAGAAGCAGTGTTAATCGCATTTCCTCCTCTGAGTTCCATCTGCGCAATTCCGTCTATGTTACCGCCTTTCCTTCTGGCTACATCAGCAAGATTATCTGAAAAAGCCTTCACATCATAATCCAAGCTTATCAGACGGTCAAGAAAGAAGTCGGGCATAATCACGATGACAAGTTCTCTGATTTCGGTTTTCAGAAACTTTTTCACTTCTGTAAGAGAATCGTCGGACAAATAGGCTTCACCTTAAATAATGATTAATGCAGAATGTAGATAACATTTTTTCATAAAACATTTTAATGCGCTTGGCATAATAAGGGTTAACCTTGTTAGAGAAGAAAGGTTTGAAAGTGAGACACAGTTGAAGTTTAAGACAGAAATATCCTTGCTGTTGCTGGCAATCGCACTGTACATTGCAAGCGCCTTCTGCTACTCCTACGAGCCCGCAGATTGGCTTCCATATGTGAATTATCCATATAGAGAATATTCCATTCCATTGGCAGCCATCGCTTCAGCATTCCTAGCCATAGCAGCTTTTCTATACTCAAGACGGAGAAAAAGCTAGCAAAGGAAGAAGAACATTGCAAGACAGAAAGGTCTTTTTCGCCTGGTTTGTAGTCATAGGCTTTCTTATGAAAATAGCAGCAGAGTTCATACATGAAATCCTCGGACACGGCTTGTTTGTGCTCCTGTTCGGTGGAAACATAGAAGCAGTGCACATCAGCATTTTGTGGCCTTATGAGCTTTCCTACATAAATTGGAGCTTTCTCATCAGCGGCATCACTTCAGAACAGCTTGCATGGGTTTACGCAGGAGGAATACTCGTATGTGCGTGCATATCCTTTCTATCCCAAGCGTTGTTGCTTATGAAAAGGAGAATTTCATGGTATTTTTCTCTTGCACTTTTTTGGCTTGCATTCTGGACGCTTACGAACGCCGCTGGCTATCTTATAATTGGCGGGTTAAGACCATTTGGAGACGTTTATGATTTGATTCGATTGGGAGTCTTAACAAGCTCTAGCTCTTTAGCTATAGGGCTGGTTGCCTTTGTGTTAGGTTTCATCGCATTATCATGGATTCTCAGAAAAGTGCTTATTGAATTTTTTACTGCTAAGAAGGCAAGCTTAGGTGTAATTCTTTTCTGGCTCATAATCCCAGCGCTTGTAATTGTAATGTGGGCTAGTCCCGAACGCAACTTGCAAGAAGCTTATGTTCCATTAGCCTTTATCCCAGCGTTGCTCTCATTCGTCATAGAACATTTTCTGGTTTTACCCAAGCAAAGAGCGAACAAAAATCCAGATAACATCTCCAAACACTAAGGCGATTAGCAGTCCGAGCGTTATGAAAATGAGCATAGGCAAGCCACGCGTCGCCCAAACACCATCCTCGATAATGCCGTCTTGAACTGCCTTCTCCAGCCTTTCAACCATGGCGTCTCTGTCGTCATCCTTTGGAATAATGCTCAACCGCCGCTTAGGGCTTTCTCGTAAATAGTCTACGTCTTCGAGAGGATACACATACCACTTAGCCTTCAACTCGTCTAGGGAAACCTTTGAACCCGTTATTAAGACGAGCAGTTTTCTCCAAAAAGTTTCATGATTAAGCCCCTCATCAAAAAGTCTCTTACCAGTTAGGCGCTCTTTTGTGTTGATTAGGAGCAAGCTTACTGCCATTAAAACTGCCAAAAGAACAGAGTTACTAAAGACAGTGAACGGAAAAAACATCTGCGATATTGGAGAAACCTCCCCAAACAAGGGCGTAAACAAGTTTTGCGGATAAAATGGAAGAGCAAGCGCCAAACACATTAAAGCCTTCGCATCGGCGCCTCCAAAACCTCCAGAATAAAAGAGTATTATGGAGAAGGCTGCTGTTAAGCCAAAACTTACACCATAGAAGAGCATGTCCGACTGGTCGCCGTAAAAAAACAATTCGATAATGGTCAATGTGAATGCAGGAGGCGCATAGAGTATCCAAACGCTGTTGCTCACTTCGCGAGTCTTATAATCGCTCCACGAAGCATAAAGTAAAAAGATTAAAGCTATAATTGTTCTAGTCGCACTTAACACTATTTGCACATTAAACACCGTTAGTAAGTTTAGGCTGTTTCTGTTCATCTGCTTACGGTTCAGATAACTAATAAAATGAACATCAGATAAATAATTTGTCTGAGTCAAAAAGGAACTTTATGGGCTGGGGCTTATAGGTCAGTGTGCGATTGTACCGTGAACCTGCAAGTTAACCATTTGCTTTGAGCACATATATTTAGCTATTAAGCAATGCTCTTGCAGAGACCGTTAAATGATTTGGGAATTAAGAAAATGGGTTTGTCACATGTGATTTTCTATTCGTTTGGCGCTTGGGTTGCCCACGGCGGGTCGCCTAATATGTGTCCTGTTGTAAATATCACTTTGAAGTAGTATGTTGTTCCGGCTGTCCAGTCGTAATTTATTGTTATTGTTGCTATTGAACCTGCAGCTACCGGTATGGGCATTGTTTGAATCGGAGTTTGTTCTGCTAAACCTCCTGCGCTCAATCCGCAGTAGATTTTCGAGATTTGGGTGTCTGAAGTTCCCGAGTTTCCTACGTCGATGTCTATTTTTTTTGTACTTCCTTCTATGTAGAAGCGCACATTGGCTTTGTATGGTATTACTCCTGCTTGTTCTCCTGCGCTGCTCATGTATGTCATTATCCAAGCGTATGTGACGACTATTGCGGCAACTGCTATGACTATTAATAGTAATGTGGCGAGTATTGGTGATATGGCTTTCTTGGAGTTGATTATGGGTTTTGTTAACATGGTCTCACCTTAATCGCTGTTTAGGAAATCTCCATATTACATATTTAACTTGTATGAACTCTGAATCAACATTTAAAATAATTCGAGACACGCCTAGCTCTCCGTCGACACCGAAACCACTGGTGGGTATTCAACGGTTATCCATAGCCCTGTCTTATTGCCACCTTCTTCCTTGTAAATTGGCATCGTTCCATCAAAAGTGACAACTGCACCATACCAAACCACATCTAAAGCACATATGAAGCTAACTGGAGTGTTTAATTGTGAAGCTACTGGAAGTAACTCGATTGTTCCGGTTGCAGCGTTAACATTTAGGGCGCCAGTTTTATTTCCTGCTATGTTATCAAAGACGTAAAGCATTTGGTTTGCAGTGCTGCTGAACATTATACCTACGCCCTGAGTTGGGGTTGAAGTAATTTGGCTCCAATGGTGTTGCCAGCTTGTAGCTGATGAGTTATAAAA
>Ga0129301_1000951_pt1 | contig 15083 bp, 16 predicted proteins | sample ConPoolayeHmetaG_FD_94489 | JGI IMG/M metagenome (GOLD analysis project Ga0129301, IMG submission 94489) | Hot spring microbial mat communities from California, USA to study Microbial Dark Matter (Phase II) - Cone Pool mat layer H metaG ...
CGTTCGCGCCACGCTCCGCGTCAACTCTTCACAAATAAGATGCTTTTAATCTGTTCTATTGGCTGATCTTGTTGGAAGAAGAGAAGGGGCGCGCACGCAATTTTTACTTTTGAAAAAACCCCCGGTTAATTTGGGCAGCATCCGTTGGCACGCTATCGCATTTACCCAGATCTGGAATTGCTTTCGTAGGCATTTATCCACGAATCGTCATACGGCCTGAACTTGAAACCGTAGCTTATTATGCCCCCGTCCTCCTGCTCAAAGATCTTCCTGAAACATGCTTCTACTTTCATTCCAATTCGAAGGTCTTCGGGTTTGCAGTCGACTATCTGCGTCAAAACCCTAGGTCCTTCGTCCAGCTCGACGAGTCCTATGATGTAGGGCAAGTACTGTTCGAATGACTTCGAGCTGGCGTTGACAATCGTGTAGCTATAGATCTTACCCTTGCCGGAAAACTCGACCTGAACAATCTTACCTCGCCTCCTGCATCTTGGGCAAACCTTCCTGGGAGGAAAGTAGTTCGAGCCACATTTATCGCAGTGCGAGCCCAAAAGCCTGTAGCGCTCCCTTATCGTCCTCCAATGCTGTGGGATTCCTATGCTGCTCATCGCATTCACCTTCTGGAAAGTATCGTCACCACAGCTGTTGCACCTGTCCCTCCAACATTGTGGGTCAAGCCAACCTCTGCGCCGTCCACCTGCCTACCATTTTTAGCCTCTCCCCTTAGTTGTCTTACAACTTCCACTATCTGCTTTATGCCTGTAGCTCCGACAGCATGTCCTCCTGCCTTAAGGCCTCCATCTGTATTCACAGGAAGTTTTCCGCCAACGTACGTCTGGCCTTCGTTGTAAAGTTTCTCAGCTTCCCCTTTCTTGCAGAATCCCAAGTCCTCAAGAGCCAGAAGCTCAGCAATTGTGAAACAATCGTGCACCTCAACCACATCTATGTCCTCTCTGCTCAGTTTTGCCTCCTCGAATGCCCTTCCGGCTGCCTTTACGGTGGCACGCATCGTGCACAGATCTCCACGCCCCAGGAGACTTAGCGTGTCCGAAGCTTGAGCAACAGCTCTTATCGAAATCGGGGTGTCTGTATACTTCCTGGCCATTTCTAGGGGAACGAGTATGGCACAGGCTGCTCCGTCCGAAACAGGGCAACAGTCGTACCTTCTCAATGGATCTGCAACCATTGGGGATGAAAGAGCCTCATCTTCAGTTATACGATTTCTGAAGTGGGCAAACGGGTTGAGGCTTCCGTGGTAGTGGTTCTTAACCGCGACCTTCGCGAGCGTTTCAGGCTTAAGGCCGTATTCGTGCATGTACCTCCTTGCCATGAGAGCATAGACGCTTGGGAAGGTCGCTCCAAAGTAAGCTTCCCACTCGTAGTCCATAGCTCCAGAAAGTATGGAAGCGGCCTGACCTGCTCCAACATCGGTCATCTTCTCAACTCCGCCAGCCACAACTATATCGTACATGCCCGAAGCTACCGCCATGTATGCCTGGAGGAAGGCAGCGCCCCCAGAGGCACAGGCAGCCTCAACCCTTGTGGCTGGGACCGAGTTGAGCCCGAGGAAGTCGGCAACGAGCGCCGCCACATGCTCCTGTCCCACAAAAAGCCCTCCCGACATGTTACCGAACACGATGTACTCTATGTCCTTTCCGCTGATGCCCGCCTCCTCAACCGCTTTGACTCCGGCTTCCCAGGCAAGGTCTTTCAACCCCTTGTCCCAAAGTTCGCCGAACTCGGTAGCACCCACGGAGATTACAGCAACATCCCTTCTCTTGAAGCCATTATTTGTCATATCCAATCACCCTTTGAAGAGCCTCTGGTACCTCGCGTACGTCGAGTAGTCTATGTACTCACGCCTTTCTATATAGTAACTGACTGGAGGGGAGAGCCTTCTCTTTTGCTCTATACAATCGGTGATTCTCATGCTGAAAGAGTCGGAGCCGGCACCCGATCCGTAGGAGGTTAAAAGTATCCTATTACCTTCCCCTGCTACATCTAAAACAGCAGCCAGTCCCAACAGGGAGGAGCCGGAGTAGGTATTACCGATCTTGCTGACGACCAATCCGGGAAGGATCTTCTTCTCATCGAATCCAAGCATCTTTGCAGCCCTGAGCGGGAACTTCGCGTTGGGTTGATGGAAAACGGCATAGTCGTAATCCTTGGCGGATGTGCCAAGCTTTTCGAAAAGCGCCCTGCTGCAATTTATGACATGCTCGAAATATGCGGGCTCTCCAGTGAATCTTCCTGCATGTCTTGGGTAATGGGCTCCGTCCCGCCTCCAGAAATCCGGCACATCCTGCGTGTAAGAATGGGTTCCCTCCACCTCAGCTATGACTCCATCTCCGCCACCGATCACGTAGGCAGCACCTCCCGCTGCAGCAGTATATTCGAGTGCGTCACCAGGAGCGCTTTGTGCTGTATCAGCCCCTATAGAGATGCCGTACTTTATGTATCCTCCTTTGGTAAGGCCCAGGCAGGCCTGCATCGCTGCCGTTGCCGCTTTGCACGCGAACTCCGTGTCTGCCGCAGTTATGTTCGGAGTTAGGCCAACCGCCTCAGCGACTGTTGCAGCTGTCGGCTTAACAGCATATGGGTGCGACTCGGAGCCCACGTAGATAGCGCCTACCTCCCCGGGTTTGACCTCTTGTGCCCTTTTCAGGGCGTTCCTGGTCGACTCCACAGCTATCGTTGTCGTGTCCTCATCCATCGAAGGGACAGCCTTTTCCTCCATCCCCAATCCTTTCCGGTATGAATCGGCGTCATGGCCCCACACCTTGGCTATCTCCTCTACCCTGATCCTCCACTTGGGTATGTAGACCCCGTAACCAACGATTCCGAATTTCATGGCTCTTTTCTCCTTGAACGCTCTGCCACCTGTACTGAGGACGGCGTCGAACTTGGATTCTCGACCTTCAAGATTGGCAAGGCATGGCGAATAGTGCATCCTATAAGGACATACGTTTGTGGTCGTAAAATCCTTTTAGTATTGTCGAATAGTGCATCTCGAAGGTAAAGAAGTCGCTGGCTCCGGATTCGACGGAGGACTAATCCCCGAGGCTTTCACATGGGCATGTGCTCCCTTTTGACCAAGGGCGCTTTAGATTTGCCCCTTCATGATACATCCTAAGATCGTGCTCGGCTGCTACATGCAAACTTCTAGGAGCCCATATGCCACCGTTTGACGTTCCTTGATCGGCTGTGAAAGCATGAAGGAGCTGGTTTGCTTGGATAGAGCTACCTTTGAAGCTCGTAGAGGGAGGACATAATTCATTGCACAATAGAATCTGAAAAAAGCTAGGAGCGCGAACTCCATCGAAGGGACATTGAAAATATTTTTACTGGTACCTTGCATTACTGATAAAACAATGCATGAATGCCTTACTTGAAAAATCTCTGGGATCTCGTCTCTGGCACCAGCCTCACTGTTCCAAGGATGCTGGAATTGGCAAACACTTTAATGTCACCATGGTTATTGCATCTTAGAAAAAAGCGACAGGTGGATGGTAACGATTGGAATAGGTGCTCGCAGCAGAATAAAATCGCCTTGGTTATTTCATATAAATACGGGCTCCTGTAACGGATGCGATATCGAAATAGTGGCGGCCTTAACCCCTCGTTACGATGCTGAACGCCTAGGGTGCGTGCTTGTAGGTTCGCCAAGGCACGCCGATGTCATACTGGTAACAGGACCGGTTACGCGCCAAATGCTCCCCCGCCTTGCCAGAACATATGAACAGGTGCCAGAACCAAAAGCGTTGGTTGCTGTAGGGACTTGTGCGGCCTCTATGGCACCTTTCATTGGAAGCGATATGATTGAGGGACCAGTTGATGGCATAATTCCAGTAGATGCTTATGTTGTTGGCTGTCCTCCTAGGCCCGAAGCAATTCTGAGGGGAATCGTAACAGCTGTTAGAAGAAAATTTTTGTGATATTTGATGGCTGACGAGACTAGAGAAGTGAGATATGATTACAGTCGGTTAATAGTCCCTGTTGGTCCTGTACATCCGGCGCTTAAGGAGCCAGTCCATTTTAAGGTGACCGTTAGGAAGGAGGAGGTTGTCGACGTTAGTCTGCGTTTAGGACATGTCCATAGGGGGATAGAGGCTTTGGCTGAGACGCGAAATCTGGTTCAAGCGATGTACCTCATAGAACGGATCTGCGGTATCTGTTCCCACAGCCACACGACATGCTTCGTTGGTGCTCTCGAGGAGATCGCCAATGCGCAGCCTTCTGAGAGAGCTTTGTATCTCAGGACTCTGATATTCGAACTGGAAAGGCTTCACAGCCACCTGCTTTTCCTTGGGGTTATGGCCTACGAGATCGGTTTTGATACGCTCTTCATGTTTACGTGGCACTCTAGGGAAACTGTTCTCGATCTATTTGAGGAGATTACGGGCAACCGCATCCACCACTCAATGAATGTCATAGGAGGTGTTCGATGGGACATAGACCATCGCATGGAGGAGAAGATTGCTAGCTCTATGTCGAAGATGCGTAAGGCGGCGCAATACATCCGAGATGTGTTTCAGGACAAAACGGTCGAGAAAAGACTTTCCAGAATAGGATTGCTTGACCACAACATGGCTCGGGAGCTGTGTACCGTGGGTCCGACAGCTAGGGGATCTGGATTGAAAATGGACATACGCAAGGATGATCCTTACGCAGCGTACGGGGAATTGAAAGACAGTTTTTCGGTCGTTACGAGGACGGAAGGCGATGCATATGCGAGAACGGAGGTGAGGATCCATGAGCTTTTTGAGACGATCAATATAATCGACACGATCTTGGATAGGTTGCCGAGCGGAACGATTAGACCCAAAGAAACTGTCCTAAGGTCGATGAGTAGGATGCCACAGGGAGAAGCCGTATCAAGGGTTGAAGCACCACGTGGGGAGCTCCTGTACTTCGTAAGGACAGATGGAAAGGGGGGCTTGAGGAGGTTGAAAGTGCGCACCCCCACCCTCGCCAACATCGTGGGGTTGAGGTACATGCTGATAGGAAATGAGATCGCCGATATACCGGTAGTAGTTGCCTCGATCGATCCTTGCTTAAGCTGTGCTAACCGAATAACCATAATCGATAGAGAAGGGGGAGATGCTAGAGTTGTAGATTTGGAAGCTTTGAGGAGGAAGAGGCGATGGTCGTTTTAGTTATGCTTTTGGGAGCCTTCCCGGTTGTGATTTTCCTCAGCCTTTTCTTCGAAGGCATAGATCGCAAGCTTTATGCAAGGATGCAGAAAAGGATAGGGCCACCCATAATCCAGCCGTTCTATGACTTTGTTAAGTTGCTCAATAAGGAAAGCATATTTCCCGTAACAGCCTCCAAGACGATCTTTGCATCTGTCCCAATCATTGCCGCCGCCTCCTCGATCCTTGCAGCTGCAATTCCTTTGGTCAGCCTTGCTACAGGAGCGAGCGTTCTTGGCGACCTAATCCTGATCACATACTTGTTAGCGATGTCATCCATATTGGTTATGATTGGCGGCTCCTCGTCTGGCAACCCCTATGGGGCGATCGGCTTTTCAAGGAAGGTGGTCATGCTGATCGGATATGAGGTCCCTTTGCTAACATCGATTTTGGCACTGTCGTTGAAGTCCAAATTTTCCTTCTCATACATAGACGTTGTTATGACCCAGGTCGAAATTGGCACTTGTTTTGCTCTTGCCTCTCCAGGAGCGGCTATGGCCGCAATCGCTTTTCTATTATGCATGCCAGCAGCAACGGGTGTCGTTCCATTCGACATACCGGAGGCCAAAACCGAGATTATCCACGGGTATCTAGTCGAGTACAGTGGCCCATACTTGGCTTTTGCAAAGCTTGCCAAAGATGCTTCAAGCTTTGCGTTGTCTTTCCTTGCCTTCACGCTCTTCTTCTACCATCCACCGCTCTTAGAAGATTTTGCCCTGATGGGCAGGTTGATATCGATCATTCTGATCTTCATCTTTACCTTCATAGTTATGTTCTTCACCATTACAATTCCCAGAACGATATTTGCAAGATTGAAGATAGGTCAGGCGTTCAAGTTCTATTGGCGATATCCGCTAGCACTTTCTATTTTGGCTGTGATCTTTGTTAATGTTGGACTGTAGGAGGGTGAATTGATGAAGTTGGGAAGAATGCTTCGTGGTGCCCTGCGTGCAATGCTTCGCAAGCCAGTCACCATCCAGTACCTGACCAAAGCTGGAGAAATGGTCCCAATCCCTGAACGTTACAGGGGAAAAATAGTCTATGACAAGGAGGCGTGTATAGGCTGCCTTCTTTGCATTAAAACTTGTCCCAGTGGTGCAATTGTAACTGCCGAGGAGAAGAAAGTAACGTTCAACATCTCAAAGTGCATATTTTGCGGACAGTGCGCAGAGATCTGCCCAAAAAAAGCCATCAAGCTAGGCTCATACTTTGAAGTGGTTGCTTACGAGAAGGGGGAGCTGATCGTTCGATAAGCTTTTATTATGTCTGAAAAGACTTCGGTGGTAAAGTTGCATTTGTCATTGGAAACGCGCGAAATCGTTGCTTTGGTACTAAATGATGTTATGTATCGGAATTCTCAATTTCGATCTTTGGAAGATTTTTTACTTGAAAAGTACAGATTTAAGGTTGTCGAAGAAGAGGAGTGTGAAATCTCAAAATTAAGTCAAATTATGCCCATAGATAGGAAACAGATTGTATTTAAGGAGGAAATTGAGGCTCCAATTGTCTCTGAGGAGGTCGAGAGGAAATATTCCTCCTTGGAAATCTTGGATGGGATATACTTAGACGCTGAGATAAGAATCTACATTCTAGGTGATGTCACCCGAACGGAAGATATTGTAGAGGTTAGCGAGGAAGAAAGGTATCCAATCTACACGGTTGAATATAAGATGATCAAACTTGTCAGCGAGAGCGGTTATGCTCTGCAGCAGTTAATTGAGCGATTAAGCGTCGATCTTGGCCTAAGGATTGAGACGAAAGAGTGGTTTTTCCACAGGTGTGGGGAAGCTTAAGGCAAATTTATCAAGCTAAGAAGTATTTTTGGTTGAAGACCAACAATAATAGATGTGGCCGCTATAGTGACATTTGGAAGCCACATCGTCCAATGGACCTCAACTGTGTTTCTAGATTTTTCCAAGGAATGGCCTAAAAAGATTCGATGGAAGGAACGCACAAGAAATATGAAGGAAACCATTGAAATGCAAACCAGAAGTATTAATACAAGAATCGAGGCGAAAATGCCCATCCGAGGAAATAGAAAATCATATACAGCATTGTAAAGAAGCCACTTGGCATAAAAACCGCTTAGAGGCGGAATTCCAACCAAGGAGAGGATGCAGATTACGTAGCTGATCGCAGTTTTCCTCATCCTTCCAACCAGACCACCCAGCATATCCATGTTTCGAGTTCCACTTGAAATAAGAACCGAGCCAAGGGCTTGCAGGATCCCAGACTTCATAAGCGCGCCATTCACCAAATAAAACATGGCTGCCATGAAACTTAGGGGCGTGAATAAGCCAAATGCAAAAACCATGTGGCCAAACTCATCTATGCTGCAGTATGCAATCATCCTCATAAAATCTCCTTGTGGATATGCCAATAGAATGCCGAATATCATAGAGATAAGCCCTATGCCAAAAAAAAGCGAAACGATTACGGGTGATGGATGGATCGTATAAAGTGGGTATACCAACTTGTATAGTGCGAAAATTAAAGCAATGGGCTCTGCACAGGAGAAACTGTTGATGGCTGGTGTTGACGCGGGAAAAACATCTGGGATCCATCCGTGAAAGGGAACAAGTCCTATGTCCGCTCCTAGGCCGATGACGAAGCAAGCCGCTACTAGTAGTATGAGTCGCGGATTCTCATTTAGCATCTCTGGTTTGCTCATTATGGCAAAGATATTTGAGGTATGAGTAAAAATATAAATTGTGAGCACTCCCAACAACACGAAGAGTGCGCTGATTGCAGTGATGATAAGGTACTTGAATGCAGCTTCTGGAGACAATTTGCCAGGGGCATGTGCCACAAGGATGATCGAGACGCCGATCGCGAGTTCTACGAAAAGGTATATTCCAAAAAGATCGTATGAAAGCAGTAGCCCTAGCATGCAGAAAAGAAGCAATAGAACAAAGAAGTTGTATAGGCTAGGCTTTAAGCGGCCTCCTCCCTCGGCCTTGATGTTGTATATCGATGTCAAAAAGAAGATCAAAGAAACGCCTAAAACTCCAACAGCGTTTGTCATGTCAACTCGAAGGGAGAGAATTGGCGTCTCTAAGGGCTCGTTGGTAAAAACTGGCTGAACAAACGATAGAACTATAACCAATGTCAAACCTGTTCCCAAGAGCAACGAAATCTTTTCTATCTTCTTAGAAAATGGCTCAAGGAACCGAAAGGGATACATGAATAGGCACAAGGTGCCAGCGAAAAACGGCACTATCAGGGAGAGAAGAGGGAGCAGGGAGTACATTATCCAATACACTTCCATTTAGTAATCTTCAATGTCCTGTATTCACGATAAGCCTCCATTATGATGAAAACTCCGACAACATTTACAAAGACCATCAGGACCAACATGAAGGGGATGAGGCCCAGAGGGATTTCTGCAATCAATGGATAAAGCGCGTTTTCCGCCATGTTGAGCCCTGCAAGGATTTTCAAGGCGTCCTTTCGGGTAGACATTAGAAAGACCGACATTGAGAACATAAATGCACTGAATGGAACAGCCTCAAATTTAGGGGGAAGTGGAGACAATATCCAAGTTCCTAGAATCCAATAAAACAGTGTCATTATGGCAAGCAATATGGCGGCATTTCTAGTGCCTATGACTGGTTGGTCGGTGTTGTTTTCTGTCTTCACCATCCCCCAATATATTATCAGAGGAGATGCTACGGCGCAAGAGAACCATTCCGCAAATGTGGCAAAAAAGTCGATGAGAGCCTCGATATGTAACCCGATTATGAGATCAAAGAGGCAATATAAGAGTTCAACAAATCCTATTGTTGAAGCTTGTATCGATAGGAGTAGGACAGTTTCTCGAGTGTCGCGTCCGACACATCCCAGAGCTGTAGCGAGCGTAGATATTGTCAAAGCTACAAAAACAATCGTTTCCATGGGTTACCCTCCGAAAAGTATGGCTATTACCACAACAGCCATCGCTCCAAGCACAAACGTCAGAACGGCGCCAAAATATCCTTGCTGAATATCCAAGCGAAGAAGTTTTGCACAGAAACCCGAGAATTTCGTTGACAGCGCGTCGTAAGCGCGGTCTACGTTAGTTGCATGGCAGAGCCACTCAATCTTTAAAACTCGTGTAAGCGTGTGGTAAAAGTGATAGCCATGAGGGTTGTCTAACAAGTTTGAGTCTTCTCCGCAAAGGAAGGGCTTAAATGTCTCCTCACTTGCTGACTCTCTGTAAACTACCACTATTTTCCTTGAATAAAGCGTCATAAAAACGAATACCAAGAAAAGCGCAAGCATGGATATGGCAACAGCCATAGGATTCCAGAAGCCATGCAGCGTCTTAATTAACCATAACTGCATGATGATGTCGACTGGGAAGCCGATTTGTTTAACCGCTGGAGTGATGAAAGAACCCAACGGAATCATTGGAGCAATACCAAATATTACCAAAACCACTGATATTAAAACCAGTGGTGCCAGCATAGCTATGGGCGGATCTTTGATTTGAAAATTTAAAGCCGATTTTGCTGTTCTCTGCATAAAAACCGAATGCAACAGCCTTAGCCCAATTGCGGTGTTAAGCACACATCCCAAGAAAGCAATAATTGTGAAAAATATTGCTCCCGAGTTAATGGTGGCGTGGAGGATAAGGTATTTGCTTGCGAACTCGCTGAGTAAAGGGACCGTTGACAAGGATAGGACGCCGATCATGCAACATATTGCGCTTATTGGCATTTGGTGGTAGAGCCCTCCCATCTCATTAATGTTATGTCTGCCAGTTGCGTAGATTACAATACCAGCACAGAGAAATAGTAAACCAAAGCAGAGCGCATGAGACATCATGAGAAATAGACTCGCTACAGTACATAAGGGAGTGGCTAAACCCGCCACCATTACTATACAGCCAAGCCCAGATATGGTGCCATAAGCAACTATCCGTTTAAAATCATTTTCGACGAGGCCATTTAAAGCTCCGACAATGTGGGTGACGGTGCCAATCAAGGAAATGATAAAGCTCCAAATGCTAATATTTCCAAACAGCAGAGATAAAGGCATCGCTGGAGCAGAAATGACATGGGCACGAAACACTTGGAAAAAGAAGCGGATAATTATGTAGATTCCAGATTGAAAGCCGCAGACATGAAAAACAACAGTCGCCGAGGTAGGCGCAACTGTTCCATCAGGTAACCACGTGTGAAGCGGAAATAGCACGGTTTTCGGTAGTACAGCAATCAATAAAAGAGGGAAAATAATCCAAATTACATGGTCTCCTAGCGGGATTTTTTGACCTATCTCTGAAATTTCCAATGTTCCAGTGATAAAGTAAATGATGATTGTAGCCATTAGGAGAGCAATGGTTCCTATATGCGTCATAATGAAACATTTGAATGACGCCCGCAGGCAGAGTTGATCCTCGTTCCAGAATGAGATGAGCGCATATGAACATAAGCTTACTAATTCCCAAAATATGATTAGGCTAAACAGGCTGCTTGAAAACAATGTCCCAAGCATAGCACCGTTGAATGCTAAAATGAAGGAGTAAGACCTGTTAAATTCCGAACCGACTTCGTAGGCTTTATTGCTTGGAGAGAGGTAATTCACATTATAGATTAGGGCTAGAGTGGTAAACGATGAAGAAATCAACGCAGGGACCAAAGCCAGAAAATCAACATACAATCCCACGTTCACCAAGGTAGATAGTAGAGAGATGGTGAAAATCTGAGCTTTGATTGGCTCCTGTGACGTGGCCAGGGCCAAAATAAAAACGAGAAACAAAGTCAAGCAGGAAGCCAAAATACAGAAAGACTTTGCAAGAATAGCTCCTTTCTTAGGTATCTTTGCAATTAGGTGCGATGTGGCTCCAGCTACGATTGGGATAATGATTGAAAGTGCCGCCGCCTGGTGGGAATAAAGGGTCATGCGAGTATACCGCATCGTGCAGATATGACAGCTATTTGGAAGTTTCTACAGCCTCCTATTTTTTCGTAATGGGTGAAAATCCTCAGGCGCCTCATCTGGCAAGATCAAACGCGTTAGATTCGGATGCCCATCAAATTTAACTCCAAGAAGGTCGTAAACTTCACGTTCATATAGAACCGCTCCAGGAATGATGTCAGAAATGGTGGGCACGATGTTTTCGTTCAAAGGCAAGGTTATCCTCAAGGTCAGCTCCGTTCCGCCATTACTAAGATGGTAAAGAAGCTCGATTCCATCTTCGGCATCAAGCCCTGTTATCGCGGAAAGGTGGGTAAAACCCTGTTCTTTCAGAAACCGGATTGCTTCCCGTTGCTTCACTTTATCGATACAAACGAAAATTCTGTTGGGCTTGGGCTCAGATGACTTGTAGATACTTTCCGTGCCTATTTCTTGCCTTAATTTGTCGATAATGGTTTCTGACATGATATCCAGCTACCTGCACGTAGATGTTGGTAGTTAAATCCTTTGATCTGATTGCGCAGTAAATTGTTGTCTTGTCGATTCGCGTCCAAGATTATGCTGTGTGTCTAGCATGTTGCAGATGATGAAATGTACAGGTTAGATCTCCTCAAACCCAGATCCCATTTGTAGAGCACGTGTATCTTTGGCCTTGGTCATACGTAGCGACTGGGTAGAAAGCGCTTAGGAAGATATTTCTTTATAATTCGTAGTTTTGGGTTAGGCAGTAGCCCCTTAATTTTGACTTGAACTCCGGCTTTTCGATCGCAAGCTTCAAAGCTGAAATAAGAGCCATCTCGGTCGGTTTCGTCAGGTTAACCGCCATATCATGTTCTTATTTATGATGCATTCCCAATGAATGGTGCGTGAATAATGGTTTTATTTATGCTCAAGCTGCTTCGAGTTGGGGCCGTGGGCTAGTATGGTCGTGGCTTCGCGGCTCGGGAGCAGTTCGAGCTGCCTGGAACCCGCGAGATAAAAAACGCGAGATCGTTGGTTCAAACGTCCGTGAGCATATCTCCGGTCTGAGACTCCGACCGGCCCCACCTGCTTTAAAATGCCTAGCTATGTTATGGATTCGCTGCTAATTCCGAGCTTTGAAAAGATTCGTAAGAAAGGTGTCAGAACAGTGTTTTCAGCTTCTCTATCAATTCCTTTATCTTTTCCTGCGAAGTCGCATACGAGAACCTGATGTATCCCTCTCCAGCTTCACCAAAGGCCGTTCCTGGCAGTACCGCTATTCCTCCCTTCTCGAGCAGGTAATTGCCACACTCTGCAGAGCTCATGCCTGTCCCGGTGATATTTGGGAAGACATAGAAGGCTCCCTTTGGATTGAGACACCTGAAGCCCCTTACGCTGTTCAGGCCCGAGACGATCAGGTCCCTCCTCGCCCTGAACTCCTTGACCATTGCTTCGGTGCTGTCCTGGGGGCCCAAGAGAGCTGCTACGCCCGCTATCTGCACGAATGTTGTTACGCATGATATTGTGTTGATCGCTAGGATGACCATCTTCTGGATCAGTTTCTCCGGCCCCACGCCGTAGCCAAGCCTGTAACCTGTCATCGCATACGCTTTAGAGAAACCATCTACCAAAATCGTCCTCTCTAAAGCCATGTCATGGATCGAAGGGCTGAAGTGCTTTGCGTCATAGATGATCCTGTTGTAGATCTCGTCCGATAGAAGCCAGAGGTCGTTGTCCTTCGCAATTTCCGCTATTCCAGCTACGTCCTCCCTAGAAAGGACTGATCCCGTGGGATTCTGCGGCGAGTTTATGACGATCATCTTGGTCTTGCTCGTTACCTTCTCATTCACATCCTCGACCGTCATCCTGAAATCGTTCTCCTCTCTGAGGCGGACAGGCACAACCTTTGCACCAACGTAGTTCGCTATCGATGCGTACATCGGGTATGCAGGGTCCTGAATTATGACCTCGTCACCCTCGTCTATCGTGGCCAACATCGCAAAGAGGATGATGGGTTTGCCTCCTGGCCCGATTATCACCTGATCTGGCTTTGGCCTAAAGCCTCTGGATTTGTAGATCTCCTCGCAGACCGCCTCTCGAATTTCATAGATCCCTTGGGGCGGGGTGTAGTGCGTATAGCCTTGGTCCAGAGCCTTCTTTGTCGCCTCGATAACGTGAGGAGGGCTTGGAAAGTCCGGCTCACCTATCTCGAAGTGGAGGATCTTCTTGCCCTGCCTTTCCAGCTCCCTGCAGCGCGCCAGAACCTCGAATGCCGACTCCGTTCCTATGCGCGCCATGCTTTTCGCAAACGGTTTCATGACGGACCACACGTGAGTTATTCATTCCTAAAAAGCCTTCTTTGTCAGAATGAGCGGTGCTGACTGTAGCAAGCCTTCCAAATAAGGAGCATGCCACCACACTTTTATAAGCCGTTTCGGCTTGAACGTGAGCACGGGTGCGGCGTTTGCAACTCCCGACGCTCCAACAACAGGACAATCCGCTCGGCATAGTCATGAATTTGGTTTTCCTTGCTATGTTCTTCGTGTTCGTCGTCTGGGGCCAGAGGATCCAGCTGACCATATCACTTAGAGATGTGGAGTATGCCCTCTCCCGCCTTAAGATAATGAGGGACGAGGCCCGAAGGGCGGCTGTCGAGAACTTGAAGAGGATTGGAAAATCGGAAAAGGACCCAACCTCTTACGTGGACAGATACCTTGAATATGTCCTCATACCTCCCGTAACGATGGACCCAGCAGGCATCGTCTGGAAATACGATCACCTGATAGGTGTCACCGAGGACAGGGTCAAGGAGGAGGTCAAGGCGATCGCTCCAGGGGCGAACGAGGCCCAGCAGTTCAACCTCCAGAACCTTCTCGAGGTTGCCCAAGTGCTGAATACTTTCTACAGGGTGATAAGGCACTACTATATCTTTGGGAAGAAAACTGCCAGCTACTTCATGATAATACAGATCCAGATGCTGCTTCCGCAGATTATGAGGGAGGCTGAGGCCTTGCTCGGTGCCGTTCACGCCTTCACTTACGGCCATCCGATAGGAGACGGTGCTGGCGCCCTGGTGGCAGCCAGGTTCATGCATGGAAGGGAGATAAAGGAGATAGCGAAGGACACAGTATTTTGCGAGACAGACTTCGAGGGTAGGAGGATTTTGGTCGTCAAGTCAAAGGGACCTGGAGGGACGGTTGGAAGGCCAGGAGATGCGGTCAGCGCAATAATGAGGAAGAGAAGGGGGATCAGCACCGTCTTGATGGTTGACGCGGGTTTGAAACTTGAAGGAGAAAAGTCTGGAGAGATCTTCGAGGGCATAGGCGCTGCGATAGGAGGCATCGGGACTGAGAAGTACAAGATCGAGGAGATCACAACTAAGAAGAAGGTGCCGCTCTACGGGATCATAATAAAGATGTCAACCCAAGAGGCTGTGACGCCGATCACGAAGGAGATATCCTCAGGGATTGAGCAGGCTGTTCAGAGGGTGAAGGAGGTCATAAAGGAGAAGACAAAGATAGGTGATTACGTCCTGCTTGTGGGAGTGGGCAACACGATGGGCATAGGGCAGTGAGAGAGTATGGCAAAACAACCGGGAAGCATCTTCGTCTCCCTGTACTTCATGGTTCTTGGCATCCTCCTCGTTGTCTCGGCAGGAATGCTGGCTATAGGCGTGAGGGAACTTGCAAGCTCAAGAGACCCATCCCAACCGGTGTTCTACATGCTTGTGGGAATGTCCGGCCTTGCGATCACGCTTTACAGCCTGCGGCAGGTCCTGTCAAAGACAAAGGGATTGAAGATCCAGGTTGCAAAGGTTGTCACAGTTCTAGAGTGCAGCAGCTGCCACAAAAAGGTGACAAGAAACTTCAAGGAGGGGGATTATGTCTATGGAACTGGAGAGAAGTGCGGAAGTTGCAGCTCCGATGTGCCCATGACGATAATTGATGTCTTCGCCGAGAAGCCTCCGCAGAAAAAGCCTACCTTGTGAGGACGATCGTCTTTTCCGGCAGCACAGCAACAGTGTGCTCAGCC
>Ga0129301_1000952_pt1 | contig 15053 bp, 10 predicted proteins | sample ConPoolayeHmetaG_FD_94489 | JGI IMG/M metagenome (GOLD analysis project Ga0129301, IMG submission 94489) | Hot spring microbial mat communities from California, USA to study Microbial Dark Matter (Phase II) - Cone Pool mat layer H metaG ...
ACCTCCTTCTTTGTGAAGAGCGTTGTCTTCTTAGTAAGCAGATAAGATGCTGTAATGAAGTCTCTTATTGCGCCAATTATGGGACCGCCGAACCTTGGTGAGAGAATGTGGTCTTGCACCTGCATTAGTACACGGGCTTCTGTCTGTGACTCTTCGCTTTGTGGAACGTGAAGGTTCATCTCGTCGCCGTCAAAGTCAGCGTTGTATGGCGGGCAGACGCATAGGTTCAGGCGGAAGGTCTTGTATGGGAGAACCTTGACATAGTGAGCCATGATCGACATCCTGTGGAGGGAAGGTTGCCTATTAAAGATGACCACATCCCCATCTCGGATATGCCGCTCAACTATGTAACCTGGCTCCAAAGCCTCAGCAATCTTATCTCTATCTAAGACGAACTCCAATCGGACTCGTTTTCCATCCGGTCTTACAATGTAAAGGGCTCCCGGATATTTTTCTGGACCGTTCTTTACGAGTTCCCTCATCTCTTCAATGTTCCATTGTGTAATCCTTTCTGGAACGGAGAGCTTCATGGCTATTGCAAGCGGGACTCCTACCTCGTTCACGTTTAGGTTCGGGTCTGGACTTATCACTGTACGGGCTGAAAAGTCAACTCTTTTGCCTGAAAGGTTACTTCGGAACCTTCCCTCCTTCCCCTTCAACCTTTGCGATAATGTTTTAAGGGCTCTTCCAGAACGGTGTCTCGCAGGGGGGATCCCTGAAGACTCATTGTTGAAGTATGTTGTTACGTGATACTCTAGAAGTTCGGAGAGGTCTTGAATGATCAGTGTAGGTGCGCCGGCTTCAATATTTTCTTTAAGGCGCTCGTTAATCCTGATTATGTCAACCAATTTATGCGTAAGGTCATCTTCTGACCTTATTCCAGACTCCAAGGTAATGGACGGTCTCACGTAGACTGGAGGAACTGGGAGAACTTGGAGGATCATCCATTCTGGACGGGCGCTTTTCGGGTCGAATCCTAAAAGTTCAAGATCCTCGTCAGGTATTCTCTCAAACCTTTCACGGATCATGCTTGCTGTTAGACGCTGCGCGCCTTCTTCAAGATGCTCATAAAAAACCGTGGGCTTAACAAACTCTATCTTATGTTGTCTTGCAGCGCAGAAGGGGCACTCCTTAGTCTTTTTCGCTTTCTCAAGAATGGCGTTATAGAATTGGTCTGTAACAGACCCCATCAGCCTCTTAATCCGTTCAATATGCCTCTTAGCCCTCATTATTGTCTTTTCAGGTAGGAGGATACGTCCGCAATTCTTACAATACGCCTGCAGAATGTCATGTATTTTTTTAGTAAACTCGACGTGGATAATTGGAACAGCCAACTCAATATGCCCAAAATGGCCTGAGCATCTTGTGGCTGTATTGCCGCATGTTCTGCAGCGTTGTCCCGGTTCGAGGACGCCTAGCCTATTATCCATAAGGCCTGAGGGTATTACTGCCCCGTCTTCATCGTAAGTGTCGGCAGTCTGAATCTCTACAACGGATAGTTTGCGGATCTCTTGGGGTGAGATTATTCCGAAATGGATTTCATCTATCAATTTTTCGTAGGCTTCTTCCATCGACATTCTAGGCTCTCTCCCTCAACCTAAGCCTAGGCGAGATGCATAGGCTCATAAGCTCCTGCAAAAGAAGTTTGAAGGCGTAAGAGACTTGGACAGGTGAGACCTTAGCCTTGTCCTCACATATCTGGCAGACGTATGCCCGTTGCCTAATGTCGTAGTATGCTATGTAGCCGCAATTTTCGCAGACATAAATAATATGCTTATCTGACTCTTCAAGAAGTCTGTCTCGCAGAAGCATTGCGGCGCCATGCCCAATTAGGCAATCCCTCTCCATCTCGCCGAAACGTAATCCTCCGCCTCTGGCTCGTCCTTCAGTCGGTTGCCTAGTCAGCATTTGAACTTGCCCTCTTGCCCTCGCGTGGATTTTGTCAGAGACCATGTGGTGTAGCTTCTGGTAGTACACGACCCCTATGAAGATATCGGCGTCATACTTTTCTCCTGTTATACCATTGTAGAGGACTTCTCGACCGCTGTAGCTAAAACCGTTCTCAATCAGCATCTTCTTAAGTTCTTCTCCTTTCTTGTTAACGAAAGGCGTTCCATCAGCAGGTTCCCCTCTCAGAGCTGCAACTTTTCCAGCTATGGACTCGAGGAACTGTCCTATTGTCATTCTTGACGGGAAAGCATGCGGGTTTATGATCATGTCGGGAACTATCCCGTCGACGCTGAAGGGCATATCCTCTTGGGGAACAATCATCCCTATGACGCCCTTCTGACCGTGGCGGGAAGCAAATTTGTCGCCCAGTTCCGGCACACGTTCATCACGGACTCTGACCTTCACAAGTTTGCTTCCTTCATTCGTCTCCGTTATGAATACAGCGTCGACGATGCCGTTCTCCGACGGTCTCATATCGACTGAAGAATCCCTCATTGTTGGACCTTTTACCTCGAACTCTTTATATTCCTCCAAGAAACGTGGCGGACTGATTCTGCCTATAAGGACATCTCCACCTGAAACTTCAGCCTCTAAACTGACTATGCCATCCTCCTCTAAGAACCTGTAGTACTGTTCTCCGCGGTATCCACGTGTGCCAGGCTCTGGTATTAGGAGGCGGTCTCTAAGTCCGCCGAGGTACTGGCGGCATTCAGCATCATAAATCCTATAAAAAGTTGAACGGGCTAACCCCCTTTCTATTGATGCCTTGTTAAAGATCAGGGCGTCCTCCATGTTATACCCTTCAAACGAAAGGACAGCCACAATGCAGTTCTGTCCAGAGGGGCGAATATTATAGCCTATGGCATCCATAGGTTTTGTCTGTACAATAGGCATCTGCGGATAATGCAGTATATGCGACCGCGAATCCACTCTAAGCGAAAAATTAACTGCGTAGATGCCTAAAGCCTGTTTTGCCATTGCCGACTCATAAGAGTTACGTGGGGACTGGTTGTGCTCGGCATAGGGGATTATTGAAGCGCATGTCCCAAGAATCGAGTAAGGTGTTATCTCGAGATGTGTATGCTCCGGGGTCAGTTCGTCTACGCTTAGGGCGATCAACGCATTCTCTTCTTCTTCAGCATCAAGGTATTCGATGATCCCATTCTTAACTAGGTCTTCCCAGGACCACTCCCTCGTTCTTATCTTCTCGATATGTTCCTGTGTTAGTCTTTGAACTCCTCCATCGACTATTATTAATGGACGGAGCACTCGTCCCTCATCGCAGTTGATGTAGACCTCTTCATTCTGACCATAATCTTTAGAGAAGTAGGCAACATTAATTTCTGGAGAGATCTCGCCTCTTCTACGGTCCTCCCTTATCTCGTCGGTAAGCTCCTTTGGCGAGATGTGATACCCAATTGGGCATCCATTTAGAAAGACCTTCGCCCCAGACAACCTTAAGATCTCGCTGGCATCAACTGTAGGTATCACGCCCTTTCTGTAGAGATACTGCCTAACTTTTTCTTCTTCTAAGCCGACGGATATAGTGACAGAGAGGGCTAGATTCTTAACAAGCCCACAGTTAGCTCCTTCAGGTGTCTCATTTGGGCATAGCCTACCCCAATGTGTTGCATGTAAGTCTCTTGCTTCAAAGTTTGGTTGGCTTCGGCTTAGCGGAGACTGCAACCTTCTTAAGTGGCTATGCGTTGAGATCATATTTGTCCTGTCAAGTAGTTGGGTTATGCCGACTTTTCCTCTTCCCCAATTGCCAGTTGCTAGAGAGTGTTGGAGCTTATCAGAGATTATGCCTGGTCTGACCGCTATTGAGACACTTATCAAACGTTTTTTGAGTCCCATCCTTTCAAGTTGGTATTTAATGTCGCGGCAAAGGTTCCTGAAGGCAACCCTGAAAAGGTCTGCGAGTAAGGGTCCAGCGAGCTTCATCCTCTTATTCTTGAAGTGATCTTTGTCGTCAGGCTTTCTCCGCCCAAGCTTTAACTCTATAACTCTTGAAGCCATCTCGCCTAGGAAGTAGGCTTTGTCCCTCCTTTTGTCTTTTATTCTTCCGATGTGGGGCAGGAAGTTTCTGTCGAGGATGGCTTCACTCTTTTGGAGGCGGTAACTCTTCACCTGTCCATGTGCGACTCTGTTTCCAATGAAGAGTAAAGCATCCTCAACCGTGTCTGTTCCACTTGCCATCTCAAAGGAAGGCTCAAGCTCGCTCTGTATCGTCTTATCTAGTGAGACTGCCTCCGCAATCTCTTTGTCCGAGTCTAAACCGAGAGCCCTCATTAAAATTACAAACGGGATCTCAGACGGAACTCCTGGTACAGAGACATGGATGGAACCGTTCGCCCTCATACGCATTTCTATCCTTGCCTTGAAACCAACTGTTGTCGAGAAGACCTTCGCTTGATAGACAGGGTTTGCCCCTCTCATATCGATATCAACGAGAATCCTGTTGGGGGCTAAGTCTTCTATGGCTACAATCACACGTTCGGAACCGTTAATGATGAAGTAGCCCCCTGGATCTAAGGGATCCTCACCCTGCCTGATGAGTTCTTCTTTGGAGAGACCTGATAGGAGGCAGTTCTTCGATTTTAACATTGTTGGAAGGTCACCAATATAGACTAGCTCCTTCTCCATCTCCTTTCCATCTATTATCGGGGTCATCTCAACGGATAAGGGCATGGCATAGGTTAGGTTCCTCAGACGTGCCTCCATCGGGTAGATCTCATGCCTTGTTCCATCTACCTCCGTGATGTAAGGGCCGTAGATGATGTCATTCTCAATCTCTCGGACAATGTATACTTTTCCAAATTTTATTTTATAGGGGCCTTCAGGAACTTCAATCTCCAACTCGCCTATTTCATCTATGATTTCTTGAAGGCCTCCTTCTACTAATTCATTGTAAGAGTCTAGATGTTGCCTCGCCAAACCCTTCTCTTCAAAGAAGGCTTTCTGAACTAGAAACGCATCTTCAGGATTAATCAAACTGTGAATCTCCCCCTTCATGACCCGAGCCTTTTAGATGTTTCCATGGACAGTAGATCAGCATTATTCCTCCCAAAGACTGGCCATTACCCAGCTGGGAAGGTCTCAAGATCGTCTTGAGGCTGTTTGAAAGCTAATGAGTAAACGATAGACGGTCTTTATAAACGTTACCTTTCTAACTAAGAAGAATTTTCGAGTTAGAATTTTCTATGAAGATGTAATAGTTCTAAAGTCAAGAAAACACATAGAATATTTTTGAGGTTTCAACCTAGTATAATTCGAGCCTTGGTAGTATTGTCTGGCCTAAATTTGTAAGTATGGAGACATCTCCCGCAAACCCATTCTTTTTCTGTTTTAATGGTTTAAGGTGTTGCAAGATGATCTTCATTGAAAAAGTGGCAAAAACTATAGGTGTTATGGCATCCGTGAGGTTCACTGACACCTTTATAATCTGTTTTGTCTCTGTAACTTTTTTTACGTCTTAGTAGGGCGTGGACTATCAGAGCGCCGATGATAAGCCCCGTGGCCAGATAAGTATTTCTATTGTCTTTTATGGCTCGCATCACGTTAACGGTGAACACTGCTATAGATTTCTCAGCACTATTACCTGCTCTATCGGTGGCTACTAGCCTAATAGTGCGACCACCATCTCCTAAGGTGGTAGTAACCCGACTATATGATGTAGTTCCAGTAACATTAAAGACAGAGTTGTCTATGTAAAGAAACATCTCATCCAGATTGGCGTCTGAGACTGTAAATTGGATTGTCACAGTTCCAAAAAGCTCGGCTCCTGCAGATGAAAACTTTATCTTTAAACTATTTTTTTGACCGCGTCAATTATCTTTTCTTTGCTCGGTATTGCTGCCTCTTCTAGAACTGGACTCATGGGAATAGGCACATCTTCTCCGGCAACCCTTAATACTGGGGCGTCTAGATAGTCGAAGGCTTTCTCCATGATTAGAGCAGAGATCTCTGCTCCTACACCGCAAGTTCTGTAACCTTCGTATACTACGACCGCTCGATTTGTCTTTTTTATGGAATTGATTATGGTGTCCACATCAAGAGGCTTGAGGGTTCGTGGGTCGATAACTTCGGAGCTGATTCCTTTTTTTGCCAGCTCTTCAGCAGCTTCTAGGGCGAAATGGACCATTCTTGAATAGGCGATGATTGTGACATCTGTGCCTTCCCTTTTTATATCAGCTACCCCAAGTGGAACCGTGTATTCCACTTCAGGGACTTCTCCCTCCATGCCGTAGAGCATCTTATGCTCGATGAACATTACTGGGTTGTCATCTCTAATGCATGTTTTTAGCAGTCCTTTAGCGTCGAAAGGTGTCGAAGGCATCACAACTAAAATGCCTGGAACATGCATATACCAAGCTTCGAGGCTCTGCGAGTGATGTTCCGCTCTGCGCTCTCCAGCGCCTCCTTGAGTCCGGTATACAACAGGAACTGTGGATTTTCCACCGAACATGTACCTATTCTTTGCTGCCATGTTAACTATCTGGTCCATTGCAATAGTTGAGAAGTCAATATACATAATCTCGGCAACTGGGCGCATACCAGTCATCGCGGCTCCTGCAGCTGCACCTGCAATAGCGGCTTCGGAAATGGGTGTATCCCTCACACGTTCAAGTCCAAACTCTTCATGAAGCCCTTTTGTCACGGCGTAAGCTCCGCCATAAATCGCAATATCTTCACCCATTAGGAAGACACTTTTATCTCTTCGCATCTCTTCCCTTAAAGCTTCATTCAAAGCTTGGGCATACCTGATCCTCCGCATTTTTAGACCCATCTTCTTTGCTGTTGAAAGGTCCTTTATGGAGGAGGTTGGATCGGCATAAATGTCTGTGTAGAGTCCCTCATAAAGAGATTCTACAGGTGGATATGGACTGTTTAACGCGAATTTTTCCGCCTCTTCCACCTCTCTCGCTATCTCGTCTTCAAGTTTCTTGATCTCTTCAGGCGTTAGAACTTCCCACTCTACCAGTCTTTTTTCAAAGTTTATGATTGGATCCCTTTCTTTCCACCTCTTCTCTTCCTCTCTTGTTCTGTAAACCCGCGCGTCACTCCTGGAGTGGCCATAAAAACGGTAAGTCTTACATTCAACCAGTGTTGGACCTTCACCTCTTCTAGCCCTTTCCACAGCTCCGGTGACAACCCTCTTTACATCTAAAACATCCATCCCATCGGCGGTCACGCCCGGTATGTTGTAGCCCTTAGCCCTTTCAGCAATGTCATCGAATGGAAAAGCTCTACTAACCGCAACAGACATGCCGTACAAGTTATTTTCGCATATGTATACCACTGGGAGATCCCATATTGCCGCCATGTTGACTGATTCATGGAACGCTCCAGTGTTGGCAGCTCCATCCCCGAAGAAGCAGAGTACAACTTGGTCAGTTCCTCTAAGCTTTATAGATAGACCTGCACCTGTTGCAATGGGTATGTTCGATCCGACTATTCCTGTTGCCCCTAAGTTTCCGGCACTTACATCAGCGATGTGCATGGAACCGCCTCTGCCTTTGCAGTAACCTGTAGCTTTTCCGCAGAGTTCAGCGAGCATCAGCTTCAAGTCTCCGCCTTTAGCGATGCAGTGTCCATGCCCCCGATGGGTGCTGGTGATGTAATCGTCCTTTCTTATGGCTGCTATTGCACCTACTGCCACGGCTTCTTGACCGACATATAAGTGTGAGGCGCCTTTCACTATATCGCGGCTCAGGAGATCCATAACCTTCTCTTCGAAGTACCGTATCTCCAACATCTTTATCAGATAGTAAATAAGATCATCTTTTCCTTCCAAAGGCATCTTTCCTCACCTGGTTGCATGCGAATTTTCTTATGACTTAAAGATAGTCGACAAATTTATAAAGTCACCTTATGAACGGCTGAGCATAGTTGAATCTTCGCAATGTTTTAATGTTTGTCTATGAGGAGATCTCTTTGATCCATTCGTCAAGCTTCTTCCTAGCTTCTTCGTCGCCCATTTGCTTCTTAGGATGCTTCATGTAATAGGCGGAAGCATAAGTCAAGTCCCCTCCGACTCCTCTGTCAAGGGCGAGCTGGGCGCATCTTATCGCATCTACGGATACGCCGCCGGAGTTTGCCTTATCGTTTACTTCAAGCCTAACCTCCATGTTGAAGGGGATGTTCGCGAACATTCTGCCCTCGATCCTTATGAAGGCAAGTTTAGTATTCCCGAGAAACGGTATGAAATCGCTTGGACCAATGTAGATGTTTTCTTCAGGTATTTTCAAACTCTCTGGGATTAGGCTTTGGACTGCCTCCGTCTTTGATATCTTCTTACTCTTTAACCTTGACCTTTCAAGCATGTTCAAGAAGTCTGTGTTTCCGCCCACGTTGATCTGGTAGGTTCTGTCTATTACTGCTCCCCTGTCAACGCAGAGTTTTGCCAAGGTTCTATGCGTTATCGTTGAGCCTATGACGGCTTTTATGTCGTCTCCGACTATTGGGATATTCTTCTCTCTGAAGGCTCTTTCCCATTCTTCATCCGAAGCGATGAATACTGGGATGCAATTGACAAAGGCGCATCCTGTCTCTAAGGCAACCTCAGCCCAGAATTCAGTTGCTTTCTGGCTTCCTACAGGAAGGTAATTGACCAGTACCCTTGTTCCGCTATTCGCGATCTCCTCTAATATTTCTTTCCTGATCTCTTCCGTCTTTCTCGTTTGTTTGACTGTTTTGATCATGCTTGCGACGTATACGCCGACGCCGTCCAGGATTGGACCTTCCTTAACTATGGTGTCACCGCAACAGGAGACGGAGTCAACCCATCTGACATAGTTTGGGTCGGCGTAGATTGCTTCCTTTAGGGGCTTGCCAACCTTATTTTCTCCGACATCGAATGCGCTGACAAACTCTATGTCTTCCACTCCGTAGGGTCCAATCTTGTCATGCATTAAACCTATCCTATCATTCTTGTTTCTTCTGTAATGCTCGATTCCTTGGACAAGTCCTGCGAAACAGTTTCCTACTCCAATTACGCCAACTTTTATCTTTGCCATAGTTGTTTTATTGTATCGTAAAATATTTAACTTTTGCTCATACCTGAAACTCCAAAAATTGGGATTAGGAACGCCATCCACTTAACAAAACCACAGAAAATAGATTAGAAAGGGCTTAAGCGCTAACTTATACGTTATTATTCAAACCAACATTTTACTACATAGTTGCCTATATTTTAATCTCTATGTTTCGATAGCAGTGAAGAAGCAACTTTTTTAAGTGAGATTACTTTAAGTTATCTGCATTCTTCTCAGGAGAGTTTATTGGTGGGCGGGGTGAGTCGCAGCTCAGTTCCAGCATTGATTTTGGCTGCTGGAAGGGGGAGTAGGCTTAGAGAGCATACAGAATCTAAGCCTCTTCTTAATGTTGCAGGCATGCCTTTGATTGGAAGGGTTCTTAATGGCCTTAAGGAGGCAGGGGTGCAAAAGGTTTGGATAGCCGTTGGGTATAAAGGAGATCTAATTGGAGAGAAGATTGGCGATAATTATACAGGGCTCGAAATTCGTTACATAAACGTTGAAAACTGGAAAAAAGGCAACCTATACTCCCTTCTAGCTGCAGAAGGAATTTTCCAACAGAATTTTTTACTATGCATGAGCGATCATATCTTCGATCCGGAGATTCCAAGGAAACTAATCGATAGCAAATTTGGCAGCGCCGTTATTTTAGCCATAGAGAAAGTACCGGAGGATCATACCAAAGTCCTAGAAAAGAACGGCACAATCATTGACATAGGTAAAAAATTCAATCAATCAAACGTTGCAATCGATATCGGACTTTTCTTATGTTCACCAAGAGTCTTCGAGTATGCTAAGCGAGCAGCTGATATGGGGCTGTCGGAGCTCGCTGATTGTATTCGAATTGCAGGTCAAAACGGAGATGCCCAAGTTGTTGATGTAACTGGACACTTTTGGGTGGATGTGGATACGAAAGAGGATCTTCGCCGTGCGAAAAGGTTGATTGTTGAGAATTCACAAAAGAAGCGCGGGGCTTCAGATTTTGTCGCCCATTACTTTAATCGGCCGATAGAGAATGCTATTCTCTATTACATATCAGACTGGAAGTTTATCACTCCCCATAGATTGACTATCGCCACGAACATTCTCGCTTGGTTTGTAACATATCTCTTCTTTTCTGGCTATTTAGGGCTTGGGTCTCTCTTGACATTTGCAGTGGGTGTTATGGACGGTTTGGATGGAAAGTTAGCGCGCATACATAACTGCTCAACAAAACTTGGGCTTATGGAACATCCATTTGACATGTTATACGAATTTTCGTGGCTGATAGCCCTTGCACTCTTCTTAAGCCTGAATGAAGGCTTGCTCCCCCTTATATTCTCATCCTTCTCTATTATGTTCATCGCATTCTACAGATTTTGCTATGACCAATTTGGCCGGGCAACGGGCATTAGCTTAGATGTTTATGGACAGTTTGAACGTTCTTTCAGGAGAATCGCTGGCAGAAGGAACATCTATAACGTCTATATCTTGGTAGGTGTCCTCTTAGGAGCACCACTTTATTCATTGTTAGCAATAATGTTTCACTCAGCGTTAACTGCTACAGTATACGCCTATAGAGCTTCCGCGCATTTATATGCCATTGATAAAGTCAACTTCCTAAAATAAGAATCGATCGAACATCTTCAGTAGAATCTTTCAAGCGCGAAATGAATTATATTCTTTACGAATTCCTGGTATGAGATACCAGATGCTTTCAAAGCCATCGCGAAAAAAGCGTCTGGAGAGATGTCCGGGTTTGGGTTAACCTCTAGGACTATTGGTGAGCCTTCTTTCAACCGTATGTCGACTGTAGCGTAATCGCGGCAGCGAAGAGCCTTGTAGGCTTTAAGAGCGACTTCTTTAAGCTTAGCCTTTACAGAAGGATTCAGGTTGGCTGGGCAAATTGGCGTAGTCTTTTGGTATCCATCGCTGTCCTTAATCCATTTCGCTGAGTAATCGAAAATCTTCGGTTCATCTTGGAAATCAAATATTATTTCAGAGATTGGTAAAACTTTTGGGTCGTCATTGCCTAGTATGGCTATGTTCAGTTCTCTTCCAGTTATGTACTCCTCAACCAGAGCAGGCTGCCCATAGCGCTTGTTAACGTATTCTACCTGGGCTCTCAACTCATCCTCGTTTCTCACGTAACTCTTCCTTGAGATTCCGAGGCTCGCATCCTCCCTAAGCGGCTTTACGAATAATGGAAAGTCAATTTGTTGCCTCCATTCCCTGAAACTGTTTATGATACAATAATCAGGTACGGGTACGCCATATTCCTTTAGAACACTTTTGGTGAGACCCTTATCCTTGCAGAGACCCAATGTTAACGGGGTCGAACCAGTGTAAGGTATATTTAGAAGCTCAAGCATCGCTGGCAAATGCATCTCATGGTCGCTATCTCCAAACGCTCCCTCACAGAGGTTCACAACGACATCCGGCTTGTAAGCTGTTAGTGCCTCGATGAATTCTAACATATCCTTTAACGGGAAAATCTGATGGTTTAGACTTAGCATTTCGAGAGATTGTTTGACAGCGCATACCTCTTCTTCAACGCTAGCTTCAGCCACATAATCGATAATCTCCCCCTTGAAAGGCTTTGTGGGCTGATTAAAAACGATTGCAACCCTAATATCTGAGGATAAGGGGAATTTCCAGGCTTTTTTCATCATCTTTTGGAATTATATTTCTTTTTCAGATTTTGGGCATTAATCTCCACAAAATAGACTGAGATACCATCATATTAATTTTTCTTTCTTACTTAGATGATTTTTCTTTTTTCATGATAGTCTTTAAGAGTGGTGTATAGCGGCAAGATGGAAAGGAAAAGTTAAACTTTATATTTCCGTGAAATAGTAAAGATGCGTGGTAAAAGAGCCTATCAAGAGACTTGAAGAAAAAATACTTAAAGAGAACTTATGGCTTTTCCTTTTTAAGATTCTCCGTGAAGAGGACAAATATGTTTACGAATTGAGAAAGGCTGTCAACAATGAATTCGGTTTCTGGGCTGGAAAGGTCACAGGATACAAAGTTCTATACCTACTCGAAAAAGATGGCTACGTTAGGTCCTACGTGAAGGGGCGGAAAAAGTATTATGAGCTCACGGAAAAAGGATCAGAGCAGTTGAGAAAGGCTAAGGATTTTCTGGAAAAAGTCTGCAGATCGCTGTGAAAAGAGTAAGCGTCTAGACCGAGGCCCAAATGTTTGACGCAATATTTTTAACTCTGCACAGTTTTTGGTTCTTATGGTGGGACCTTGACTTCTAAGGGTGAATATGGCGGTCGCCTCTCAGGCAAAGTTGCAATAGTAGTTGGGGGCTCAAGCGGGATAGGCGAAGGCATCGTAAGAGACTTTGCAAAGGAAGGCGCGCGTGTAACGATAGTCTGCAGTAAATCATTGGATAAAGCTCAAAGAATTGCGGATGAACTTAACAGTAAGTATGGATCTGGAACCGCGATAGCAGTGCAGGCTGATGTGACCGATGAAGAAGCGGTAGAGAGGATGGTTAAGAAGACTGTTGAAGTTTTCGGTAAAGTTGACATACTTGTTTACAGTGCCGGTGTCGTAAGAGCTGGAAGTGTGAAAGACTTCAGCCTAGATGACTTCGAGTTTGTGACCAAGGTGAACTACACAGGATACTTTATCTGCGTTAAACATGTCTCAAGGGTTATGGCTGAACAGCATAGACGTGACCCCTCACTCATCATGGACATCATCCAGATAAATTCAAAGTCTGGTCTTCAGGGAAGCCTATACAATTTCGCCTATGCAGGAAGCAAGTTTGGCGGAATAGGCCTAACTCAAAGTTTCGCCCTTGAACTTTGGCAAGATGGAATCAAAGTTAACGCCATCTGTCCCGGAAATGTCTTCGATAGTCCTTTGTGGAGCGACCCGGAGAAGGGACTATTTGTAGAGTATCTTAAAGCAGGGAAGGTTCCAGGAGCCAAAACGGTTGATGACGTTAGACGATATTATGAATCAAAAATACTGATGGGAAGAGGATGCACAATAGAGGATATCTTGACAGCTGTCTACTACGTGATAGAACAGAAGTATGAAACGGGGCAAGCCATCATCGTAGCAGGCGGACAGATAATGAGATAAGTCTAGGACGCTTGTCCCAATACTAAGCAGATGAGAAAACAGATAAATTCCAAATGCTACAAAGAATAGAGTAGGTGAAAAGTGTGGTTCTCTCCATCAAATGGTTGGGGCACGCAAGTTTCCAGATAACAGTTGACGGAAAAAACATTTACATAGACCCATATGAAGGAGTATACACAGACAAGGCGGATATCGTCTTAGTGACGCATTCGCATTTTGACCACTGCGACCCCTCAAAGATTGAGAAGGTGCGAAAGGAGGAAACAGTAGTCATCGCACCAGCCGACTGCGCTTCGAAGATTAAAGGAAAGATTAGAACTCTTAAGCCTGGAGAAAAGACTGCGGTGGGGGAGATAATAATCGAGGCAGTGCAAGCCTACAACTATAAACGTTTCAGATCTCCAGGAAATCCATTCCACCCGAAAGGATTAGGAGTCGGATACCTCATAAAAGTCGAAGGCAAGACAATTTACCACGCAGGAGACACGGACTTCATCCCAGAGATGAAGGAGTTAAAGAACATTGATCTGGCCCTCCTCCCGACTGGGGGAACATACACAATGGACAATCCAGAAGCGGCGGAGGCATCTTTGGCGATTAACCCAAAGATTGTAATCCCGATGCACCGTTTGGACACTAACCCTGAAGGCTTCAAGAAGAAGGTTGAGAGCACATCAAAAATTCAGGTTGTCACACTCAAGCCGGGAGAAAAATACGAGATTTAACATAGACTAGGATCCAAACGGTTAGAGAAGCAAAAGAAGACCTTAGCCCTTAACCCAGATTCTCTATCCGAACAAGGTAAAATTTTGGCGGGCCCGGCGGGAATTGAACCCACGACCCCCGGGTTAAAAGCCCGGTGCTCTATCCTTGCTGAGCTACGGGCCCCCTCTTTCTTCATTATTGAAGGGTAAATTAAAGTTTTTTATCCCAAATTTTTTCGCTTTAGGCAAATTTGAAATAGACGTTTTTATTAATTATCCGTTGAAATATAAATGTCCGTTAAGAGATTTCTGCAAGGCATGGTCCGAGAGAGGGCTCCTGGTCCAGCTCCATCCTTCAACGTATACGATGTGTTCAGGGTTTTGGAACTGATTGCCAAAGAGGGGGCTGTTGGTCGCGGGAAGATCTCGAAGAGCCTCGGTTTAGGTGAGGGGGCAACAAGGACATTACTATCACGGCTGAGTGAGGAGCGGCTTATATCGATATCGAGAAGGGGCTGCGCCTTCCTCGAGAAAGGGAGAAAGATTTGGGAAGACCTAAAGGCATCTATTGCAAAGAAGGTTGAGTTGAAAGAAGAGAATGAGCTCACATTGGCGAGGTACAACATCGCTGTCTTAGTAAAAGGGAGAGGCGCAAATGTTAGGAAAGGGCTTGAGCAACGTGACGCATCTGTCAGGGCTGGGGCTAAGGGTGCAACAACAATCTTAATCGAAGGCGGCAAAATGATCCTTCCAGCGGTCAGTACAAACCTGGAAAGAGACTACCCCAAAGCCTTCAAGCAGATTGCTGAATCCTTGAAACCTGAGAATGGGGATGTCGTGATAATTTGCAGTGCAGATAGTCTTAGAGAGGCGGAGTACGGCGCAATCGCCGCTGCTTGGACTGTAATCTAAACCCTCAAAAACCTAAGGCTCATCTAGTATGTTATTTTTTCTCCCCCAGTAAAGACCCGTTCAAGCATCCCGTTGAGTTCAATCAGCCCCTCATGCGTCTTCGCCGATACGGGAATCAAGGGAAAACTCAGCTCAAGCTGATGGATTGCTTCGCCCATCCTTTGGCTTAGGAGACGCTTCGTCCCATCGAGCTTCTCGTTTATGGCTGAGTTCAAAGCCTCAAGATCCTCAGACCACTCGAGGATTAAGTCCAAATCCGATTCTGGCACTAAATCACACTTTGACAGGACATGTATCTGTGGTAGGAGGAAGCGAATGTGAACGGCAGCTGAGAGGAACATGTTCGAGACAAAATTTAGTGGGTTCG
>Ga0129301_1000953_pt1 | contig 15050 bp, 10 predicted proteins | sample ConPoolayeHmetaG_FD_94489 | JGI IMG/M metagenome (GOLD analysis project Ga0129301, IMG submission 94489) | Hot spring microbial mat communities from California, USA to study Microbial Dark Matter (Phase II) - Cone Pool mat layer H metaG ...
GTATAATCAGTGACGGGAGGCATGCAGCCGGTCGTACAGGTTTGGGCGCCGTGATGGGCTCCAAAAACTTGAAGGCCATTGCCGTGCGCGGATCAGGGAAGATCGAAGTTAAAGAGCCGGAGAAGATCCATAATCTTTCAAGAGAGTTCTATGAAAGATTTAAAGTTCACCCCTTAGCGTACATTCTTCACGATCTTGGGACGGCGAAGAACGTTCTCCCCCTTAATGAGATGGGACTCTTGCCTACAAGAAACTTCCATGATGGATACTTTGAGTGGGCTGAGGAGATTAGCGGAGAGAAGATGAAGGAGACAATCCTCATTAGAAGAGAAGCATGTTACGGTTGCAGCGTTGCATGCAAAAGGGTTGTTAAAGTAGACGAACCCTACACTGTTGATCCTCGGTACGGGGGACCCGAATATGAAACGATAGCCGCCTTCGGATCAAATTGTTTAGTTTCAGACCTGAAAGCGATAGCTAAGGCAAACGAGCTTTGCAACATGTATGGGTTAGACACTATATCTACTGGCGGCACTATCGCTTTCGCCATGGAATGCTATGAGAACGGCATACTTACAAGGGAGGACACAGGCGGAATAGACTTGAAATTCGGCAACGCAGCATCCATGGTCAAACTCGTGGAGGACATCGGTTTGCGCAGAGGTTTAGGCGACATCCTTGCTGAGGGTTCAATGAGGGCTGCTGAAAATTTTGGTTCTAAAGCTAAAAGTTTGGCTATGCATGTGAAGGGTCAGGAACTTCCGATGCATGAGCCAAGGGGGAAATGGGGGGTTGGATTGGGATACGCGGTCTCTCCAACAGGAGCTGATCACCTACAAGCGGCGCATGATGTCTGCTTTGCCTTCCAAGGGAGTTACGTTGATCACTTGGCACCTTTAGGATTATTTGAACCTGTTGAAAGTCAAAGCCTCGGAGCAAGTAAGGTGAGACTATGGGTTCATCTTCAACAATTATGGAGCCTCTACAACGTCCTTGACTTGTGCATATTCGTCGGCTTTCCAGAATTTCCGGGACTATTTACAATATCTAATCTACCCGAGATTGTTAAAGCTGTCACAGGATGGGAGACAAGCGTATGGGAGCTTATGAAAGCTGGCGAAAGAGGCATCAATATGCTCAGAATCTTCAACATAAGGGAGGGACTAACGACAAATGATGATCGATTACCTGAAAGACTCTTTAAACCCATAGAGTCTGGGGCATTGAAAGGCACATACATTCCAAAAAAGGAGTTCAAGAAGGCACTTTCGCTCTACTACCAAATGATGGGATGGAATCCGAGGACTGGAGAACCAACACAAGCGAAACTTGAGGAATTGGGTATAGGCTGGGCGTCGAAATAAGCAAGTTTAAAACTAAACTCTTCTCACTATCGTCCAGCCAAGTTTATTCTAAATATTGTTGCCATTTAAAATCTGACTTTGAAATTGCTTAACTTGACTTGCTTCATAATTCTGAGCCATGATCTTCACAATTTGCAATCATTCTATTATTAAGACCGACTTAGTTTACTTTCTATATCTCTATGTGTTATTCGTTTACTCTTTACTGCAACATTTATCGAAATGTTTTAACTGGCTAGTTGCAGATCTTCGTAGCATCTTAATCTACTAAAGAGAGAAGCAGCTGGATCCACCGCTGAGAATGGCTAAATCGGAAGATTCTCCCCCAGATTAATCTATGCAAAGGTTAAAATATCGAACAAGCTAAGATACATTCCCGGGTGATTTAGGGATGAAGGTTGTGGATGTCAAAGCGGTTCCGATTGCCATTCTCCTCGAGAAACCTCTTGTCTGGGCTACCGGAACCACTTATGAACGGAACACTACGATAGTTCAAGTTATGACTGACTCTGGCATCACTGGAATTGGAGAAGCCGCAGGCCCCCCTAGAGTCGTCAACGCTATTGTAGAAATACTAAAAAAACGCATCATCAATGAAAACCCATTAAACATAGAGGCGCTCTGGAGGAAAATGTGGGGCAAGCGCTCAGGCCAATTCGCCGACATGATTGTATCAGCCATAAGCGGCATAGATATAGCTCTGTGGGACATTGCTGGAAAGGAGGCAGGAGTATCAATCAACAGGTTATTGGGGGGTGTCTGCCGCAGGAATGTGAAGGCTTATGCCACAGGAGGATACTTCAAGCCCATTAATGAAATTGTTGAAGAGGTTTCGAGATACGCGGAGCAGGGCTTCGAAGCGGTCAAGATTAAAATAGGCTTCGGCATTGATAGAGATTTAGAAATTGTGAAGGCGGTGAGGAAGGCTGTCGGATTCGGCTTGGGATTGATGGTCGACGCTACGGAAGCCTACGACACTAAAACCGCGATGAAATTGGCTGGAAAACTTTGTAGGTACGAAATAAGTTGGCTTGAAGAGCCCGTGCCTTCACGTGACATCGAATCATTGGCTGAAATCTCCTCTAAAGTTGACATACCAATAGCAGCTGGAGAGTACGAGTATACACGGTTCGGCTTCAGGGATATGATAATCCGAAAGGCCGTCGACATAATACAGCCTGACATAACAATTGCAGGCGGCTTAACAGAATGCAAGAAGATAGCCGACATGGCTGAAGCGTGGCATATAGGTTGCGCCCCGCATGTATGGGGTAGCGTTGTCGGTTTAGCCGCAGCTCTGCATCTCATAGCCTCAACCCAAAATTGCTTCATCCTCGAGCTCGACAGGACTTACAATCCCCTAAGAGACAGCCTAGCAAAGGACCAGATAAAATGTGAAAATGGCTACGTTGAAGTACCTGAAAAGCCAGGTCTAGGGATAGAATTAGACCCGGAAGCCTTGAAGAAATACAACGAAGTTGCTTTAAGAGAAGCAAGCTTACATGATACAATGAACCCCTAGAACTATGCTCTGCTCAGCCATCTTCCTGGAATGCTACATCTTGGAAACCATGTCCAGTCTTCGCGACTGTATCTTTAAGCAAGTGGCGAGGCATCCATAGCGTCATGGATGCATCACTCATCGATTTATTTGCTCTGAAAATCGTTGTAGACACCATGTCCAGAACGTAACGAGCCGTTGGATTCTACAGACACCATTAGGATCTGACACCGGGACGACAGTTGTTGTCTGTGACGCTACGGTTACCCGTGATCATGCGACTTCCGTTAAGTGTCCAAACATATCACCGATACTACGAGCTTTTAGAGGACGAGCCCCTTGATTATCTCGACCGTTGTCTCATCGCTCAAGGTCTCCTGTCAAGTTTCATTTGCGATGAAAGGTTTTGCCTTTTCGCGAGCAAAATTCAGTCTAATCACGATTTTTCTCAAACCCGACGTCCCACCATCCATGGCACGAATGAAAACATATCACATTACAAAATGGCTCAAAAATCTTAACATTTAGTCCTCTCATCGTGCCCACTGTGATAGGCTGCGTCACTCCAAGGGCTCGAACCTGTTCCGCTGATCGCTTCAGCCACTTAGATTCTTCCCGCTGGATGTTATGTTTCACATCCCAGACTTGTGGTTCGTTGCATAGGTCCCATACCCTAACTTGGCTATGCTCGGGATAACATCTGCCAGTTTCCACTGTCTACAACCATGGTTACTACATGATATCTTGGTCAATTTGATCACCTTGAACGTGTATCAATATGCGTGAAGAACTGCATGGTCCTTAAAGTCAACATATCTGATCTGCAGCTTTTCGTCTTTCACGAAAGATTTGTCAGGTTCAGGCCCGTAGATAGCCTCGACTTTCCTGGCGCCTTTCACTGTGATGTTTATGGGTCCAGTAGGCAATGGGCGTTCCGCTACTTTCATCATCTCGTGCCACTGAATCCGCGTTCCTTGTATGTCGTTGCTGTTGTTCACTAAGTATAGAAGCCAACCATCGTCTACCTGCATGGTGCCCAGATGAACCAGGCGTGAGCCTTTTACGCGGACCGGTAACGTATTGTTTCCAAGCCAAAGAACGACATCTTTCATCCATTCTCCCAGAATTGGGTCACGCCGCTCATAATACTGTTTCTCCCAAGCCACAGTGCTAAAAACGATTTTGCCTTTACCAAGAGTTTTGGTGGCGATTCCCGGCGCCAAGGGTGTATCTTCATCCGTAGGTAAAAGGTTCGCCACAATGGACCACGATTCACCAGGTAAGGTGTGACCGTAATGTGATGGATGAATCTTCCTGCTTGGGATTGGAAAATCACCTTGGAAAGTTTCTTCCATCTTTAGGTAAACATCGTATGTCTGGTCATACCTGTTTCGTTCGAACTTGTGTCTTCTTAACAAATCTTTTCTTGAGAGGAATTCTTCGTGAAGGTCAAAAAGATCTTCTAGAAGCTTCCCGTCCCTCTTTTCTCGATTTTCATTCATTCGCGCTGGATCGAAGCTCAGATAGAGCCCTCCTCCGTCTTGAACAAAATCATGAATGCTTTGGAGCGCCTTGTCGCTAACCATCTCCATATCAGCTAAGACAAGAACCGGATATCTCTGATATTTTTCCTTTTCATCTAGTAGATAGAAGGGAAGCCCCGTTAATGGTATATGATTGTCCAGCATCGCGCTGGTCCATCCGCGAACGCAACTGGTGTGAAAAGACAGCACCTCGTGTGGAGCTAATGCTGTAAGAGAGGGAATGACGCAGTAGGCGTATCTCTCCTGTTTTGAGAGAAGATTCTTCTCTTTTTCCATGAATGCGAATATCCTTCTAGCTGGCTCATCGTTTGTGTCGTCATAGTAATACTTGCCGGGCTGAGCTAGATACGGGGTTCCACCATATGCCAAAATGGATAGGCCTTTATTCTCGACTTCCCATCCGCTGGTCACCACGCGTGGCCAAGGGTCATAACAATCTGGGTAATGGAAGACCACCCCCAATAACTGTCTAGCTTCAGATACCTTACGCACAAGACTCACATAGTCTGGAGAATGCTCTATTAGACCGCCATTAAGATTTCTAACTATCCTAGGATAGAAAGATATTTGATCCAGTTCAGCTATGTTGCCAATGAGCGGCACCTTCCATCCCTTGGTGAAACGAGCAGCTACCTTATTCAGCAATCGATCCAGCCGTTTAATTACCCAACGTTTAAGATGGATTAGCCTTGGATCAGTTAACTCCTTAATTATGGGCATTGGTCTCCCGAATTCTTCGAGGTAAGCTTCTTGGCAGACCGAGCATGTGCAGACGTTCCACAGACTATCGTTAACCCAGCCTGTTTGAACGCTTCCGTCAAGCCAAGCAGCATCATAATCATAACGGTCAGCCATCTCCCCTACAACATCTAAAAGCCAAGGCTCTGCAGCAAAGGGGCAATGCGACACATAACGCTCATCTCCAAAGTGCCATCTTGTGGAATAATCTTGGAGCTCTTCAGGAACAGTATTCCGGTGGCCTGGATCGTATTGAATCTGTCGGTCTGGGAACATTGGACGGTATATGGCTTGAACGCTTTTGCTTAGTTGTGTAGATATTGGCATAGGGTGGCCGAATAGGCTGTAAATGATCCAGCGGAACCCGTGTTTTTCGCAGAAGTCCTGTGCTTCCTGCAAAATATCGCGGTCTCCCAGCTCTGGGTGGCGTTTAACCAGATTGGTAGGGTAAAAAGCCCATTTGGTCAGCCCGTTCGCCTGCAAAGTGTCAAGGTGGAGGCGTTTCATTGTTGAAAGGGCTTTATCCCAATTCACTTCTAAATGAGGCCAAAATGGAGGCCACCATTGTTCAAGCGCAAATATCCTAGCATTCCTTAGCCAGTTAATATCTGTTTCAACCATGGTGTTGTTCCTCCGCGTGACGTAGTATTCCAGAGGTAGTATAAAAATTTGTCTCAAGACTGATGCTACAGAAGCATCGCGGCTTGCTTAAGGCTCCAGTTTCGGTGATGTAACGTAGGTTCCTAAACTCAGTGTTGTATTAAGAGGCTGAGAAGATTAAGAAGCACACCGCCAATGGCTGAGGGACGCCGCGCCGTTTAATGGTTTCATCATAACTATGAAGAGCAAGGCTCGAATGTGATGATTGATATCGGAGGCAAATATCTTGCCAAAAGAGATTAAGAACACTCGCATGCATGCCTACCCTTCAGACTCATCTACTACTATCCTTGCGGGATCTAGGCTACGAGCCAGCAAAGCCATCTTATGATTCAGTCGGCCAAAACATGGTCTCCTGATCTCGTTGAAGAGTTCCTAATAGATCACAGAATGGCGGTTGCGGTCGCGGCGGACCATTTCTTTCACTTGAATGGCGATGCGATGCTCCAGTTGAGGCGTCAATGGAGGACATCGATTCATGCATTCAATAGGTGGGCAGTCGATGATGCAGATGCCAATTCGTTTGCCAGACCCAGAATACGCGGCGGAGAAGCTTGTGCCACAACCTTAAAGTGTTTAACCCATCTTCTTTTACGAGAGTATCTCGTTTCGCAAGAAGTCAGCATGCATGTATAAGAAGATTGATTATGTGTCCGACTTCTACACCGAGGCAGCCATCAAGCTCCACGAAGCACTTGCTGAACTGGAGTTATTCTGTATATATGTAAACAGCGATGCATGCAACAACCACAGACTCTTATACCGCCTCGAATAATGGAGGAACTATGGGCTCCGTGAGCTGAGGAGATGATAAAGCCTTTCATCGATCGAGAATGGTTTCTGACAGCGATCAAGAAAGATGCGCTAAGACGGATATGTACGGAGGAAGAGTTGAGCCTGAACTCTACAACCTGTCAGCAGATCCGAAACAAACCAGAAACTTGTACGATGAAGAAAAAGATGTTGCGGAAGAATTGCATTCAAATATGATTCAATTTCTGCAATCGATTGGAGAAAATGAAGAATTCCTAAGAGGTTGGAGAAGGACATATCCAACATCATGAGCTGAAGTATAAGAGATGATTGGTCTAAGCAAAAGTCTAAGAAAAATAGAACGCTGATAATTCCCGACTAGTCTAGATTGTATATTTTTGGAGCATATAATCAAGGAGGAGAAAAAGATTCTAAATAACAGTGACATGGGTTGTGCTTCAAGAAGGCAGGCACTCTCCTAACAGCAAAAATGCTAGGTGACTAGATTTTGATTAGATTATGCTTAAATAGAACAGAGTATTATGGTATTTCGGAGGCCAACGATCTTGGAAAAGAAGCCTTGGTTCAAGACCGTGTTTAGGGGTTACTTGCTGGATTTTCAGATACCCGAGACTGAAGAACAGACTGTGTTAGGGCAGCCTGCCAATCTGCGAAACCTTGATGTAAAGAAGATTTGCGATCAGCTGGCTAGGGCGCATGTGAAGGCGACGTACATCCACGCTAAGGACAATCAGGGCAACTGTTACTACAACACAGGGGTTGGTCATAAACATAAGGGAATAGGTGACCGAGACATAGTCGCCGAGTTCATAGAAGAGCTGCACAAACGCGATATTATAGCTCTCCTGTATGTCCAGATGAGCCGTGATAGGCGTTCTTGGCAATATGAGGAGCACCGCGCCCGATTGAGTGACGGCACACCCTTCTTGAGGCGGGATGCTACATCTCTTCTTCCCTCAAAAGGTGATTATCCAATCTGTTGCCTTAATGGGCCGCATCGCGAATACATAATAGCCATTCTCAAGGAACTGACAGCGAACTATGACATGGAAGGATTCTGGCTGGACAACTGGGAAGGGTTGAAACTTCCGTGCTATTGCGAATACTGCAAGGCTAAGTTCAGAGAGGACACTGGTCTGGAGATACCTGAAAAACCAGATTGGAAAAGCCTTTCATGGCGCACATACTACGAATGGAGGAAGAAATTGAACACGGAGATCACAAGAGAGGTAATTGAAGCCATAAAATCGATAAAGCCGCATGTCTCAGTCACTCGTAATGGTGCCGGCTTCGGCTTTGGTGTTGATATGGAGGGATGCTGCGATTGCGACGATTACGTGAGTAGCGAGTTCCATTCGTTCACGGGCTTCGGAAATTTAAGCCAACAGTGCGAAATGGAGCGGGCGATGAGCGGCGGCAAGAGTTTCGAGGTTGAAATTTGGAGGTTCTTCATGGCATCCGCTCGCGGCGTGCAAAGAGGCTACCAAGTTAAGCCATTGGATATGTACCGGCTTGAAATGTTCAGTGTTCTGGCGCATGGAGGAATAATACAGTTCTATGATCAAATCAACCTGGATGGGACGCTTGAACCCAGAGTAATCGAACTCCTTGAGAAAGTTTATTCTGAAGTAATGATTAGGGAAGAGTGGTTGGTTGATGCTAAGCCAATTGAGTTTGCAGCCCTGTACTGGTCAAAGTACACAAATGATTACCATGGTGGAAATGACAAGTATCTCAACTACTTGGCAAGTTTTGATGGAGCCTACTATTCCATGATGGAGGAACATATACCCTTCAACATAGTTATGGACAGACAGCTAACCACCCAATCTCTTTCCGACTATAAAGTGCTAGTAATGCCTAACGCCGTCTGCCTATCAGACGAACAGGCTGAAGCCATCAGAAAATACGTCAAGGAAGGAGGCGGACTGGTAGCCACATACAGAACATCTTTAGCCAATTTGTTTGGGAGTCCGAGAAAGGATTTTGCTTTGAGCGACGTTTTTCATGCTAACTACATTGAGCCGCTCACCTACCGCTACAGCTATATCAAAATAGAAAGGGAACATCCCGTCACGAAGGGGATTTACATGGAGCTGCCCATGACCATGTGGAAAGCTCTACAGTTGAAGGTTATGCCTTTCAGAGATGTCGAGGTCGTTGGAAAGATTGTCTATCCATATCGTGGATTTCAGATGGGAAATCCTCCGTTAGAACTAACGAGATATCCAGCTATCTTAGTGAGCCGTTTCGGGAAGGGAAGGGTAGTATACTTTTCGGGTGAAGTGGACTCTGTTTACGCTCAGTATGGCCACCCCGACTACAAGAGACTTCTGGCGAACGCCATCAGGTGGGCAGCTGCCACTCGTGCACCAGTAGAAGTCGACGCTCCAGCAACCGTAGAGATAGTGGTTTCTAAACAGACTAAGGAAAACAGATTGATCATCCACCTAGTCAACTACACTTCCGTCAGCGCACCTTGGGCAAAAGGCAGAGTGGCCCAAGAGACAATTCCGATTCACAATATTAAGGTGCGGGCGAAAAAAATGAGAGACCGATCCGTCGGGCGAGTATATTTTGCCCCAGAAAATAAGGAAATGACCTATGTAGAGAAAGAGAGCTACATAGAGGTAGAGGTTCCCAGACTAGAGGTACACGGTATGATTGTTATAGAATAATGAACACTCGCTTATGGAATATGATGAAGGCTCTATCGCTACTGTGAAAACGAAGGTGAGAGCAAATCCAGCTATTGTGGTTACGTTCTATATTGCTTTGCAAGAGAAAAGATGATTCCACCGAATGTTTACGGACCGCCTAATCTCCCGACTACTTGGTATTCTGCGCTTGAACGCGCATGATGATCAAAAGCATGATCTCCGATTGGATAAATATAACGACATATTATAGCTCTAGAAATATATGATAAACCTATCTATAATCTCGTTTCCATTGATGGCTCCCCATGTTACATTGCTAAGTTCTATTCCATGCCCATCCTCGCCTACAACGGACTTCAATACAATTGCTCCGAACCCAGACTTAGCTGCTCGTTCTATCTGTTCAGGATACTGGGTCAGCTAACCTGGAGCGAGTATTATAGGATTTCTTAGCTTTATATTCACGTATGATGTTGAAAGGTTTATTCCAAACTCTTCTTGGATTACCTCTTCGATTCCAACTCGATTTTTCTCAAATCGATTCTTTAGAGACTTTAAATTCTCAGAGGACTCCATCAGTAAGTTGATCCGTCCTCAATCTCAATTTTTGCTGATGCACAAAATGAAGTCTCATTTTATGATTTTGCCTTCTCTATAATCTTGCCAAATCTTTTCGAACCATCCTTCAACGACTGGAATTGGACGAACCTTTATCCATTCAGTCTTAACATTCATTTTCTCGTCAAGCCATACCTCGCAGATTCTGTCCATAAAGGAGCCGTTATAGGGCTTAAATCGCCATTCGCTTCCAAGCTTTTCAACAGGACAGACACCGTTCGGATCTAGCACTATGTATGAGCCTCTGCTCCCTCCACCCTTCTCCAAATATTCACGGATTGCTTCTAGATAGACAATATGTGTCAAGACGAGCTCCATTACTTCAAGTGCCTCAAGCATCTCCGTCCTTGAAGATATAACGAGACGCTCTTGGAGACTTTTTCTAAGATCATATGCTTCGCTTAGGGCTCTCTGTATCCCCTCAATGCTTCTGACATGAGCGGCATACATCGTCATGCGCTCCTGAATTTCATCTCTTATCTTTCTCACTGACTGTGAGTCTGGCTTCGACGTCTCTACAAGCCTGCATAGAAGACTAATCTTTTCCTCAAGCTTCTGCCTAATCATATCGATGAACCTATTTATATTGGGCGGCGGATCTCTATATCTGGCAGTAATAAACTGCGCCGCTCGATAGCCCCCAACCTGTCCTGCGTTCAGGGCTGAACCGCCTGGTCTATAGATGCCATGGGTACCGTTAACTTCACCAATTGGGAATAGATGCCTAATGTTTGATTCCCACCATATATTTCCTGAGAGTCCGCCGTTATTATGTTGCGCGCAGACAGCTATCTCAAGCGGCTCCTCAGCGAGGTCTATCCCGTGATCCGCGTAGAGTTTTATAGCTGGCGGATTCATTTTCATAAGCCTTTCGATAGGTGTGCCGAAAAGTGCGTCAGACTTCTCTAAATACTCATAGGCTTCCCTTTCAAGGTCTTCAAATCTGAAGTCTGTTATATTCTTTCTGAAGTCGAGGAAGACTCTTCTTCCAAGTTTGACGGTTTCACGGTAGACCAGAAGGTCTATGAGTGATGAGCCATAATTTAGGATTCTACGCGCGTCGAAGGGCCATTGATATCCCTTGAGGAAGATGCATGTTGCAAGTTTTCCAATTGAGGGGAAGAACTCATTCAGGAACTCCCTTTCATCACGCCCATCCTTATCAGTAGATACGTATCTCGGAATAACCTGCTGATACGTCCCCGATACATTCCATCTGAACTTCACTGAGGCTAACCCATATTGCCATTCTGTTAGATTTCTCCCTTTTGCGCCAATCTCGAAGGCTAATCCTGTGCTGCCCCTCTGCGCCTCAGGATAAGCCGATGCCTTATATAGAGCGGCCGGTCCGCCGGTTGCGAGCACAAGGTTTGTGCAGTTGAATAGCACCATGCCGAAGTTTTCTGCATCAAGCTCATCTTTGTTCAGGCATAGTAAGCCGACAACCCTGTCTTCATGCCTGAAAAGCGAGATTGCTTCATGCTTATCAAAGATTGGAATTCCCTTATTTCTAACCTCTCTAAGAAGGCACTTATGCATATAATAGGAGGTGAGAGGTCCAGCTGAGGTGCCGCGTTGCTTCGGGTCATTATCTGTCTTGTAGCCAATGTATGAGCCAAACTCGTCATGTGGAAAAGGGACACCAATGGAGACGAGATGATAGAACTCTTGTATAGAAAGGGTTGCCTCGATTAGAGCTATGTCACCGTGCATTGCCCCTCCTGAAAACAATGCTTGCGCCATCTCATATGGGCTGTCACCTGTCATGCCGACCAGTGACAGACGATAATATGTCTGCTTGTCGGATCCAGCGTTTCTTGAAGTTCCGCCACATAAATTCTCTGTGACTATCGCGATATCTCTCTGTCCATTCATGTATAGATGATCAGCGCAGTTTAGCCCCGCTACGCCGCTTCCAAGAATAACAGTATTTAAGGAGTAGACTGGTATCTTGAACCCTGACACCTCAACAGTGCTCTTATCCATTCATGTTCGCCTCAAAGCCTTCTGAGACGGAAGCTTCCATCGACGTTGAAAAAGTTTTCGGCTGGGAATGGAAAGCATCCCTTTACAATAGCAACAACCACCTTCGCTACATCTTCAGGTCTGCCCCATCGCTTGATAGGTGTGACACCTCTGAGATTAGGCGGTCATATTTCTCTTTAACCAGTTCAGTCATCGGCGTAAGGATTATTCCAGGCCTTATCTCGTAGAAGCTTATCCCAAATTATGCGAGCCTATCCGCGTAGAGCTTCGTCATCATACTTACCCCAGCCTTGGAGATGCGGTATTCACTCCCTCAAGGTTGAGGATGTGTACGCCGATATCGAGGAGATATTGATGATCTTTGGGTCGAAGTCTGCCCTTAGCTGTTTGAGCTCGATCATCCACCTCGCAATGATTTGGGTAAGAAGGTATGGACCTTTAAGATTGACCGCTAAGACCCTGTCGAAGATATCCTCCGAGGTTTCAAATATGTCAGCCATTGCCTTTGGCGCTATAACTGCATTGTTTACTAGGAGGTCCTATGCATCCAAACTCCCTCTTCAATGTTGACGATATTCTTTCTCTGTCTTCTCTGAGGGAGATGTTGGCCCTTATGAAGACTGTCCTGCCCCCCAGCCGACTTAACGTCGTTGATTATATGGGAAGCCTGCTCAGGCTCACATATGTTCGTTTACAGCTACGTCGAATTCGTTCTTAGCACGCTCAACCGCTATGGCTGCGCCTATACCTCTTGCTGCTCCAGTGACCAATGCAATTTCACGGCTACTCAAAATGTTGACAAAGGCTACTTCTCTAAATTCATTCTCAGGCGGATTGGACAAGACCAGCCGCCTTTACCATTAAGTGCTTGAATATATTATATGAATCCTGTTTCCCATCGGATCCGGATTCTTGAGGAAGACGCTTTTGACGCTTTTTTTGATCTTAGGCTCCTCAAGCTCTATGCCGATTTTCTGTAGGTAATTGCATGCCTCCTCGAAGTTTGAAACCTTTATTGCGATGTGGCACCTCTGTGGCTCCCTAGTCTTCGCCACCTCAATCTTGCCCTGCCCTTGACCCGAAATGAATATGGAGGTTGCCCCCTCTATCTTTGCGAAGCTGAAGGTCTTAGCGTACCAGTCTACAACTGCTCCTGCATCAACCCCCTCTGGATAAAGTCCAACATGCTCCACGCCTAGGAAGAGCGGCGTTCCCCTCGCCTCCTTTATCCACCATAGGCACTGCTCAACCTTCTTTGTGATCTCATCAAACCTTCCGGAACTAACCAGCTCCTTCGATATCAGCTTTGATCCGATGCCAAGCGCAGCAGTGCCCGCTTTAATCCATTCAAAGATGCTCTCGCGGGTTGTGTCAACCCCCCCTGTGGGCATAACTTTAGCCCAGGGGCATGGACCTAGGAGGTTCTTTACGAAGCTTGGCCCTCCAACCTCTTCGCCTGGAAAAATCTTAACTATGTCGCATCCGAGCTCCTCGGCTTTAGAAATCTCCGAGGCGCTTCCACAGCCTGGCATGTATGGAACTTTTCGTCTATTGCATACTTTTGCAATTTCAGGGTTAAGTATTGGGCCAACCACAAAATTTGCCCCACTGTTTATATATAAGGCGGCAGTCTCCGGGTCGATAACGGAGCCGACTCCTAAAATTACGTCAACATACTCCTTATTGCACCACTTCGCCAGCTCTGTGAAGACTTGGTAAGCGAAGTCCCCCCTATTTGTGAATTCAATCACCTTTGCCCCGCCGTCAACGCATGCTTGAACGATCCTTTTAGCCGTCTCTAGATCTCCTTCATAAAAGACTGGAACCAGCCCAAGTTCAAGAATCTTTCCGATAACTACATGTTTAAGAAATTTTGCCAATTCATCATGCCTCCATCACCTTGCTATTCTTCCTGAGGTTATCCCAGCCGCTAACCTTTCAACCTCATCAACGGTAACCATGTTTGAGTCGCCAATAATGGTATGCTTTAGACATGAAGCTGCAACTGCGAAGTTCAGAACCCTTTGGAGATCATCGTCGAACTTTAGGAGACTGTAGATTAAGCCTGCTGCGAAGGCGTCTCCCCCGCCAACCCTATCGACGATGTGGGTTATCTGGTATACTGGCGCTATATAGAATTTCTCACCATCATAGAGAATACCTGACCATGTATTGTGGCTTGCGCTGATGCTTCCCCTTAGCGTGATTGCCACCTTCTTCAGGTTGGGAAAGATCTCCATGAGCCTTTGGGCCACAGGCAGATACTTCTCAGCTTCAACCTTCCCGGAGACAACATCTACTCCTGGCGCCTTGATTCCGAAAACTTTCTCAGCATCCTCTTCATTGCATATCGCGACATCAGCATACCTCAAAAGCTCTGTCATAACTTCATTAGCCGCCCTACCCCACCTCCACAGCTGGGCACGATAATTAAGATCTGATGAAACCGTTAACCCCATATCCTTAGCCCTTTGAACTGCCTCAAGGCAAGCTTCAGCCGCGCCCCTGCTTATGGCGGGCGTTATGCCAGTCCAATGGAACCAACAGGCGTCAGAAAAGACCTTTTCCCAATCAATCATTCCAGGCGTAATCGTCGCAAAGGATGAATTCGCCCTGTCATAGATTACCTTGCTTCCCCTTTGAACAGCACCCGTCTCTAGAAAGTATATTCCAAGACGATCACCACCTCGAACAATATTGTCGACCCTTACGCCGAACTGACGCACAAAATTGAGGCATGCATCTCCCAGATCATTAGGCGGCAAGCGGGTTACAAATTCGACGGGAACCCTGAAGTTGGCAAGGGCAATCGCCACGTTCGCTTCTCCTCCGCCATAGGTTGCATCGAAGAATCTTGCCTGAATGAACCTCTGGAAACCTGGAGGCGAAAGACGAAGCATAATCTCGCCAAAAGTTACAACTTTTTTATCCATGCCTAAACCTCACACATCCTATTCTCTCCCAAACCTCATATTTTTGCTTTTCGCATTAAGTTTCCAGAACCTTTTACCTGCAAGCATAGTCTTGACAAAAATAAGCACTTAATACGAAACTTTCGAAACTCGAAATTCTTAAATTGGACAGAACGAGAAAAGAAGAGGATGGCCGCCGTAACGTAGAGGAAGATAAGGAGCCGCGAAGCCTGGAAGCGTACAGGCCTGTGGAGCCTGGAGGCCGGGTTCAAATCCCGGCGGCGGCCTCCAAA
>Ga0129301_1000958_pt1 | contig 15013 bp, 13 predicted proteins | sample ConPoolayeHmetaG_FD_94489 | JGI IMG/M metagenome (GOLD analysis project Ga0129301, IMG submission 94489) | Hot spring microbial mat communities from California, USA to study Microbial Dark Matter (Phase II) - Cone Pool mat layer H metaG ...
CTTCTAACTGCGCCCTCTGTTAGGTTTACTGACTCAGCGATCTTAACATACTTGGTACGAGCGTCTTTCTTTAAGATTTTGAGAATTTCAAGATCAATATCATCCATAAGTATATATTTAAAATTTTAAAAATATATGCTTTTGCGAAAATCGTAAAATTGCCTTAATTTGTCGCAGTAAAAACTAAGTCTAGTATTGAACTGCCTTTCTTTTTTGGATGTAAAGCCTCTTAATGAGGTTAGCCAACATCCTACTGTTCATTTCGGTTGCGACTATAGTTTTTGCCATCTAAGTGCGCCTCTCTTTTCACATTTATTAATCCAGATTTTTCCTTTAAAGCCTAGCGAACACGGGGTTCGAAGAACAGACAAATTTTCTTAATCAATATTGAAAATCCATTTTACGTAGCAGTCATTTGTTATATTAACATATAAAGTCTTCATTATTTACGATTATCGTATTTTTAAAACGAAAACCATAAATATCCCGCTTGATGAAAAACGCAGTATTAGGTGTATCAGGTGAAAAACAAGATGTACGGGTTCAACGGATGTTACACTGCATTAGTTACGCCAATGAGAAAAAGTGGAAAAGTCGATTATGAAGGACTGAAAAGCCTAGTTGAATTTCAGATAAAGGAAGGCATAAGTGGCATATTAGCAGTCGGAACAACGGGTGAAAGCCCAACTCTAACTTGGAATGAGCATTTAAAAGTGATCGAAAAAGTTCACGAATATATTGGTGGCAAAACTCTAACCATCGGAGGGACGGGAAGCAACAACACAGAAGAAACGTTGGAAGCCACACGTGAGGTTTCAAAATATGGCGTAAATTGCATATTACTGGTTGATCCTTATTATAATGGTCCGAGCTCAATTGAAATCCGCAAAGAATACGTTGAACCTGTGGCTCAAGAGTACCCTGAAATCCAAATAATTCCATACGTGATTCCGGGCAGAACGGGAACTCAACTTCTTCCACAAGATTTAGCGATTCTTCATTCCCAATTCAAGAACGTTAGTGCTGTTAAAGAGGCAACGGGAAATCTTGACAACATGCGATTGACACGTCGACTGTGTGGAGCTGACTTTGATATTCTTTCAGGCGATGACGATAAAACCTTTGAAATGATGACAGACTCCCAAATAGCGGCAAGCGGCGTCATTTCTGTTGCGTCAAACGTCGCACCTGGACCAATACAAAAATTCGTTCAGGCAATATTGAAGAAGGACGTTGAACAGTATCAAAGGTTGCACGATGCGCTTAAGCCACTTTTTGGAATGGTTACTGTCAAAACAGAAGAAGAAACGCCGTATGGAATAATCTCATGTAAGGCAAGAAACCCAGTTCCATACAAGACACTTATGAACATTCTTGGAATGCCATCTGGACCGTGCAGACAGCCACTCGGAAAAATGACCAAGAAAGGTCTACAGGCAGTTCTTAACGTAGCGAGGTCTGTTTTTGAAAAGACGCCTGAGGTTCTTGAGCCTGTTGAATCGTTTTTCGACATTGACCTAAGTAAGAGACTGTACAAGGAAAGATACTGGAAAGGATTAGCCTATGATTAAAATCTGTGTAGCAGGCGCAGCAGGTAGAATGGGAAGTACCCTCATCAAAGAGGCAGTTGCACGAGGGTTCACCATCGTTGGCGCAGTCGAGGGTAAAGGTAACCCTAATGTCGGTAAAACCTTGCGAGAAGCTGGAATATGTAATTTGGACATTAAGATGGTTGACCCGTCTCACTTAGAGGATGCTGTGAAAGAAGCTGACGTCTACATATCTTTCACGACACCTGAGGCTGAGGTGGCAAATCTTCCAGTCGTCGCTAGTTTGGGCAAAAGAATAGTCGTGGGAACAACAGGTTTAACGGTTGAGCAAATGCAAAAAATCAGAGAAGCAATTTCTGGAAAGGTTCCAGCGGTCATTTCTCCCAACTACGCGATTGGAGTAAACATTATGTTCCAGCTTTCAAAAACCCTAGCTCGTCTGCCTCCTGATTATGACTTCAGCATCACCGAGGTTCACCACACTGGAAAAAAAGATGCGCCGAGTGGGACGGCTAAAAAACTGGGTGAAATTATTTCAGAAGCCCGAAAATACACGATGACAGTCTATGGAAGAGAAGGAATAAATCCACGGAAGCCTGGGGAGCTCGAGATTCTGTCTGTTAGAGCAGGTGGAGTAGCTGGAATACACGACATAATAGCAGCTGGACCGCATGAGATGATCAGAATTGAACATACAGCTTTCTCACGTAGCGTTTTCGCTCAAGGCGCCCTTTATGCTTCTGAGTGGATATGCAGGCAGACAAAGGCTGGACTCTACAGCATGGAGGACGTATTAGCCTAGAACCTAAGCACTTACGAGAAATGGAGGACAAGCAATGGCTAACAGAGCTATCATAAAGTTTGGCGGAGCAGACCTTGCTACAGGCGAAAAAATTAGAAAAGCAGCTAAGATGGTTACAAAGTCAAGGTACAAGGAAATCGTTGTCGTAGTCTCGGCGATGGCAGGTGTAACAGACACCCTTACCAAGCTAATTTCCGAAATAGGCATAGCGGACTCTCAGGACTATGCAGACATCGTGTCAATGGGGGAAAGGACAAGCGTCCGAATCCTATGCTCAGCGCTTCGCTCAATGGGCGTCGAAGCAGAATACTTTGATCCAAGCCAAGAAAACTGGCCAATTATCACAGATTCGGATTTCAAAGATGCAACTCCGAACATGGAAAAAACTTGTGAGCGCGTTAAACGGTTTGTTGAGCCTCTTCTCGGCAAGAAAATTGTGGTTGTCTGTGGATTTTTGGGAAGAGACGAAAAAGGCAACATTACAACTCTTGGAAGAGGGGGAAGCGACACAACGGCCATGGTACTTGGAAACTGCTTGAAAGCTGAAGAGATAGTTCTTGTCAAAGAAACCGAAGGCGTAATGTCAGCAGACCCAAGAATCGTTCCAGACGCAAAGCCGTTAAAGAAGCTTGATATCCACGAAATGTTTGCGCTTTCGCATGGAGGAGCAAAAATAATCAAGGCGGAATCACTAAAGTTCAAACTTCCTTATCAAAAGCTAAGGGTCATCAACTTTTCGAACGGCATCTCATCTGGTGGAACTGAAATTTCCGGGGTCTTTGATTCTAATTCCTGTGAAATAACGGAGAAGAAAGGGCTCGTCGCTATCAGCATGATATGTAGCATAGATCCTATGAACGTAAGCAAAATTCTCGCATCTTTAGGAAATAGGCCGATCTACGGCATCAGCACTGGAAAAGTTTCGCTTACGGTTTTCACGTCTTCCGAGGAGCCTCATAAGCTGGTTAATGAACTGCACCGTTCCGACCTGTGCAAGGCTTTGAGCCTACGAACCAATGTTGGGTTAATCGAGGTAACTCACCCGGCTTTCATAGATTCGCCAGGCTGGATTGCGAAGGTTTCAGGCGCTTTGGCGTCTAAAAATATTAATATAATTGAGGTTACGAGTAGTAAAGCCACAATAAGCATATTCATTGACGAGAAAATTGTTGAAGAAGCATTAAAAGTTGTGAGGGACGTAGTTTGAAAAGAAAAGTCGCGATACTAGGAGCCACAGGAGCAGTCGGACAAAGGTTCATAGAGCTCCTCCAAGGGCACCCGTGGTTCGACATAGAAGTCCTCGCTGCATCCGAAAGGTCAGCGGGGAAAAAATTCAGCGAAGCCTGCAAATGGCGGCTGGAATCCGAGATGCCGAAGGAAATTGGCGAAATGCCAGTTGTTAACACAATCCTTAAAGAGGTAAAAGAAGTAAGCAACATAGACTTTGTATTTTCAGCTCTTCCTGGAAACATAGCTGGACCAATTGAGACAGAATTCGCCGCCGAGTTCCCCGTAGTCAGCAAAGCAAGCGCACACAGAATGGAAACTGATGTTCCACTCATGATTCCAGAGGTCAACCCCGAGCATTTGGGGCTCATTCCGATTCAAAAGAGAAATCGAGGTTGGAACGGCTTCATATCTACAGATCCGAATTGTAGCACGATACAGCTTGCCATTACGCTAAAAGCGTTGATGAGGTTTGGCGTAAAACGTTTGATTGTCTCAACAATGCAGGCCTTAAGTGGCGCGGGCTATCCAGGTGTAGCCTCATTGGACATTGTTGACAACGTTTTCCCATTCATTTCAGGCGAAGAAGAAAAGATGGAAAGCGAAACTAGGAAAATCCTAGGTACCTTTGACGGCAGAAAGGTTCAACCTGCTAACATGACTATAAGCGCCAGTTGTCACCGTGTTGACGTGAAAGACGGTCACCTTGAAGCTGTCTATGTTGAACTAGAGCAAAAACCAAGCATTGATGAATTTAAGGCTGCCCTGCAAAATTTTGTTGGCGAACCCCAGAAACTCAAGCTTCCTTCAGCTCCTGAGAAGCCGATAATTGTTCGTGAAGAAGTTGACCGCCCACAGCCAAGGCTGGATCGCAACGCAGGAAGAGGCATGAGTATCGTTGTCGGCCGTATAAGAAGTGATCCAGTTATGACTTACAAGTACCTTTGCCTTGGGCACAACACGATTAGAGGTGCAGCTGGAGCAGGTATTCTCAGCGCAGAGCTTATGGTGGCAAAGAAACTCATCTGACATAATAATTCCAAAAAGGCATCTGTTGTTGTGTAGTTGGCGACGTTGATGGCAAAACTTTTTCATGAGTACTTCGAGAACAGAGATGGGCTGTTGTACATCGACGGCGTGTCGGTGCTGAAGCTAGCAGAAGAGTTCGACACACCTTTGTACGTTATGAGCGAAAGGAGAATAAGAGACAATTTCAGGCAGCTTTCGAAGGCTCTAACAGAACGCAACAGCAAGGTGAAGATTTACTATTCAGCAAAGGCTAACACAAGTCTTTCTGTCCTTAAGATTCTTCTAAGCGAAGGGGCTTGTCTAGACGCTGTTAGCCCTGGCGAGGTGTTTCTGGCATTTAGAGCTGGATTTTCACCTGACAAGATTTTGTTCACTGGAACAAGCGTAAGGAACGATGAGCTTAAGTTCCTCGCAGAATCCGAAGTTACCATTAACGTAGACTCGCTTTCTCAACTGAAGAGGTTGTTGAGGTTTCACGTGCCATCTTTACTTTCGGTAAGAGTGAATCCTGAGGTTGGTGCTGGACACCACGAGCATGTGGTTACTGGTGGAAAGGCCTCGAAGTTTGGAATTTGGGAAGGTGATGTTGTTGAGGCCTACAAGATAGCCATGAAGGCGGGTGTCAAAAAATTCGGCATCCAAATGCACATTGGCTCTGGAAACCTTACGGTGGAGCCTTACCTCGAAGCAATTGAAAAACAGTTGCAGATCGCTAGCCGTGTAAAAAAAGAGGTGGGCGTAGACTTCGAGTTCATCGACATAGGTGGAGGCATAGGGGTACCATATCGACCGGAAGAAAAGCCAATAAACATAGACGAGTTTGCTGAAAAGATCATGAAATTATATAAGAACAAAATTAAAGAGTATGATCTCGATGAGCCTTGGGTTTACCTTGAACCTGGACGATTCATCATCTGCGACGCCGTGATTCTTCTGACAGAAGTAAACACGGTTAAGGTTACGCCCTTCAGGAAATTTGCAGGAGTTGACGCAGGATTCAACACTTTTATTAGGCCAGCTATGTACGGTTCCTACCACCCAATTATCGTAGCAAACAAGTTAAACGAGTCTGAAAAAGAACTCTACGACATTGCAGGGCCGCTGTGTGAATCAGGAGATCTTCTTGCTCGAGAGAGAAAACTTCCAAGAATCGAAGAAGGCGATTTGCTGGCTGTCCTAAATGCTGGAGCTTATGGTTTTTCAATGAGCTCGCAATACAATTCGAGACCAAGGTGCGCTGAAGTTCTTGTGAAAGACGGCAAGTATGCACTGGTAAGAGAAAGAGAAACGCTTGAAACACTACTGGAAAGACAACTTCTTCCACCTTGGCTAAAATAAAAATTATGTAATAATCTGATCTTCTGCAACTGCTGCAATGAATTCTTTCAAAAAGATGTAGACATTATATCTTTCACTGCTGGTCTTTTGGTTAGATTAACGCCTCTGCGATTTTGCATGTACTATGAATTAGAAGTTCCGGGACATGTAGTCTGCAACGACCATGACATGGTCTTTGTCGTATGGTTCTAGACGAATTACTTCGGAGATTTCAAACCCATTTGCTTTGAGTACGTTAATTTCTTGTTTGTACACTTCTGCGGGGTCTTTGGTTACATCGATACTTCGAGATTTCACCGCTAACATCACCCATCCTCCCGACTTGAGGAAAATTCTAGCGTTATTTACAAGAATTTTTGCTTGCTCAGGCTGAGCAACATCACAGTAGATTACATCCACGCTTTGAACCATTGAGGCATATTGGCTGGGAAATCTGGCATCCGCTAACACTGGAGCCATGTTGTTTCTGAACCTACAGACATTGTTTATAAGGTCCCTCATCGATCTTGGTGCGAACTCTACACAATAAACGTAGCCGCTATTTCCAACGATATCCGACACGTGGCTAGCTGTTGTTCCCGAGGCTGCCCCCAAATACAAAACTTTACTATTCAGCTTTATTGGCAGGTTCTTAAGACCTTTAAGAATGGCGCCAGCTAGTTTACTGCGAAAAGGATCCCAAAGCCTGTATTCTACGTCACCAACTCTTACTAGACGTTCACCGTACACGTTTATGCCTGGAGACAAGTTTAAAGTAGCAAGTCTAGGCGATTTTTCTTCAAGACAAACCTGGAATACGCCCTCAAATAAGCGGTGAGGGTGAACCTCAGCGTCCATGTTTTCTCCTTCTTCGCGAAGGCTTTTTAATGGGTTTTGACGATATTCTTTCATGCGTCTTTATTTTTGGTTCTGGATACTTTCTCTGGAGATCATCAACTCTTTTTTCAAGGTCTGCCTTAAGTTTGTCGCCAATGTAGGTTCCGCTGAACGCGTCGGTTCTTACGGCGATAGCGAGTCTGCCGGCGAATATTCTGGCAACTTTTCCTCTAAGCCAACGTTTCGACCCGTGAATTAGGGCGTGCTGGAAAATTACGCCGTGCTTTGGTGGACGGGCGCCAGTTGTCAGTGACCTGAATAACGCCTTTTCCGCTCCTAGTACCTGTATTGTACTTGCTGGCATCTTTGCCAGATTCATCAATCCGCCTGCTATGGCGATTAGCCTTGCTCCTAACGTTGCTCCTGACAGGAAAGCTGTGTTTGGCGCTACCTCCTCCATCAACTCTTCAATGTATTTTTCTGTGCTTGACCTTTCTTCATACAACCCTAAAATGCAGTTGCACAGTGACTGGATTTGTGTTATGTCCTGGTCCTTGAGTTCTCCGCCCATAGAAGATTCCGCAGCTTTCTCAATTTGGGCAGCTTTGTTTTTTGAAATGCCAAGCTTTTCGATGTTTTCCTGGGTGAATTCTTTTTTTCTTCCAAGGTTTTTTACGAGACTTGCATATACTTCGTGTTTCTCCACAAGCCTGTCTAGCTCAGGAAAATGCAGCCCGTACCATTCGCGTATGCGGGTTGAAAGAAGATTCAAAGTCTTGTCCATATCGTCCAGCGCTTGAACGGCTTGCACAATCATGAGGTCTCTTTTCTCAGTTGCCTTCCCTACTTTAAGCTGCGAAACTTCCATCGAGACATCGTGCACCCACCGTGAAAATTCCAAGGCGTCCTTGGCAAATCCCGTTTCCACGGCGTACTCGCTCATTTTTTCACGGAAGCTCTCGCCGATCTCTGAAGGAGAAACAACCTCGACCTCAACATTTAGCTGATTTTGTACTGTTCGGCCAAGCACAGTGTTTTCAAATATGAACTTTGTGAAGCCTTTCTCTTTCAATTCTTGAATGGCTTCAGATAGTTCATTGATGTTTCTACCAGATTCAACGTCCATAAGTTTAGCTGCAGTTTCAGAGGTATTTTTTGGAAAAAGTTTGTAGGCAGCAATTTTGCCATCTTCGCCGAGGCCTATGACTCCCAAAACGCTGGTGATAACGGTGACCTTCAAAACATTCACCACATCTCTTACCCTTTATGTTTACACCTTACGAATAACCTTTTCCATAGAGAAAGCATGCGATCTTAACAAAGTTATTGATTAAAACCTAGAAGAGCAGCCACAGAACCTTATTAAACTACGTGTGTCATACAAGTAACAAGGTGTAAGGCACGATGCCAAATGATAAACAAACAGAAATTTTAGAAGAATTAAAAAAATAGGGAACTACTTGAGCCTAAGCCTTCTCCTCCTGCTCCTCAACCAAAAGGAATAATCGAGGAATTTTAGGCATTTATAGGGACATACAAGGTTATGGGAATGGCTGTAGCCTTCATCATGGGTGTCTATGTGGGTGGATTAGTCAACGCCCTTGTTTCAGACCTAATTATGCCCGTAATAGCCCTAATGATGCCAGGCGTAGAATGGGAACTCATGACAGTTGGACCGTTCAGAATCGGACACTTCATAGGGACGTTAATAACATTCCCCATAGTAACATTCGTAATCTTCCTCATAGTGAAAATAACGGTGAAAATGGGAATCAAATAAGCCAGTTAAAACTGGAACACCATCTTTTTTCTACAAAGTGCACTGTTAAGTATCCTGCACAGCATCATAATTACATCTAATTAGGTTGTTGCATCTCTGAATTATAACAATCCATATGTATTACTGATCTTTCTTGCAGGTACGAATGAGCCGTATGATTTCTTCTCCAGATTACAGAATCGTCAATTCAGAAACATGCTGCGCCGCATCTTGGGCAATGTCTATGTTTAGACGTGTGTTCAGAGTCCCAGCTTGATTCTGGAACACCTATTTCTAGGAACACCATTTTGCATCTTTTACATTTGACAAAGATAAGTCTTGAAGGGACTGCGGTCAATATGTACACGAACAAAACGATGAGCATGAAAGCACTGAAGTCAGGTATGAACTCACCTTCAATCAGCGGCATACTGATCAATCCAGGTATGAGGTACACAAAGTCCCTAAAAACAAGGAAGTCGCTTTCAGTAAAAATCACAGACAACAACATTATTCTCACGCCCAGCAGAAGTGTTTTCCAGTCGCCCTTCAAGATGTTCGTCTGGTTCTCTCTAAACAAGCCATTACAAATGCCCTTAGAAACCTCGTATAGTCCAAAAAGGAAAAGTAGTATGCTTAGTACATAATAAGCTGAAAGAGTAACGTGCACCCAAGAATTAAACAAAAAAATAAAGACTGCTGATATTAAACAGCCAGCTAGGTTTCCAATTGCCTTTGGCATCTGCTTCTTGACAACCTCAGCAATCAAAAACATAAAAAATCGCAGAGCCAACAAGGAAATTAATAATAACACAAAATTCGCCGTCAAATCCGAAAATAAGACCAAGCCTCCAGAGACCGCATTACCGATGATGTCAGCTAATTCCGATAATAGAGAAGGATTATAAAACCAGTAAGCCGCCGTTGCAAAAACTAACAGGCACAACCAGATAATGTTGACTAAATCCTTAATAGGCATCTCTCTTTTTGTTTGCGTCGCACACAAGTTCTTTGCGCACCAAAGAAGTTTGAACGTATTCTTTCATATTCATAAAACACATTTAAAATTTATATTTTTATATCGGTTCTTTGAAGAAAAATCTTATAGGCCACCGAACAATTGGTTATTTGCACATGAGTCCTCACATGCCCGTAATTTAAATAGTATCAAGCAACTTTTCATGAAAGATAAATTCGTACCCGCATTAAATAGTTTAATATACTTTAAGGTCAAGGTTTTATTGAAAGGTCATGTTTAATGCTGAAAATCTCGAAGTAAAGTTAGCTGAGTTAGACCTCCGTAACCCCACAATCCTTGCTTCTGGAATCCTCGGCATCACATCCAAAAGCCTCGAAGAAGTGGCGCATGCGGGAGCAGGCGCAGTTACCACAAAATCTGTTGGGCTTAAACCGCGCGAAGGATACGCGAACCCAACGGTCATCCAACTCGAATGCGGACTGCTTAACGCCTTAGGATTGCCAAACCCAGGAATCCACAAATTCTCCGAGGAGATGAGGGAACTAAGCAACCTAGAGGTTCCGTTGATCCTCAGCGTCTACGGCTACTCGGCTAAAGAGTACGGAGCGGTTGCAAAAGTTGGGGAGGAATCTGGGGTTGACGCGGTTGAATTGAACCTCTCCTGCCCGCACGTAAGGGGCGTCGGAGATGAGATTGGCCAAAGTCCTGAGAAAATCAAGGAAATTGTCAGGGAAGTGAAGGCTCAAGTTAAGGTTCCAGTGTTCGCCAAGTTAAGTCCTAATGTTTCCGACATTGTCTGCCTAGCTGAGGCTGCTGTTTCGTGCGGCGTGGACGGCATCACAGCAATTAACACGGTTAGGGCTATGGTGATAGACGTTGAAACTGCACGTCCCGTACTATCGAACAAGATAGGCGGGCTTTCCGGAGGCGCCGTGAAGCCAGTAGCCGTAAGATGCGTGTACGAAATTTTCGAGGCGGTAAAAGTGCCAATAATAGGGTGCGGCGGCATCAGAACATGGAAAGACGCCGTGGAGTTCATGCTAGCAGGCGCCTCAGCAATTCAAGTGGGAAGCGCAATCGCCTTTGAAGACTTGGCTGTCTTTAAGTCCATTACAGACGGCATACGCAAGTATCTCGAGAAGAAAAACATCAAGAGCGTGAACGAAATTGTCGGGATGGCACATAGATGCTAACCAGATAAGAACAACAAGCATACGAAAGGTTGTTACAGAAACCGATTCAGTTAAGACAATTTATTTCAGAGACAGGCTTTGCGCAAGTGCGAAGCCAGGACAGTTCGTCATGGTTTGGATTCCAAGCGTCGACGAGATTCCTCTAAGCATCTCATCAGTCAACAGTAGCTTAGTCTCCGTAACAGTCAAAGAAGTTGGGGAGGCAACTCGAACTCTTAACAGAATGAAAGAAGGTGAACTAATTGGTGTTAGAGGACCCTTTGGAACCTATTTCAAAATTCTTGGAAAAACAACCCTCCTTGTTGGCGGGGGAGTCGGAACCGCGCCTTTAATGCTGTTAGCATCTAAACTCGTCGGAGAAAAGGTGAAAACGGTTGTCGTCGAGGGAGCCAAAACTCGAAGTGAACTTCTCTTCGTTGACCAATTAGCCAGATTACAAAAGAAAAACAGTTTTAAGGCAATTTTCGCAACAGATGATGGAAGCTATGGAATCAAAGGCCTCGTTACTGATGTTGCTGAAAAGCTACTTTCTACAGAACATTTCGACATTATTTATGCTTGTGGAAATGAAGCTATGACAACTAAGATTTTCAAGTTAGCAGAAAAATATGAGACGCCTATGCAAGCCAGCCTTGAACGTTTCATGTACTGTGCAATTGGAATCTGCGGAAGCTGCGTTATAGGGAAATATCGTGTCTGCAGGGACGGCCCGGTTTTTAATCAAGTCCAGCTTAAAGAGGTTGAAGACGAGCTTGGAAAAACAAAACTTGACCAAAAAGGAGAAAAAATTAATATATAGAATAGACATCAAAAGTTGAACAAAAAATGAGCCTCGCAACTAACCTCGAGAAGTATCTTCAAAGCAACGGGATCTGGCATAAATTCATTAAAAAAACTGAAACTGTCCACACTTCTGACGCAGCTAAAGCTGCAGGAGTAGAACTTCATAGGCTTACGAAAAATTTGGTCTCAGAAACAAACCAAGGTGAGCATGTGCTTCTAATTGTGCCAGGCAACAGGAAAGTTGACCTTAAAGCAGCTGCTGTTGCGTTAAAAGTGAAAAATGTTCAGCTAGTTCCGTTTGCTAAGGCAGAAGAAATCAGCGGATACCCGCCAGGTGGAACACCCTCAGTGGGACATAAGACAAATATGCGGATCATTGTCGACGAGGAACTTTTAAGGTTCGAAACAATTTTCTGCGGAGGCGGCTCCAGAGACAGGCTTGTTGAATTGAAAACCGCGGATATAGTTAGGCTTAATGGCGCTACGGTTGCCAAAATTTCGACGCAATAGAAGCCACAGTTAAGGTTTTTAGGTGTTTACCTTTTTCAAGCCAATGGTAACTGTTAAGCCGCCGATCTTGTATGTTGACTTGTGGGCATCACCTGGTATGTGTCCTTCATTTAGAGAAACTGACAGTGTTTCTGTGGCTATGTATTCTTCATAGTTTCTGAAGACTTTTGCAAGCGACGGTTCAGCTTCGTAATGGGTTATAATCTGGTCTGCGATGTTGAAGCCTGCTTCTTTCCGTTGGTTCTGTATTCGGCGAACAATGTCTCGTGCTAACCCTTCCTCTTTAAGGTCAGACGGCAACACGGTTTCAACGGCAACCACTATGCCTTCCTCTTCGGATAGCGAATACCCCGTTTTTGGATTAACGGTTACTTCAACCTCTTCTGGAAGTATCTCCACAGCCTGCTTGTCAATCCTAAGTTGCACGCTTTTCCCTTTGTCAAGATTTTTTGCAATCGTCTCTGCATCAAGTTTTTCCAATTCCTCTTTTATTTTTGGATAGAGCTTTCCGTACTTTTTTCCTAAGACTTGGGGAAGCGGTTTAATTGAGTACTCAATCAGTTCGTCCTTTTGTTTTGCGAAGGACATCTTTTTCACGTTAAGCTCATCAACGATAATGTCTTTAAATCTTTTAATTTGCTTTACCACGGACTTATCAGCATATATTTTTGCAGTTGAAAGAGGTTGCCTAAGCTTTATTCCTGCTTTGCTCCTTGCTGACCGGCCGAGGCTGCAGACTTTTATGGTTAAATTCATTCCCTTCATTATCTCGTCGTCGATTGCTTTTTCGTCAGCTGATGGCCATTCATTGTGGTGTACACTTTCAGGAGCCTTAGGGTCAACGCTGCGAACCAGGTTTTGATACATTTCTTCAGAGACGAACGGAATGAAAGGCGCAAGAATTTTAACTAAAGTTGTCAAACATGTATAGAGAGTTGTGTACGCAGCGTTCTTGTCCTCGTCCTTTTCGCTTTTCCAGAATCGCCGCCTTGACCGCCTGACATACCATGTGGACAGTTCCTCTACGAATTTTTCAATGCTTAGCGATGCATTGTAAGGATCAAAGTCTTCTAGACGCTCCTTCACAGTCATGACTAACTTATTAAGTTTAGACAAGATCCAAAGGTCCAAAAGAGTCAGTGTTTCTTTTTTAACGGCGTTTTCTGGAGTCCATTTGTCAAGGTTTGCATATGTAGTGAAGAAGCTGTAAACATTCCATAGGGGAATAAGGAATTGACGTTTGATTTCCTCTGCTTTCCCATATCCGAAGAGCAGATTGGTTTCAGGTTTCTTGGTGCAGTACATCCAACGCATTACGTCTGCGCCAATGTTCTCAGCTGCCTCGTCGAACTCTATAGCGTTTCCCCATGACTTGTGCATTTCACGCCCGTCTTCGCCTAGAACCACTCCGTATCCGAAGCAGACTTCGAAGGGAACCCGCCTCTCCATTATCGTGCTCATTGCCAACATCGCGTAGAACCAGTTTCTGAATTGGCCAGGTAGACATTCGCAAATCAACTTGGCGGGAAACCATTTTTCCCAATACGCACGGTCACTACGGTAGTTCAGCGTAGAATATGAAACGATGCCGGCGTCCAACCACGGATTTCCAACATCTTGAACACGCTGAGACACCCCCCCACACTTGGAACATTTGATCTTTACTGCATCAATCCACGGTCTATGCGGCGTGTGCCCCTCAAAGATCTCCCAACCTTCAACCGCACGGGCCTTAAGCTCCTCTTTGCTGCCTATGACCTCGAAGATTCCACATTTCTGGCAAACCCAGATGGGCAAGGCAAGACCCCAGTATCTTTTTTTGGAAATCATCCAGTCTTCCATGTTTTGCAACCAGTCAAGTTCTTGTTGAAGCCCAAACTCCGGTATCCATCTAACCTGCTTAGCAACATCCATTATTTGGTATCTTAGGTTTCTAGCCTTTTCTTCTTCAGTAACTGCCTCTAAAGGTTTGTCTAGTTTTTCACCCATGTTGATGAACCATTCGTCCACTAGCCTGAAAACAAGTTCGCTGCTGCAACGCCAACAAACAGGATAACGGTGAACATAGTCTTCTGACTTGAAAAGAAGACCTTTCTCTCTTAGGTTTTCGATTACTTTTGGTGCCGAATCATAGACGTGAGTGCCTGTGAAAGCTCCGTAGCCGTCTATGAAAACGCCGAATTCGTCAAGTGGAGCTAAGGCAGGTAAGCCGTAGATTTCTCCAAGCTCAAGGTCTTCTTTTCCACAACCAGGTGCTATGTGAACGATGCCTGTTCCTTCTTCCTCTGTAACTTCAGTCCAAAGAATAACTTTGTGAGAGTCTGGAGCTTTCGAGTTTATTTGGGCTGGAAGCTCATCGTATGGTCCGTGGTACATCCAGCCTTCCATTCTGTTGCCTTCAAGTTCTTCGACAATCTCGTAATCGTCCTTGAGGAAAACTCTTCCAAGAGCAAACTTTCCCAGATATAGGTACTCACCTTTGTGTTTAACCTTGACATAGGTAAAGTTTGGATGCACCGCTGCAGCAACGTTCGATGTAAGAGTCCAAGGCGTCGTCGTCCAAACAAGCAACGATTCTCCTGCTTTACCTTTTAACGGGAACTTAAGCGTAACACCAGGATGGGTCATTTCCCTGTATCCTTCGGTAACTATCTCGTGTTGGGAAAGCGCGGTGGAGCATCTGGGACACCAAGGCATAACGTCTCTTCCCTTATAGATCCAGCTGTTCTCGTAACACTTTTTCAAGGCAGACCAAATCGTGTAGTTGTTTTCATCTGAAAACGTAAAATATGAACCGCCAATTTCAGGAGACCCCAATCTTCCAACAAGTCGTTCAGCTGAGTCTTGGATTTTTCCGTTTACGCCTTCTACCTCAACTATCTGTTCTGGGTTCTCTAGACAATCTGCAAGAAAACGAAGGACGTCAGGATTGTCCCATTTCATCCAATATCCTAGACGGATGGATTGCTCAACCTGTTTCGCTGCGTAACGAAGAGCCCGTTGCTTGCAGTCTTTTATGAATCTGGC
>Ga0129301_1000959_pt1 | contig 15010 bp, 21 predicted proteins | sample ConPoolayeHmetaG_FD_94489 | JGI IMG/M metagenome (GOLD analysis project Ga0129301, IMG submission 94489) | Hot spring microbial mat communities from California, USA to study Microbial Dark Matter (Phase II) - Cone Pool mat layer H metaG ...
ATGTGTCTACATCGACATTGACGAGTTGCTGGGAAAGTACGGCCTTGGCGAAGCGGACGCGGGCGAAATGGAGAAAGCTTTAGAAGAGATCCTGAACTATGAAGCACACCGCATACTGCAAAAGCTCAACGAAGCGGTGGTACGCCAGCAGAACACAGGTGCTGGATGATTCTTGACGATCTCAGGGAAATAAAAAACCTTCTTGAATCTTAGATGAAAGTTCATAGATAAGGATGGTTAAGAAAGGAGGTGGCGTGAATGAAAAAAGAGAAGCTCAGTAAGGTGTTTCTTGTTCTGGCTGAAGCCCCTATGGGGGAAATTGTCTTAGGGGCATATTCCTCAAAAAAGAGGGCAGAACACGCGGTTAAGTCAAAGAACTATGAAAGCCTCTGTGAAATACGAGAGTACTCTGTTGACGCAGCTCTTTTGGATTACTTTGGAGAAGAACCGTAAAGAGTGAAGCGTAACATGAAGAGAGAACAAGAGAAACCAAAGTATCTGGGAGACGATGTTCAAGTGGACGTGGACGAAACTACATTATCAATCAAGATGGGAGACCTGTTTTATCAGTACTCATTAGATTGCGTGGAAACGGAGCATAGGTTGCGGCATAAGTTGACTAAGAAAGAACAAAAACTGCTGAAGAGAACATTGACAGGCGGCGGGAAATAAAGCTGTCGCCGGGAAGCGGTTGCTTTTAACTTTTAATTTTTAAAGTTTGGAGGCGATATTATGCAACTTGGTCCGCTTCTCGCCAAGAGGCTTGACTTGGCGTATGAAATGCGCGTTAAGGGCCTTGAGCCGATAACGCTTCACTTGATCGGGCCGGCGGGGATTGGCAAATCCGCCTTCATAACATCTTGGGCGACGCGCAAGGCCAAGGCGCAGGGTTTGGAGTTCGTGGACGCGGACACGATACTCCCCGAAGAGATCGACAGCTACCTGGAGCGGGCTGAAGAGCTCTTCGTCTTCAAGGACTGCCGCCTCACAGGCATGGATCCGGTCGACGTTTCAGGCCAGCCTCGCCCAGTCAACTCGAAGTACGTCATGTTCCTTCCCTTGGGTGTGGCGAGGCTTCTCGGCGAATGCGCCGGCGTGTTCTTTCTAGACGAGTTCTGCAACGAAAGCAGGCCGAACATGCTTAGCGCGGCCTACAAAATCGTCCGGGACTACAAGATAGGCGACATAGCGCTCAACCAGCGCGCCTTGGTCGTTGCAGCCTCCAACTCCGCCCTTCACAGCAGCTTGGCCAACAGCCTGCCCAAGCCGTTGCGCGACCGCTTCGACTTCATAGAGGTCGAGGCGCCGTCGCTCGAGGACTGGGCGGACTGGATGGACGAAACCTACGGTCGCGAAAACTGGGACCGCGAGGTATTGGCCTACCTCTACTGGAAGTCGAGCGACTTCCTCGCCAATATAACTGACACCGTCGAGGACGACGGCTACGAGCCCCCTGCAACCCCGCGCGGCTGGACGTATACGGCTCTTGCCTTCACCATGGCAAGACGGAATAACGGAAGCGGGGAACTGCTGAGAAGCATAGCGAAGGGGAAGCTTGGACGCGTCGGGGAGACGCTTATGGCTTTCCTGTCAAATAAGGTTCCCAACTTCGAGGAGCTCATCAAGTCACCCCACGTCATCACAAACTTCAAGGTTGAGCAGAAGTACCTCGCGGCTATGACCGTCGCCGAAGCCATCAACAGGGACGCACGCAACATCCAGAGGGCCAGACCGTTCATGCAATACGTTGCCGAATGCGACGACAGGGAGTTTATGTCGGCGTTCTTTGCGTTCCTCGAGAAGCCTAGGAGGCGCGAGGTCTTCGCAGCCGTCAGGGACAACGACTTGATCATCAAGTGTCTCGAGCTCACGGGCAAGGCCCTCCTTTGAGGGCGGAAAAAAGAGGTGGTCAGCGTGGAAGATAAGCTCAGGGCGGTCGTAACCCTTTCCTGTGAAACCGAAGCACGCCGACCATGCAGTGGCCGTTCGCCAAACGCAATGAAGAGCTCGGATGGAGCGGAGAGCGTGGCGAAATACGGGCTGAAGCACTGCCAACCGGGGCGCAGCTGCGGGAGGTGACCCTCTTTGTCTGAGAATACGGTTGATCCCGTTGAGCAGGTCAGGCAGGATCTGCGCGATATAAGGATTTTTAGCGGACGCTACTTCCCCTTCGTGGTCATACCGTTGAGCTATATGCGGATAGTGGCATCTGAAAGCGTTCCAACCGCGGGCGTCGATGAAGCGGGAACCTTGGCTGTAAACCCTGAGTGGTGGATCAAGTTAGATGCCGAGGCCAAACGCTATGTAGCAATACACGAAGCTTTACACGTTTGCCTTACGGGCGATACAAAGGTTCTGACGGCTAGAGGTCTTTTAGACATTAAGGACGTCAAAGTCGGCGACTATGTGTACTCAAGGGATGGGAGTTTCACAAGAGTCACGGCAGTTTCAAAGAGACCATATGATGGGGAGGTTGTTGAGATAGTTCCGACATTTGGGCTAAAGGCTACGCTGACACCTGAACATTTAGTCCTCACAGTGCCTATTCATTACTCTGAAGGTAAAGGGTTCAGGAAGTGCCTACTGAAGAAAGTGAGGAGCAGACTTCCATCCGTTTACAGACCCGCCGAGACTCTTAAGAAGTACGATGCTCTAGTTTTTCCAATACCGAGGGTTCAAGGAAAAGAAACTAAGCCAAGAGGATTTCAACTTAGGCGTTGTTATGAAAAGTATAAAGTTAGAGTTGATGGCGACCTTGCATACTTCTTAGGCTGGTTTGTGGCTGATGGACACTTAAGTAGGCGCAGGGTAACAACATGGAACACAGGGCACAATCTACCTGCAGGCAAAAGGGTAATGGATAAGAAGGAGAGCGAAAGACTGATCGTGATCTCAGCAGGACTATACGACAAAATCGACAAGCTTCTGCAAGTGATAAGAGAGAAACTTCACAGAACTCCTGTTGTTTTCACGGATGAGGAGCAAAATGTGGTTCGGATAAGTTTTTCTTCAAAGAGCTTAGCAAAATGGTTGAGGAGAAACTTCTATTATCAGGGAGAAAAAGCAATACCGCGCTGGCTAATATCCGCTAAACATGAGGTCATCGAAGGTTTCATTAAAGGGCTGGTTGAAGGAGACGGACATGTATGTGAAAAAGCAGGAAGGGTTTCCCTTGCATCCACTTCAAGACTTGTTTACTCTTTTGTTCCACTTCTATTGCTTAGACTCGGGAAGAACCCATCGCTTAAGTTCGAAAAGGTAACAGGATACGGGAGCGGAGAGGTTGCTGTTATCAAGTGGCAAGACAAGATAACGCATCGCCACGCTGTGCGCGTAGGCAATAGGTGGTGTGTTCCGATAAAATTAGTACGAAAGAGGCGTCATAGCGGCTTCGTATACAATCTAGAGACAAAAGCAGGCTCTTTCGCTACGCCCTTCTTTGTAGTGCACAATTGCCTTTGCCACCCCTTCAGGCGGAAGGGCTTCGATCCCGAAACGTACAATGTGGCGGCGGATGGAAAAATAAACGACTCGATAGACGAGGCGAACATTTCAGGCGTATCGTGCAACGGGAAGATAACTCTTGAAAGCATATCGCGGCAGACTGGGATAAACGTCGAAGTGCTCCGGAAGATGAGCACGGAGGAGATTGCAAGAGAACTCGAAGAAAAAGCCGTAAGCATTACCTTGGGCGAAGGTGAGCTGGGCGAAGATCTCTTGGACGGGCGGGTTGAGGGCGAGGTCGTCCAAGAAGGCGACAAGTCCGTTGCGGGAAAGAAAAACGCGAAGGAGCTTGAGAGGGAGTGGAAATACATACTTGAACGTGCAAGGGACTTTGCTAAGCAGGCTGGAAACATGCCTGTCGGCCTTGAAAGGGTTGTGAAAGAGGTTTTAGAGGTTAAGCCTCCGTGGCATCTGGTGGTTCGCTTCGGAATTAGGAACCACTCAAAGCAGGACAGCTCCTTTGCCTACCCAAGCAGGCGAGGAGACGACTACCCGGGCTACTACGGCTACCGCTACTCGGTCTGGTGTCTTGTCGACTGCTCAGGAAGCATAGATGAGGGTCAGCTTAAACACTTCCTCGGCATAGTCAAACACGAGGCGAGGAAAGGGGACATATACGCCATACCGTGGGACGGGGCAGCCTACCAAGTTCTCAAGGCCGCTAGACCGGCCGACGTGGCCCGGAAAATCGCGCCCATGATGAGGGGAGGAGGAGGCACAACGATCACGCCCGTCCTCCGCAAGGTTCTAAGCCTGATGAAGCCAGGCGACGCCGTGATAGTGCTGACCGATGGAGACATTTACGACGCCGAGCAGGATGAAACCCAGATGCTTTTCAGGAAAGTATCGGCCAAAGCGGGTTTTGCGATGCTCGGCTACACCCGCACACCCGTGGACGCTGCGGGCTTCGCGATGTCGAGGATCGACTTCCAGTTGCAGGGATAAAAAGATGAAAGTTGAGGCCTACATGTGCCTACAGTGCGGCTCAATGAGCTGGCTTCTGGTCTCGGACAACTATACGGGCAAATACTGCGTCAGGAAAGACGGGCATGTGGAGTTCAAGGAGGAATTTGCAGATCTTGAATGTGTCTGCGGCGGGTGCGGCTCACACTCTTCCCTGATAGGCCTTAATGGAACTCCGAAAGTCTACCGCGAACTCGTACGCCTCCAGCCCATGCAGCGGATCCTCAGAGCTTTAAACCTCATAGTTGACGGGACGCTTGAGCTGGTCAGCGACACCACCCCGGACGAAGTCGCGGACCTTGTCGAAATCTTCGTGGACAGGTGGCAAACGCTCCATAAGGACGCGGAAAGTTGCCGTGTTGCTGAAGACTTCCTTTTAAAGACCAAAGAGGTCATCGGGAAATGGAAGCTTCTCGAGTGAAACGCAAACCCTTCGAAGCCCTGATTTCAGAAATTGTCGAGCTTCTCTGCGAGAGGCTTGAGGCGGACGGGGAGAAGGTAAGGCGGATCGTCGCAAATCTTGAGGTAGACGCTAAAACATACAAGCACCTCCTCATCAGGGAAGTTGTAAACGGCGTCTACGTGGACGCTCAGTTCACCTTCCCGCCGCACGCTCTCCATACGCCCGAGCAGGTCAAAGAGAAGGCGCTGAAGCTCCTTGCCAAGAAGCTTGAGAGGGACATGAGGCTCTACGCTCAAAAAGTGGTGGTTTCATGAAGTGGCACTTTTTCAAATTTAGACCGAGCAGTCACTCTGACGACTTCACTTTGATAGCGACCTACAAGGATGGGGAAACAGCTAAGAGGGTTAAGGATGCGCTTTTCAGGATGCTTGAGGACATGAAGAAGAACCCTGAAGGCTACGACACCGACTGGGACCCGGACGAGGCCGGAGTTTCGCATTATGGAAACCAGGTGACGTTTGAAGTTTACACGGCAGGCTACCTCGACGATGTCGAAGCGTTGCTCGAGAAGATCGCCAAACCGGACAGCATAGAGTGTTACCAGAACTACCAGGAAATCACGATTTACGTTGAAATCCCAAAAGGCTTAACCTTGGACGCAGCCATGCTCGTCCTCGACAAGGACGAGGTTGAAGCCTTGAGGTGGCTGAGGAAACACTGCGGCGAACCCAAGGTGACCGACAACGGTAAAAACCAGCTTCTCGAGTGGTTCTACGCTGGAGACGAGATATACTTCGACGGATCCTTTTACTTCGATAACTTCGAGTTCTCAGTGAACGAACGCAAGAACTGGGCGGTGGAGTAGCCTCTTTCTTTTCGTACTTCGGGTCGGAATGCCTTGGACGGAGTGAAAAAGCTCGTATACGGTCTTAAAAAGCTCAGCACCTACGCTGTCGAAACGGAAGGCGGCAAAGTAGTGTACAAGCCTCCACCGTTTCCCATTGGCGACTGCAGAGGCTGTTCACTCCTCGACTTAACATGCGAGGAGCTCGAATATCCTTGCCAGGCAATCTATAAGAAGTGCAGAAAACATGCGGAAGGAGTCGACTGCGCCGATTGTGAAAAGCTGGGTACATGTCTTTCTCATAAGCCGTGCTGCTGGGACTGCAAGCACCTAATGGATTGCTTAGAGTTCGCCAAGGAGTGGGGGGCCGACAAGTTCGTTGAGGACCAGTTCAAATGCTCATGGGGAGAGTTTCTTGAAGCAGTCAAAATGCTGACAAAGCGAGCTAACGCCCTTTGACGCTCCTTTAAAAGTTACAAACCCTGTGTTTGCGGTGCAACTATGAGCCTATGCGAGAGGTGTTTCTACTATGGCAGGACGCGTTATGGCTTCATATGCAGCTTTGACGGAACCTACAATCCCCGCAAAGCTGAATGCTCACACTACAAGTCGCTTGCAGAGGCTGAGGCGGAAAAGGTTGGGACCATAGAAGCCACGAAGCTGGTGGTTTTCATGCTCGACAAACTTATAGAACTTCACCCGCAAATCGAAAGGCTGAGCGATGACGAATTAAAAAACAGCCTGACGGAGCTCTGCCTCGCGGCAAAGCAGCTCAAGAAGTTAATCTAGCTGAAGTGGTTGTTTTGTTAAAGCCGGAAGCAAAGGATGTCCTGCTTTACGGCGACGGGGATCTGACGCCGAACACGTTCGGCTGGGTCATACACCGCGACAATCAATTGCTGCTCTGTGACTTCTCCGAGGCCGGAGGCTATGTGGCAAGCCAGTTTGTGGATAACAGAGGGAAGCTCGAAACGGCCAAGCTTGTCGACGTCCTGGCTGAAAACCTTTTTGCGGCTGTGAAAGCTCCAAGATGCGACAGGATGAGGCGTCTTGTCATCGAGGAAGCGAAGGCGAAAACCGGCGTAGAACTGCTGGCTTACGTAACCCGAAAGGCGAATAACATGTAAAGCCGGCTTCAGAAGACTTTCTTTCAGAACTTCTTCAGCTTGAGCACCTCGTTTAGCGGAGCTTCCAACTTTCTGAAGCAAGTTAAAAGGGGGACGAGAACTATGAAAAAGAAAATAGAAGGGAATAAAGTTTCGCCGATTGAAGTGGCGGATGAGAAGACGTGGCAATTGATTTTAGAATATAGGAAAAGAGGAATTGCGGAATACCTGGCCAAGGACTCAGCTCACAAATAACCCCATTTTTCCTGTCGTTTCTCAGCTTTAACCGCAAGAAAAACGAAGTTTTCTCCACGCTTCTCAATTTTGAAACCTATTTATTCGCATTTTTCCTATCGGTTCTCAGGGGGTGGTGCTGTGCTGTTAAGGTTGCCCATTTCAACAACGGGAAAACTTCTGAAATACAAAAATGTTGAAAGGATGCTCGCGGTGCTCGCCCAGCACCGGTTGATCACCGCCTCGTCGCTGGCTGAAGTCTCCAACGTATCGGTCAAAACAGCTTGGAGTATGCTGAACGACCTTCTACAGGCTGAATATGTTTTGAAAAAGGGACGTGTTTTCCAGGCGACGGAGAAGATAGGGGCGGATTACATCTCCATCAACCTCCGCGACAGTCTAACAGATCGCCTCTTCAGGCATAATGCGACAAGAGCGTTGCTGTACACGCTCGCTTCGAGGAAAACACGGAGCTTGAGCGAAGCTTCAAAATTTTTGGCAGTTTCGCGCAGGACATTAACCGACGTCATACGGAGCTTGAGGGAATGCGGAATTGTTTCAGGCATGGAGGTGGAATCTTCTCTCATCAAAGAGGTAGACGCTGTGGCTCTGATTCCACGCGAGGCGCACCGAAACCCCGTTCGCCACCTGCTCCGCTTCATGGTAGACCGATACGGCGACTTCAAAGAGCCAATAGTTCTTTTTGGAGATGCTTCCTGGGGGAGGCGCGTTGTAACGTTGAACATCGCCGGCATGTCTAGGCTTGGCGACCCTCCAGAAAAACACCTCGCTTTCGCGAAAAGCCTTGCCTCTGCAGCAGGAAACACGACCTATCATTTCGGCACGCTGATAGACCTGCTACTGACAACGGAGGACGCATTGCTTTCGCAGAAGCTAGGCTTGGTGGCGAACCCGCACCCCTTGCTTGACATGATCTCGGACGGGTTATGCGTCCATGGAAAGCTGCCTGAAAAGGACGATTACTTTGAGCTGATGAACCATGCTCTTTCGTTCAGCGAGCAGAGGATTCAAGAACTATTAGGTAAGGGATATTTGGAGCGTAGGGAAAACGGCAGATACGTCTGCACAGAAAAGGCCTTTAACGCTTATAGGAGAGAAGCGATGTCTGGCTTAGAAGAAAGAACAATTCAGATTGAAGGAAAAGCTGTGCGCTTCATCGCCATCACGTCACCTCACAGAAGTATCTGACATTTCACACCCGATTTTTCTAAGCCTGGGGTTTGAACGGGGCGTCTAAGCCCTGGCCCCGGCTGAGCTAGTCGAATCGCCTAGCTCAGTCCCTAGGAGGCATACTTTGGAGGTGGTGTTTTATGTCTAAGAGAAATTTGAAGAACGGACGGAAAGCGCTTGTCTACGACTTCTGGGCGTACGACATTGCAACAGACATCGCCAAGGAAACGCTTGACAACCTCGGCATACCCTACGAGGTTGAAACGAAGCGCAGGCTCAGGGACCCGTCGGCTCCTGAAGGTTGCAAATACGACGATTGGGCGGAGATATTCGTCGACCTTGACCGCTTGGCGAAGTGGGTTGAGGAGAAGATAGAGGGCGAGATAAACGGCTACTGAGGGGGTATGGGGGATTTTTCCACCTAGGCGGTTAATTGCCTGATACCCCTTCTTAAGCCTCAAACCGTCCTGAAAGGATGTGAGAACGCATGTCTGAAATGGAACTGTACTTGAGCGACCTGAAGCCTGAAGCCCGGAAGAGGGTTCTCAGGTTCCTCGGGCTTAAGTCGTCTGAAGAGGGAAACTTGGACGTTTTCCCCATCGCGTTAGTTCACAAGCCTGAGCTGGACGCGGAACCCTCCAGCAACATCGAACTCATCTGCAAAAAGTGCGCCGAGGAAAAATATGGAAAAAAGAAGGGCGGCTTCACGAAGGACATGCTGAGGAATGCGGCTTTCGTGAAGGCGCCGTTCGGAAGGGAGCATATGTGGGTTAAAATCAAAGAAGTCACGGACGACTGCGTGGTCGGAACGGTGGACAACATTCCCGTCCTCGCGGAAAGCCCGAGGTACGGGGAGGAAGTCAGGGTTTTCTTCCATGAAATCGAGGACGTAATCTTCAAAAGAACTCGTAAAAAAAAACTGAAGGGGAGCGGGAAACATGGAGGGCGCGAAGCTCATGGAGGAGCTTAAACGGCTCCAGAAGATCCACTGCAGAACGTGCAACGCGGACTATGAGGTATGCCAGGGATGTGCTTTTCACATGGCAGTTAACAGAATCCTGAACGGAATCGCAAACGAGCAATGTTTGAAGGTGCGCGTTCTCCCCCCTGAAACGCAAGAACTTCTAGCCTGCCGTAAAACGAGCGTGTCTTGATGGCGCGAAGACTCAAACCGACGAAGGTTTACCCCGCAGTGCTGAGGGAAATTGCAAACCTGATTGAGGCGAGAAGAGTCCTCGAGGTCAACATTGCAGCCTTGGAGGAGATCACTAGCTACATCAGAAAGAGACAGTCAAACGCCTCGACCAGACGCCGGTAACTGCTCAATTTAAAAGAGCACGCTGCTAGCCTCTTTGGAGGGAATGCTCTGGGTAAAGTCATCGATCTGGGCTTCTGTCCGCGTTGTAAAGAGGATCTGACGGGGATGATGACTCGAACAGTCGACGGCGTGAAGTTCTGCCACTTGTGCGGCTGCGACCTCGAGGAGAATCTGGCTGAAAGGAGAATGTGGGTGAGCTGGGCGAGGGAATATTTCAAAAACATGGGGGGCGTGCGGCCTGAGACGACGCAGTAACCGCGCTTCCTCGGCGGAGTTTGAAGCTTCAAGGCTTCAACCTTCTGTTCTGGAGGCAAGAAAATATTGAGGTGAGAGGATGAGTGGGGAAAAAGCCGATTTAATAAGGCTCCTCGATTCCCTCAGGAAATCTTTCGCCTCAGCCGTCGAAGCCATAGACGCATACCTGCAGGGTTTGGAACGGGAATCTGTCGAGATAAGGCGGGATGGCGGCGTCTACGGTCACCTGCTGGTGAAGCCCAACGAGCTGATCGCGACGCCCGCCGTAGGGCTTAACATCCAGGTTGCGGGCCTCGCAATACAGCGGTTTTTAATCCCGAAGGTTCTCGAGGGAGTGAAGCGGAAGTACGGTGTTGACTACGCGATAGAGTCTGAGGGCGGAATACTGAAAACCATTAGGCTGAGGGGGGTTTTGGATCGGAAAGAGGTTGAGAGGCTGATCAAGGCTTTTGCGTGGGCGTTTGAAAAGGCCGTAGCCAAACAGAAGCAGACTTGAGTTTTTTGGAGGCGAATATATGGGTGAGAGGGCCGAACTTCTCTACAGGATAGTCTGGCCGTATGTCCAGGAGATCGTTTCGCAAGTTCTTGAGGAAAGAACCGACCTGCAAGAGGCAACCGCCGAGTCCTTGGCCGAGATAGTCTGTAGCAGGATCGAGTTCACCGTCAGGAGCATGGTTAAGGAGCTTAACGAGAAGGCTGACGAGCTTGAGGAGCTGAGGCGGCTTGTACGCGAGAACCCTGAGCTGGCGAGGAAAGCATCCAACTATGTGGCCAAACGCCTCAAATGGCGCATAAGAAAGCTTATACGAGTCGAGCTTGAGAAGCGCAACGGCTCCAGAAGCGACAAGCGTAACAGGCATGGCGGGAAAACACATTGTGTCGTTGGTGGAGCGTAGCCTCCTCAAAACACATGAGAGACTGGGTGAGGAACGCTGTTCAGGGGGTGAAAAACTTTGGAGAAAAGGCCAAAAGTTGTAAGGGTTACATGCAGACATTATGAGGGGGCACTGACTCTTCCCTGCAACTATGTTAAAGAAGGCTTCTGCGGAATTGACGCGTGCCGCTGCAATATCGTAATTCTCGGCGAGGCTTAGGCGGACGGTTCCGCATGTGTTGACTGACTACATGTGTTAGACCGTTTTTGGGAGGCGAGTCTATGCAGGAGAATAAAAGGAAAACTCGAACCAACAGTGTCTGCAACCTGAAAAGATCCGCGTCAACCTCTGAACATGTGAGCGGTGTTGCCGCGCCAATCACAATCGATCATGCGCCCCCGTTTTTCGACAAGTTCAACATGAACGAAGTTTACGACATTGCGGGAAAGGTTGCACATGAACTCCGAGTTGAACGCTTCCTACCCTTCCTTCCAATCGTCGCAAGACACGCAACGGCCAATTACTGCCGTGGAAATGTTGAAAGGCTGTTGCACCTGATTCAGAGGCTCAATTTGGACGAGGAGAGTTTCGCACGTGCAATGGCCCTCTATGTTCTCTACGTGATGCTCAGACCGTACGAAATATCCGCTGAACACTATGCGAAGATCGTGAATAAAATTACGGGAGGAGACTTCAAGCCAATACTTGAAACCTTGGCCAGCAAGTTCAAGTTGACTGAAAAATACGCTGCAAGAATTATTATTCGCCGTTTCAAACCGGTGAAAATACCGTGTAAACGCGTACGGAAAAAGGGGCGTGTGCAAGAGGGGGTTGGTCCATGACTGAACCGAAGGCTTACTGTCCGCGTTGCCAAAGAGTCACGCCTCACGTGCCCGTTGGGTTTGATCCCGAGTGCAAGGCACATGTGGCTAAATGTGAAACATGCGGTGCTGTTCACGTTTTCGAGAAATGGGCTGGATAAACGCGTGTGAGCAGAATGGTCGGGGTTCAGGACGCCCACACTATTACGCCCAAACAGATGCTGTGACTGAGGAAGGGCGGACGGAAAAGGCTTTACGAGCTTTTCGGCGAGCTGGAGGAGAACCTTCAAAAACTCAGCTTCCTCGGCGACTTCCACGGAACTATATGGCTTCCAACCTTCTAGTAAACACCTCATTGGTACGACAATTTAAGTTGACTGTGAGGTATATAAACTTGGCTGAACTCGTCGACAAAAAAGGCATGGGCGGCGAAGGGAACCCGCGCGCCGTAATAGTGGAGGACGGCTGAAAGACGCAATGGAAAGGGTATTGGGGTGGATGGAATGAAAAAAATTCAAGATCCCGCAGGCTAAAAAGGGAAGCATCGCATTGCATTGCGAATACTTGAATATTGATGGAAAAATGAAGCCATGCGATCTTGATCCGCACGAATGTGTCATGGGTTTTAGAGGGATAGTTTCGGAAGACGGTCTACAATTCACGCCAATAGAACAGCCAAGCATCGAGGCCACTTTAAGAAATTGCCCAAAACTGAAAAACCGAGTTTACAAATACGCGTGCGGTTACAAAGAAGGAACACAAATCAAAGAAGATGACGGACAGGCGCGCACAGTCTATGCCCTTGTAAAGAAAGAACAGGGCGATGTAGCGGGACGGAGCAAACCAACTGTGACGCAACCTGTTGTTTCATGAAAAACACTGGGGAGACGTCAGGAGTAAACTTCCTTGGAGGCGGTTTTATGGGGACAAGAGGGGAGTTCTACGTGAGGAATTCGAGCTCCATCATAGAGCTCTCGCGCCACTTCGACACTTACCCCGAGTACATGGTGCCATATCTCAAGGCTTTCGCGAAGTATGCTGCTTGGTGCGTCGGTAGCCAGAGGCACTGGCTCACTTATCCTGAGGATGTCGCGGCCATGCTCATAGCCTACGACTACGAGCTCGTCCTAGCCCGTCAGATGCGCTTCGCGCCAAAGGGGTTTTTCGAGGGGCGACCTGACTTGAGGCCTAGGGGGTGCATAGACGACTTCGAGAAGGTTTGGATCATCGACATCCCGGATGTAAACCAGACGGACGATATCGTCTGGAGAGTGCGTGGCTTCGACTTCCAGTTTCAAACAAACGCCGAGGAGATGAGGGAAAACATAAAAAATGGAAAAGACGCCATGCTCAAAAACTACCTTAAGGCGACCGTTGAATTCACTGTTCGACCAGTAAACGGCGGGGGCGGGTGCAGGCTCTGCGGTTATCCAGGTCCCCTGATTATGGTGAAGGATCCGCCAGTGTGCGTCTACTGTCTGCTCAGACAGTTCATGAACGACGACTTTGTTAAAGCCGAGGTTGAACGGGTGATTAAGATCACCCCCTTGATCTCGGAAATGTCCCGCTAGGGTGGGCTGTTTGCGTTCCTAAACGAAAAAGCCCCAGTAGCCGTATCGTCGGCATTTGAAATCCATAAACTGGTTCGCATGAGGCGTTTGGGATGTTTGATGTGTCAGAGGTTAAGTTGTTGTCGGCGAAGCGCGGGTTTCACATCGCGAGTATTGCCGGTAGCGGCGAAGTTTATGTCTTTGAGGATGGTGAACGCAACTGCGAGCGCGGCGTAGTCCTTGTGGCTTACCTAAGGGGTGTGGACGCCTTTCAGGTTATTGGCGGCCTCTTTTCGAGGATTGAAAGTCCACACGCCACAGTCGAAGCGTTGAGGAACATGGGTTTTGACCTTGCCCTTCTGCCAAGGCGAGTGCAGAAGGCGTTGGCTATTCATGCAGTCCTCTAGGTCGGCGTGTGGTTCGCCATCCGAGCGTTTGTCGGGAGGTGGTTTCATGAAGGCTTACGAGCTTGCCGAAATGTTTTGGAAAGCTAAACCCTGCCGTCTGGGCTCAAGGGACAGGGTTGCCACAGAAGGCTCCGCTGTCAAGTATCTTGTCTGGGGAAACGAGGTTGCGAAATGGGACAGAGACGCAGACGTGCTTGAAGTCGACGACTGCGGCTGGCAGACCTGGCTGACGAGAGACAGGCTCAACAACATCCTTGGAGACATCGGCTGGAGCATTTACAGTCACAGGAGTCGTTGGTTCATCCACCATCGCTTAACCGACAGGAGCTACTACTGGGAAGGACATCACAAGATTCACATAAGCTCAGGCGCCATTGAGCCTGCCAAGCCTAAAGTTGAGCGCCGCGACATATCCAACAGCCTTAAAGGTTATTACAGAAAAGCGCTTGAAGCCATCAACGCTAAGCGTAGAAGGCTCATCATCCGAACCCTCGACGGCACAGCCTACATCTTCGTAAGTGAGCCTTACGGTCGCAGGCTGTCGACGCTCGTGGTTAAGACGCGCTCGCCTGAGTTCGACGCTTGGGAGGGAAGGTTCCACTTCTCAACCGTATGCTCAGCCTTCCTCAGGTCCGACGCTTCAAAGATCCTGAAAGAGCTGGACAAGCGGCTCTGGAGGATCGAGGACAGAAAAGCCGAACATATCCTCTCAGAGCTGAAGCATATGGGCTTCAGTGCAAAAGACATCCCGGAGGAGCTCGTGCCTTCCCTCGCAATCGCCCAGCTCATGGAATTTTGAAAGGTGATGGGTTTCTTGGAGCGCCTTGAAAGATGGGATCCCCTGTGGGAAATTTTTTGGATTCCTCGTTGCGATGGCTGCGGAGAACACGCCAGTGTCGTGAAATGTCAGAAATGCGGGAAGAACTTCTGCGAGCACTGTATGCCGCATCATCGGTGCCAATGAACCGTTGATTGAACCCTGAAACCGCGGTTAATGGCGATTTGAGCGGTTTGATGGAGGTGGGCACATGGGTTACACGCATTATTGGTATAGGGAGAAAGAAATTGACCGTTCCGTTTTCACAAAGATAGTCGTCGACTTCAAAAAGCTTCTTCCCGTCCTAAGGGTTATGGATGTCAAACTTGGAAACGGTCTCGGCGAAGGCAAGCCCGTAATAAACAGCCGCGAAGTTGTGTTCAACGGTCTGCGGAACTGCGGTCATCCGAAGAACCGGCACCTAGTCATACCGTGGCCTGCACCAGTCGTCAAACCCGGCGTCGCTCCCAGTGCGGAGGCGGCGATCGAAGGCTCTTGGTTCGCAGGTGTTGTGTTAAACCAGCGTACATGTGATGGTGACTGCTCCTACGAGACCTTCTACTTTCCGAGGATCATGCCTGAGAGGTATACGCCCGTCCAGCCCGTGATCTACTACGATCTCAACGGACGGCCGATCTGCCACGACAAGCAGCACATCGGCAAATACTTCCAGTTCTGCAAGACGGCCTTCAGGCCGTACGATCTGGCCGTAACGGCGTTTC
>Ga0129301_1000963_pt1 | contig 14993 bp, 13 predicted proteins | sample ConPoolayeHmetaG_FD_94489 | JGI IMG/M metagenome (GOLD analysis project Ga0129301, IMG submission 94489) | Hot spring microbial mat communities from California, USA to study Microbial Dark Matter (Phase II) - Cone Pool mat layer H metaG ...
ATGCCGGTCTCGGGGTCGGTCCTTGCAGCTGCCGCTGGGAACGATAGGATCAGGGCTAGGGCGACAAGAAGGATCGTGCTCTTCCCCAAATCTGCCTCGCATCCGACGCGACGCTAGGCAAAATAAATCTTTTTTTCGGCGTGCATCCGGGGATGGTCAGACCTATGGCAAATGCGCCCATCGCTAGCTCGCAGTTGTGATGGGAGGGTTCGTACCATTATTCTAGGCGTGGCGTTTGCCAGAGGCCATGGGCATCTTTACGACCTTGTACGATGTGGTCGTGGCCGGGGGCGGGCCCGCTGGCTTCGGAGCCGCGTTGGCTGCCGCGAGGGAAGGAGCTAGGACGCTGTTGGTGGAGAGGTCCAACCATCTGGGAGGCATGGCCTCCACGGGCCTACCTTTCCTCAAATTCAACGATTCGTCGGGCCAGAGGATCTTCGGGATACCGGACGAGTTCGTGCGGCGTGCTGCCAAAGAAGGCTACACCCAGGACGATCTGGCCACGAGTAGCTGGATCGCCGTCGACAGGGAAGGGGTCAAGTTACTCTTTCAGGAAATGCTCGCGGAAGCAGGGGCGAGCATCCTTTACAGCTCATGGGTGGCAGGCATTGAGAAGGCGAGCGACCGCCGGATCAAGAGCGTGGCGGTGGTGTGCAAGGGCGGAACGAGGAAGGTGCGTGGAAGAGTCTACGTCGACTGCACCGGGGATGCGGATCTGGCGGCGCTGAGCGGGGTTCCATGCAGATTCGGAAGGGAGGACGGCAAGACGATGGGCATGAGCCTTCTATTCGCCCTAGGAAATGTCGATGTCAGCAGGTTCCTGGCGGCGGTCAAGGGTCGATGGCCGCAGCTGGTCAAGGAATCAGGAATGGTGATTCCCGAGGAGATCAAGCGCAACACCTTCTTGGACGAGACGAGGTTCATGCCGTTCATGGTGGTGCCCAGCAGGCCGGGCGAGATCGTGTTCAACTGGGTCCAGCAGGTGCTTGACCGCAATCCGCTGGACCCTGAGGACCTCAGCCTAGCCCAGGCCGAGGCGCTCAGGAGGATTCACATTCTCTTCTCCAAGGTCATGCGCCCATACATCCCGGGATGCGAGAGGGCCTATGTGGCCGAGACGGCGTCGCAGATGGGGGTACGCGAAAGCAGGAGGATCGTCGGAGCGTACACGCTGACCGAGGACGATTGTCGGCAAGGACGGGATTTTCCGGACACCGTCGCGCTGTGCACTTATCCGTTCGATCTGCATGCGTCGAGCAGGAAGGATTCAAGGCCGTTCATCATAGATAAGGACTTTAGCGGCCTCATCAAGATCCCCTACAGGATCATGGTTCCCGCCAGGGGGCCATCCAACCTTCTTGTGGCCGGCAGGTCGGTTTCGGCTGACCGGATGGCCTTAAGCTCCATCCGGGTCATGGTGCCTTGCATGTCAATGGGCGAGGCCGCAGGTCACGCAGCTGCGATGGCGGCGTCGGAGGGCAAGCGCGTGAGGGATGTGGACATCGCCAGGCTCAGGTCGCGGCTTGACCTGAGATACTGATTCCCGCCTAGGTAACAGTTTTGAAAGGCGAATCCCCCGTGCTGCGGGGGCAGGATGTTGAAGATCATATGCTATAAGGGGCGGTGCAGGCACAACGTCAAGGGCGAGTGTGCAAGGACCCAGGTTACGATCGATGAGCTTGGCATGTGCACCGATTCCCGCGAAACCTCGCAGTACCCACAGGAGATGCTGAGGAGCAAGGCTCGCCCGAAGCCGCCGGACGGGGCAACATAGGACGGCGTCCCGGTCCTCAGGGAACATCTCTGTTTTCTCCTTCCCCGGCAGCCAGCGATCCCCAGGGGAGGGCATGGAACCCATTTTAAGCTGCCGTACGCGACGCAGCATCGTTGCATGCAACTAGGACCCGAATCATGCGGATTCCGCTGATCGCCTTCGCCGTGGGCTTGTCGCTGGCAGTGGCCAACGCTGAGAACCTTCCGCCCGTTGCCAACTTCACCTTCTCGCCTAGTCGGCCAACCGTTAGGGACGTCGTCGAGTTCGTAGATCACTCCGTCGACCCGGACGGATCGGTGGTCTCCTGGCTTTGGTACTTCGGCGACGGCTCAAGCTCCACTGCCCGGAACCCAAAGCACATCTACACCATCAAGGGCCATTACCTGATCAACCTGATCGTCTCGGACGACCAGGGCGCAACGGGCATGGCCTACGCCTTCATCGACGTCGTGAACCTGCCGCCGGAGGCAGACTTCATCTTCTCCCCAGGCCGTCCCACCATCAAGGACGACATCGTATTCAACGACACGTCAATTGACCCCGACGGCCCGATCGTGTGGTGGCTGTGGAGGTTTGGGGACGGCTCGAATTCCACATCGAGGGACCCGGTTCACCGGTACGAGAGCCGGGGCCAGTACCGCGTTAGCCTCGAGGTCAGGGACGAAGATGGCTTAGCCAGCGTGGTCGAGAGGGTGGTGGAGGTCGTGAACATCCCGCCTGAGGCTAACTTCTCCTTCTCCCCGGAGGTTGGAAGAAGGGACGGGGACGTTCTGTTCACCGATCTGTCCACGGACCACGACGGCTCGGTGGTCTCTTGGATCTGGGATTTCGGGGACGGTTCCAAGTCGGACGCGCAGAATCCAAGGCACAGGTACGATTCGTTGGGGGTTTTCCTGGTGAACCTCACCGTGTTCGATGACGAAGGGACGTCGGGCTCCTTGATCAGGCCCCTGGAGGTCCTCAACTCGCCTCCGGTGGCGAACTTCTCTTTCTCCCCTGGGCGGCCCCCTGCCGGCCAGCCAGCGTCCTTCGTTGATCTCTCGAGCGATCCGGATGGGTCCGTCGTATCTTGGCTGTGGACGTTCGGGGACGGCGCGATCTCGACTGCCCAGAATCCCGCTCACACCTACGCCGAGAGGGGCATCTACCTCGTTGTCCTGAACGTGACCGACAGCGACGGTGCACAGGCCAACGCGTCGGGCTATGTGCGTGTCATCGGCGTGCCTCCTAGGGCAGATTTCTCCTTCTCGCCAAGCAGGCCCAGAGTAGGGGAGGCGATAACCTTCTCCGATGCATCTCAGGATCCCGACAGCGGAATCTTCACATGGCTTTGGGACTTCGGCGACGGTTCCACATCAGGGCTGAAAACCACCAAACACGCGTACCGGAAGGCGGGAAGGTACTACGTCAACCTGACCATCTGGGATGATGACGGCTTGCCGGCCTCGGTGGTGAAGGCCGTGGACGTCAGGGCCCCCTGGGTCTTGCTCGCGTGGATGGTGGTGCTTCTTCCCATCGGCGCACTTGTCCTGGCAATCGTTGTGACGTGGAAGAGGAAGGGAGGCGCGCGGGGCAAGGCCTACACGCACGAAACGTAGGTCACGCTGGCAGCCGATCGGCCGGCGAGGCGCTCGGAATCGCCATGGGGCAGTCAGTGTGTGTCGAGGCGGTAGTATCCCTTGTCGGTGAGAATCCCGTCCACATCGTAACCCCTTTCCTTCAGCACCGCGGCAAAGTCTGTTCCTTTGGCGACGGGCCCCTCTGGTTTGACCTTCACGACGGTGAGCGCCTCTGCGTCCTCCCCGAATGGGCCCTGCGCTAGGATCTTGCCTCCGGGCCCCACCGCAAGCGAGCAACCTATGCACTTCCGGCCCTTCCACGGGCCTGCCGTGATCCAACCCACGTTGCTGACGCCGACCGTCGTGAGATCGTAGAGCTTTCCCAGAAGGCAGTAAGATCTCTTCCACGTTTCACCATATGGCTTGCTCGTGTTGTCGTAGTCCGCGTCCACCGCCCAGGCGGAGGGGGAGAGGAGCAGGTTGCAGCCCATCCGGGCCAGAGAATGGCCCAGGACCAAGGAGTTCGGAAAGTTGTCGGCGCAAATGGCAATCCCCATGTTTGCGAGCGGCGTCTCGACGACTCTCAGAGAGGTGCCTATCGAGTAGAGATTGTGAGCTATGCTGAGCTCGTTGATCTTGCGGTGCTTCGTCAGTATCCTGCCTTGCGGCGAAACCAAGATGGCGGAGTTGTAGATCCGGTCTCCGCACCTCTCCACCAGGCCGGCCGCGACGAAAAGTCCGTGCTTCTTGGCCGCTCTGGATATCTGACGAGAACGCGGGCCTGGAATGCTCTGCGATCTGGTTCGCGCGCTCGGATGAGTCCAGCCCAGATCAAGGCACTCCGGCAGGACGACGACCGAGCACCCCTCATCCGATGCACGGCCTATCATGTCGACGGCCCTTCGGAGGTTAGCTTTCGGAGCGCCGCCCTCCACAAGCATCTGTCCCATTCCGAGTTTGAAGGTGCGTCTTCTCACATGTCTCGCCTTACCGCGGTGATGATCAGGGTGTCATGGGGGTGAAACGATAGCTGATGGCCGGCATCCGAAAGCTTCCGCTGTCTCGGCTGTGGGGCTATCGCAGTTGTCGGATCTGCACGTACGCCCCGGCGATCGCAGCCAGGAGCGCGATGATCAGCGATGCCGCCACGACCATCCCGGCATTTCCCAGGATGGCTAAGAGACCGCTGAAGATGAGCGCTGCTCCAGCGAAGGCGGTGGCTACGGAGAGGTAGTACTTGAACAGGACAAGGCCTATGACGAAGGCTATCACTCCCGCGAGGATCGCCAGAATCTGATTGGATGTGGCGGCGAGAGCGACAACGTAGCCGATTATGCCTAGCATGATGCCGAAGATGATCTTGATGATCGCAAGGCTCAGGAAGCCCAGCACAAGGAAGGCGAGTAGGGCTGCGACGAGGGGGATTGGGGGACCGTAGCGGGGCTCTAGCAGCGTGAACGCAAACTTTGCGCCGGCAAGACCCGCCCCAAGGAAGACCAGCACCTTGATGATCTTCCTGCCGACGAATGCCAGCCCAAGGCCGACCAACACCGTTGCGACGGCGATCGGAACAGGTATTTCGACCAAAGTCTAAACACCGCGCGGGCGTTTGAGCACCTCTCTCTTAAATCTCGCCGCTGCGGCGCGCCCTGGGTGCGATGATTGGAGCTAGCATTGATGGAGACGGGTTATGGCGGTCTCCCTGTAGAACCTGCGCCTGACCATGATGGTCCAAAGGATGAAACCGCATATCATGCCCGTGGCAGCGACCACGAGCCATTCGGTGAAGTAGACCCAGAAAAGCGCCTCATCCTTCAGCTTCCAGATCCTCTGCGACGCGATAAACATGTCGTCCAAAGCGGCCTGCAGGCGGGCCACGGACGTCTCAAGGTCCGCATCCATGTAGGCCTGCTTGCCTGCCTTCTCGTTGCTGGAGATCTCGGCCAGCATTCTTTCGGCCTCGTTCAGGTTGGCCCCGAACCGCGCAACGAACTCCATCACGCTCTGCATCGTCTCGAGAAGGCTCTTGTAGTCCATCATCAGGCTCCGCGCCTTGTGTGCGAGCTCGACGTCTTGGGGCACCTCGTTGCCCGTTATGTAGGCCGCAAGGTTCAGCGCGAAATCGCCGTAGTACGGCCATCTGAGGAAGTCGATTCCCCCGTACGGCGTCCAGTCCGACGTCATGGCGAAAGAGGCCCCCTCCCCGATGGCCTCGTAGACCATGAGCGGATGGGTCCTGCCGCCGGCCTTGCGGTAGTTTGCTAGGAGCCTCGAGGATGGTTTGAGTTCGACGATGTTGCAGCCGTGGAAAACCCCGTACGGGCCGAGGGAGTCAAAGGGCAGGGACCTCATCAGTTTGTCGTTGCGATCCACGACCTCCAGCACCCCGGCCTGGGAGAGAGATTGGTCGCCCATGTCCCAGCCGCGCGGAATGCAGATGACGGGAAGGGCGTCCTGCAGGACGGTGTGGCCCCATGGCGAGTCCAGGAAAGGGGTTCCGCCGAAGCTACCGTAGCCCCCTATCATCAGCAGCCCCAGCCCTCCCTCGATCACCGAGTTCCTGAACCAGTAGACGTAGTCGGTGCGGAAGTTCTGGACTATCGCGTCGCTCATGATCAGGAGGTCGTACTTGTCCAGGAGGTCCTGGTAGCTTCGCGGCATGAAGATCCGCATCTTCTTGTCTATCTGCAGGGCCGTTCCGGTCATGCCGGTCAGGGCGACGACGCTTGTCAGTGGGTCTGTCACGAAGGTCGGGTAGGGGCTTGGGGCAAAAGCATCTCCGTAGTAGAGGATCCGGATGACCCCCGTGGCCGGATCCCTTCTGGGATCCCTTGCCAGCCCGGGCTCAACCACCAGGTTTAGAACGATCACTGCGACGAGCATCTCTCTAAGGCTGCGCAAAGCGAACCATTTTCGCCCGTAACGCATAAATCTGTCATGTAAGGGAGCGAGGCTCCGCTTGCACAGGGTAGTTTGGTAAGGCGAAGCCTGTTGCCGCAGTTCGCGCAGGCTAGTCTTCCGCTTATCGCGATCCAGAGCTGGGCAAACAGTTCTTTCCAGTGCCCAGCCCTCGAGAACTGCGAGGGGTGGATCAGGATGCTTTGTTCCGGCCATCGCAGCATCGCAGGAGCCTACCCCCATCGATGAGGAGTCCATCCTCATCTCGTTGAGCACGTTGGGGTCAGGTAAGCAAAGCTGAACGGGGTTGCGGTGTTGAAAACGGTTTTATGGTCCTTATGCCTATGGGCGATCTTGCATGTTGCTGACGTGCGGAAGGTGCGCGTATGAGTGGAACTACGGGGGAAAGAGCGAGCGGTACGCTTCATGCCCGCGCTGCAGGAAGAGGGTGAAGATCCTGCCAAGGTCCAAGGACACGAACGCCGTCGTTGAATCCCTGAGAAAGGCAATGCCGGAGCTCGCCGCGCGCTACGGGGTGAAGCGCCTGGCCCTTTTCGGATCCTTCGTCCGAGGGGAGCAGCGGCCGGACAGCGATGTCGACGTGGTTGTGGAGCTCAAACGTCCGCTGGGATTTGAGTTCGTGGATCTAGCGGAACAGCTGGAGAGGGCAGTCGGGTGCAAGGTGGATCTGCTGACCCCTGCGGGGGTGAGATCGATAAGGGTGCCCGCCGTTAGGAAGCGAATCGAAGAGAGTCTTGTCTATGTCTGAGCGAAAGGATGCCGATTTAGTCGCGGATATTATCGATGCTGCTGGGCGAATCGCCGAGTACATCAGGGGAAAGACCTTCGCGCAGTTCGAGAGCGACACGAAGACGCAGGACGCTGTGGTCCGCAACATCGAGATCGTGGGTGAGGCGGTAAAGTTGCTTTCGCGCGAGTTCAAGCGGAAGCACCCTGACGTGCCCTGGAGGCAGATGGCCGGCATGCGCGACGTCATCATTCATCGGTATTTTAGTGTCGCGCTGGACATCGTCTGGAGAGTCGCGACGAGGGACTTGCCCGAGGCTGTCGCCCGTCTCGAGCGGGGGGACGTCGGGCAGGGGGCAAGACAGCCGGGGGCGAGGCCTAGGAGTCATTAGCGCTAGGAGACCCAGCATCCTCTGCGGTGGCTGGAAGCCGTTCGGGCAAAAAAGCCTTGATCCAGCTTAGTTATCGGAATGCGACGAGAGCCACCTGGGCCATACGAAAAGACTCGGCCGAGGACCTTCCGGTCCTCGCGATTGCATCGGGTGTCCATGTCTTGTTTCCTGATTGGAGGTCTTTGATCTCGGCGTCGCAGGCTCCCCCAGCCGGCCTCATGGTGATGAGCATGGCCGCTCGGGTTTGGGCGGTGCTATGCCATGCCAAGGGCTTCGGGGCGAACGGCAACGTCCCGACAATGGTGAGTAGCTCAGTCTCTCTCGCGCAAAGCATACATATCGACCGGCAAAATAGGCCCGCCATGGAGTTGGAGCATGGGCTCGGGTGTTGCTAGGCTCTTTGCCTTCTCCCTGTTCATCTACCTCTGCATTGGCTTGGTCGTGGGTAGAACTGACCCGGAAACGGAGAGGGTCCGGCTGCTCCACATAGGACTGGCCTTCCTACGGCCCGATCATCCCGACCCGGTCTTCTTGGTGGATCCGAAGATCGATCTGACGATGGTCCCGGTCTTCTCCTCGGTAATGCAAATGGCGGAGATGCGCAGGATGATGAGGCTCTATCTCCCTAGAACCAAGGGCGAGCTCGACTCCAGGTTCGACCTCGTCCTGATGGACGGGGCGGACGCGCTCGACGTGAAGGACGAGTTCCTTCGATGGACGAAGGAGCTTGTTCAAGATGGCAACCTCAGCTTCGTCATGGCCGATGCCGGGTCGGGCTGGTCCTTCGCAGGCAGCGGCCCAAGCTGGTACATCACCTCCATCGAGCCCATCCTCACGGTTGATGATTCGGAGGGACGCGAAGCCGCCTGGCCAGGGTACACGGAGAACAACTACAGGCTGGTGCCCGTCGACCCCGAGCACGAACTCTTCCGCAACATACCCTGGGACGAAATGAGGTTCATCGCTATGAATCGGCCCACGGAACGTCCCGGCGCAAGGGTGATCGCCCGGATGTCGGACGAGAACCCGGTAAATCGAGGCAAGCCCGTCATCGCCTACTGGGACTACCCCAACGGAGGCAGGTCGGCCTCCTACATCCTCACATGGCAGACCATGGTGGGGGCGCCTTGGATCATCGCCTTCTACAGGTGGGAGTGGCACTACGACGTCCTGGTGAACATGATCTACTGGCCAGCACGGGCTCCGATACCCGCGGATCTGGCGCTTGTCCATCGAGTGAGACGGTTGCTGTCCGAGCTTCACTACTCCAAGCTCCTTGTGCTGTCCGTCGTTGATTTTGCAGAGAAGGTGGGCGCCAATCTGGGGCAGATCGAGCGTCAGATGATGGGGCTGGATTCCGCGCGCAGACAGACGGAGCGGCTCTACATACAGAATCGGATGGAGGAGTGCTACGATCTGTCGCTGCGCCTGAAATCGGACTACGGTCAGCTGATCGATGGGGCGATGAGGGCGAAGGACAGGGCGCTGCTCTGGATCTTCGTCGTCGAGTGGTTGGTCACCTTCGCCGCTCTCATGTTGGCTGGCGTCGTTCTCTGGGTCCTGATGGTGCGGAGGGGGCTGTACCGAGAGGTCGGACAGACCAGGCTAATTTGGGAGGGCTAGCCCTTTCGATCGCCATCCGACCGAAGAGCCCGTGTGTAAACTGCGCAAGCATATATATTCCCGCTCCGTTGGTTTCTTGGGGATGCGAAGGGGCTCTGTTGGCGTGTTGCTGGGTCTTCTGGTCCTAGCTCTGACTGCCCAAGCCGAGCCCTGCTATGCCGCCCGATCCCGCATCATGCGCGTATTGGCCATGGGGGAGATCATCGTCAGATCCTCGCCCATCAACCAGTTCTGCGCGGCGGAGCCCTCACTGGACTGCACCCTTGTGGTTGCGAGGACCGAGTACACCGGCTACGATGTCGCGGACGTCAAGCGCATGATCCGTCTCTACATGCCGCGCAACATGGAGGCCATGCTGGAATACGATTTCATCATCCTCGACCAGGCGAACGTCTTGTTCTTTTCCCTCACATCCCTGGAACAGATGCGCTCGGCCATCGCTGATCATGGGAGGGGAGCGATGTGCTTCATGGAAAGCCAGTACTCCAACATCTACGGCCCCTGGCTGGAGACCGAGCTGAGCAAGTGCTTTCCATACGACCACTGGGCTAATATCGCGGCCGGCCATCCCGCCAGCGAGAGCTACGACCTGGAGGTCGTCAAGGACGATCCCAACCTGCCGCCCCTTCTGACCGCCTACGTTCCGCTCGGGATAGAGACCGTTAGGCCGTTCGGACTATCACGCCCCACGTATCCGAAGGAGGGCGCAACGGTGTGGGCCCACTGCAGGACCTACGGCCGTTTCGGCCGGTATCCGCTTTTCATCTCTTGGCGCTACGGGCCGGGCAAAGGCATGGTTTGGACCACCGCCAACCAGTTCGGTGATCCAATGTGGTACTCCAGCGATGGCAAAGAACGTTTCGCCCTGGACATCTTCACAGGAATAGTCTGGCTTAGCTCGGGATGGGATCTTACGGATGACCCGCTCTGGGTCCACAACATGCGCATCTCGTTTAGCACGTTGCGCGTGCGAGCCATCGCGACGCAGAGCCTGATTGAGTTCGTGGACATGTACGGGGCCAACACTAGGCATGTGGAGGAGGAGTTGGCAAGGATGCTGGAGATCAACAAGGAGGCTGGTGAGCTCTATCTGGATCACGATTTCGAGTCCTGCGACGCCAAGCTCTCCGAGGCCATGGACCTCGCCGGCCAGATAGAGCGCAAGTGCATGGCGCTGAGGGACAAGGCTCTGTTCTGGGTCTACCTCACGGAGTGGCTCGCCGTCACCTCGACGATGATTTTGACCCTGGTCGCGGCCTGGTCGCTGATGGTCAAGAGGAGGCTCTACCGAGACGTAAGACAGACTAGGGTCGTCCAGCATGGATGAGCCCATGCTGCAAGGTGCGCGGGACCGCACTCAAAACCGATAAAAGGCCCCACTCCGAGATGGAGTCGGAGACCGTGCCGTGCGGCCTTCGGACAGGGTCGTTGCAGCGCTGTGTCACGAGGAGCCGGACATGGTCCCGTACCATGAGTCGTTCAGCCAAGCCGAGGCATTGGACCTGTTTTTTCCTTATCCACATCGCGAGGACAGCAGGTGGGTGTTGAGAGAGAGCCGTTGGTGGGGCAGGGACATCATTACGGTGAGCATAAATGCCCCCAACCTCATCAGCCAGGTTTTGGTGCATGCGCCGGGAAGAAGGGGCTACACCATTGTGAGGGAGGCCTGGGGGACGATCACCTACAATCGCAGGATACCCGGTTTCCACAAGGTCATACACTCCCCCGTCAGGCTGCCGGAGGACCTTGACCACATCGAGCCGCCGGGATTGGATGAGTACGAGGAAAAGATCCAAGCTATTGCCGATGATGTTGGCGCCTACAGGAAAGCGGGATACTTCGTCGAAGCATTCCACAACGGGCCGTTTGTGATGTCTTGGCATCGTCTCAGGGGGATGAAAGCCTTCCTCATGGACCTGGTGCAGAATCCGGGCTTTGCACGCAAGATAGTCGACTTTGCAATGAGCCGCCAACTCGAGCTGTCCAAGGCAGTCATCGATGAGGCCAGGCCCGACGCGATCCGGCTGGGCAACGACATGGGAACGAACACCTCGCTCTTCTTCCGGCCCAAGACCTACATGGAAATATTCAATCCGTGGGAAAGGAGGCTTGTGCGGGAATACCACAAAAGGGGGATGTTCGTCTTCCATCACTGCCACGGCAACATCAACCTAATCTTCGAGGATATGGTTAGGACGGGGGTTGACGCGATAGATCCGTTGGACCCCTATGACGGGATGGACCTAGCCCAGCTCAAGGAGCGGTATGGCGACGATGTCACGCTTAGGGGCGGCATATGCAAGTACATCGGGACATACGACCGGAGGAAGATCCGCGAACACATAGAGGATCGCCTACGAGTGGGCGCGCCGGGCGGCGGGTTCATCATCCAGTCCGCGGGGGGCCTGCCGCACGACATGCCCAAGGAGAATTTCCACTTCTACAAGGATGCCCTGAACCGGCTTAGGAGATACCCAGTCGCGGGCCGCAGCGGGTGAATGGAGATCGGGAACGCACAACGATGTTCAGCGGCGAAAGAAGCCCCGTTCGTCATCGCGACAACGCGCCCGCGGTCCCGGATGTAGGCTGCGGTTAGCGCAGGCTTTGCGCTCGCCTCTCAAGCATTGGGAACTGGGCTGTTGGCATAAACGTCTGAGAGTTGCGCTCCGTTCGACTGCGGCATCTGGGTTGCATCCGCATGGACGACGCGAACTTCGGCCTCGTTGCTCGCTTCACGCTGGCACAAGGATCGCGTGGGGTCCGAAGCGCGGATGTGCGGTGGCTTGAAGGCGGACGGCGTCACTAGGAGCGGTTGGTGCCCAAGATTAGGAATCCCAATCGATTCTTCCAAGCCGGTCAATCGCCTCGGCAGGTGTGCCCATCTTGCCAAGCCAGGCGAGCATCTCCCGATGGAGGCGTTTTGCCTGATCGGGATCCTCGCGGATCAGGTTCACGTTCTCCTTCGGATCGGATTTGGTGTGGTACAGCTCGGGCGGCTTGGGATCCGGCGGTTCCTGGAGAATGAGGGTCCACTCCCCGTCCGTGACCGCTGGCCTCCGACAGAAGACGAGTTCCTTGGAGAAGTGCGTCGGCATCGTCCAGGTCGAGATGGCGAGACGGGGCTCCGGCCCGCCGGTTTCTCCTTCCATCATGGGAAGGAGGCTTTTTCCCTCGACGCCCTCCGGGATCTGGAGGCCGCAGATCTCCAGCAGCGTGGGCATGAGGTCCGGCGGCTGGACTATTTCCTCGCATCTTCGATGTTCAAAGCCCGGCGCCCTTATCATCCACACCAGCCTCGCCAACTCGGAGTACTGAGGGAAGGCATCGAAACGATCGGGGGCAATGAGGCTCTTTCCCGTGCGGCCGCGTTCGCCAAGGAAGATGCCGTGATCCGAAAGCAGGGTGACCACCGTGGTCTCCATCAGCCCCATGTCCTCCATCATCCGCAGGACCCTTCCTATGTTCTTGCTTACCAGGGTGACCTCTGCGGCATAGCGTGCCCTTAGGTTTGCGAGCTCCTCGCGGGAGTATGCGTCCGCGCGGCCGTAATTCGGCTGCGTCATCGGCTCCCCTTCGTACTCCGGTTGGTACATCCTCCAAAGGTACTCGGGAGGGTCCCAGGGCTCGTGGACATCGAAGCAGTCCAACCAGAGGAAGAACGGACCTCCGCGCCAGTTGTCCTCAAGCCAGTTGCAGGCCTTCTCGCAGATGCGGCTGTTCAGCCGGTCGGATTCGTATCGCCACCAGTCGTTCTGCTGTGCGTGAATCTCGGCGCCGGTGGGATCGCCGGGCTGGCGATTGAGGTCAACCCTAGTCTTCCTTCTGTCACTCACCAGCTTGGGCGGCGGTCGGTTTAGCCTGCTGACGGGAGCGTCGCCCTCGTGGCCGCGGAGGAAGTCGAAGTGGCGGAAGGGCTTCCAGAACCCGGCCCTGAGCAGATGGGTGGTGTCCGCGATGAGCTGGGTCGTGTAGCCCGCGGCTTGGAATATCTGGGGAAGGGTTTGAAGGGAGGGCTCAAGTGGCTGCCATCCGTACCTGGGGTGACTGAACTTGCCGGAGAAGCAATCCGTCCTCATCGGAATGGTGGGGAAGCTGGACACGCGGGCACCGTCGAAGCACACGGCCTCTCGGGCAAAGGCATCCAGTTCCGGAGTCTTGACATCCAACCAGCCGGGCCCTCCGTTGAAGCCGAGAACGTCCCAACGCAGCGTGTCGGAGAGCATCACGACGACGTTAAGTCTGGCCAAGGATACCGCCCGGACAAAGGATTCGTCCTCCTTCAAAAGTGTGAACGCCGACCCAGAAGCCGAGCCTCAGACGGGGCGCCGGCCCGAGTTAGCCCGATGGGCCATTTGCATTTGCCTCGACGGGGTCGAACTCGCATCACGGACTGGCTTCGCACTCTTTCCCCTCGACCCTTTTTCCTGAGGTGCTGCGCCCTGCCTCGCTCGCCCGTCCAAATCGCTGAGCTGCAAGCCTCACCCGGGATAGCCGCTGCCGGAGGAGGGCGCCGCGCGCCTTTCCCTTGAGATCCTCTCTGCGTAGCCGCTGTCCTTGAAGGCTTTGATGGGGTCCTCGGGCAGGCCCATCTCCTTCCTCATCCTGCCCAGCAGTCCGGAGACATCCGTCCTGAACGCCCTCTGCACGAGCTCATGGGCGCCAAGCACATCACCGTCCCGCTGCAGCTTGCGAAGCTCCTCCCGGTCCACCAAAAGGGCCTTGGCCCGCGCGATCTGGCAGTTCGCCACGGAGAGGATCATGGGCTCGATCTTTCCCTCGATGCAGTGGCTCTGGTCGATCATGTATGCGATCCTCTTGGCGCAGGCTGACCTCTTGGCATCCGCTGAGAGCTCAGCGCCGACGATCTCGTGGAATATCCTGAAGAGCTGGAATGGGTCCGATGCGCCGACGATCAGGTCATCGTCCCCGTAGTTGCGGCTGTTGAAATGGAATCCGCCCAGGACCGCCTCATCGATCAGGCTGGCAACGATCTGCTCCACGTTCGTGGCTAGGGGGTGATGGCCGGTGTCGATGAGGACCGCTGCCTTGGGCCCCAGCTTCCGGGCGAGGATGTAGGATGTTCCCCAGTCCGGGATGTCGGTGTGGTAGAAAGCGGGCTCGTAGAGCTTGTACTCTATCAGCATTCGGACCTTGCTGGGCAGCGCGTCGTATACCATCTGCAGCGCCTCCTCCATGCGATGCCTTCTGTCGACGAGGTCATCCTGCCCGAAGTAATTCGTCCCGTCCGCGAACCAGAGGCTGAGGATATCGGCCCCCGTCTTCTCGCATATTTCGATGCAGTCCAACATGTGATCTATGGCCTTTCGCCTGACGCGGGGATCTGGGCTGCAGACGCTTCCAAGCCGGTAGTGGTCGTCCTGGAAGAGGTTCGGGTTGATCGCGCCGATCCTGAGGCCCCTCTCCTCGGCGTAGTTCCTCAGCTCGCCATAGTCATCCACCTTGTCCCAGGGGATGTGTAGGGCTATCCTTGGCGCGGCGCCGGTCAGCTTGTTGACGAATGCTGCATCGTCGATCTTCTCCCATATCGTCCTGGCTGCGCCCGGGTAATGAAAAGTCTTGAAGCGCGTCCCGCTGTCGCCGTAACCCCATGAAGGGGTTTCCATCTTCAGCTCCCGGATCCCGCGGATGATCCCCTCTTCGTCCATCTCTGGGCACCTCCCAGACCGGGCGGGATGCGTACAATAATGTTTGCCGCACCAGAACGAGTGGATCGAGCCGGAGAGCGCAGACGCAGAGGGCCCAACATATAAGTCGAAGGCCCGACCTGCGGGAGCATGCGTCTTCAGAAGCGTTTCATCTTCAGGTCGGCGCCCTTCAGGGAGTGCCACGCATCGACCGTGATTGAGACCCCGAATGGGGACCTTTTGGCAGCGTGGTTTGCCGGGACGAAGGAGGGAGCCCCGGATGTCGGCATCTGGCTTAGCCGAAGAAGCAGGGGGCGCTGGAGCAGGCCCATCGAGGTGGCTAGGGAGCAGGATA
>Ga0129301_1000967_pt1 | contig 14964 bp, 10 predicted proteins | sample ConPoolayeHmetaG_FD_94489 | JGI IMG/M metagenome (GOLD analysis project Ga0129301, IMG submission 94489) | Hot spring microbial mat communities from California, USA to study Microbial Dark Matter (Phase II) - Cone Pool mat layer H metaG ...
GAGGAACCTTTGTGATTTTTGGAAGAATATCGCTCCTTCCAGGGTTTATTTTTAAGAGATTCAGTTTCTCTTTCCTTTTCCAGGTCTTTTCCAAATCGCTCCCGAGAGTTATTCTTTTTTGCTGGAATTGAATTGGCTTTAGTCCTGCGGGATATTAAACTGAAGAAACAAAACCTATCACATTGGGAGATTCTGAATACTCTTATCAAGATTATTCATAACGGAGCGCCTCGATCGGGTCCAATCGGGCTGCTTTGAGGGCAGGGAAGTAGCCAAAGATTATGCCTACAGCGGCTGAAAAAAGGAAAGCGATAAAAATTATGCCCGCATTTAAGACAAAGGGAACACCCAACACGCCTGCCAGCCAGAGAGATGCTATGAGGGCCAGAGCAATTCCGATCAGGCCTCCGAAGGAGGATAGTACAACTGCCTCCACCAGGAATTGCATAAGCACCTCATGTTCAAAAGCACCAATGGCAAGCCGGATACCGATCTCACGGGTTCGCTCCGTGACCGAGACCAGCATAATGTTCATGATTCCAATGCCCCCTACGAGAAGGCTGACCGCTGCTACGGCGCTGAGCAATGCTGTAAGCAGCTGGGTGGTTCCGGTAAGCATTTTGGTGATCTCTTTCATATCCATCACATTGAAGTTATCATCATCGCTTGGTGATAGATGACGTCTCTCCCGCATCAGCAACCGAATATCCTGCTGAGCCTTATCGGTGGAGGCTCCCTGTTGGACCGAGACCTGAAACATTGCTACATCCTGATTCCCTGAGATCCGTCGCTGATAAGTTCGTAACGGGATGACAACGATATCATCCTGATCCGTCCCCATGGTACTCTGACCCTTTGCCTCGAGGATACCAATTACCTGGAATGAGAGTTTTTCGAGTCGAATGTTTGTTCCCAGAGCTTCCTCTCCACCAAACAGCTTTTTCCGAACCGTCTCGCCAATAACGCATACAGCCACACCGCTACGAAGTTCACTTTCGCTAAATTGCCGACCTATCCTGATAGATCTATTTGTGACCCTAAAGTACTGGTTATCACTTCCTATGACCTGAGTTGACCAGTTTTGGTTTCCATAGATTGCCTTGATGGATTGGGAAGAGACTGGAGCAACAGCAGCAATAGAGCCTACCTCCCTGGCAATGGCTTCCCCATCGCTCAGTTTGAAAAGAGGTACGCTGGAAGAATGACCAGGGCCGAGTCTTTTGCCTGGAGTAATTATGAGTAGGTTGCTACCCATGCTTGCGATCTGTTGCCTGACCTGAGCCGTAGCGCCTCCCCCGAGAGTAACCATTGTTATGACCGCTGCCACTCCGATCACGATTCCGAGAATGGTCAGGACAGAGCGCATAATATTTCGTTTCATTTCACGCAAAGCCAGTAGAATTGTATTCCAAATCATTAGGCTATCCTCCCATTTCTCTCGTCAGCTACCACCAGCCCATCTAAAAATCGAACCGTGCGTTTTGCATAGGCAGCCATATCGGGTTCATGAGTAACCATAACGATAGTAATTCCTTGGTCCTTGTTTAAACTACTGAGCAGGTCCATAATTTCATGGCTTCTGGCCGTATCCAGGTTACCTGTTGGTTCATCTGCAAAAAGCACAACGGGTTCAGTCACAATCGCACGGGCAATAGCAACCCGTTGTTGTTGACCTCCTGAGAGTTCGTTAGGTGTGTGCGATTCCCATCCCTTGAGTCCAACCATCTCCAGAGCCCTAAGAGCTCGCCTATGTCGTTCGCTTGCACCAATTCTCCGATAAATCAGGGGGAGTTCTACATTCTCCAATGCAGAGGTTCGATTTAATAAGTTATAACCCTGGAAGACGAAACCAAAGTAGAATCGTCGTAGGCGTGTACGCTGGTTGCGGGTCAGTTTACCGGTTTCAATGCCTTTGAACTTATAAATTCCTCCGCTTGGGCTATCAAGACAGGCGAGGATGTTTAAAAGGGTAGACTTGCCTGAACCGCTGGGCCCCATTATTGCTAAAAACTCCCCCTCCTCGATACAAAGATCGATCCCTCGAAGTGCGTGCATGGCTGCCTGACCCCTCCCATAGACTTTAGTGAGGCCCTTCAGCTCAATAAGAGAATGATGGTCACTTTGTCTAAGACCATTAAGGCTCATCCTTATTTCACCTCACCGAGAATGTCAACCACAACCTCCATTCCGGGTTTGATCTCGCCTTTTATAACCTCTGTCATACTTCCATCTGTCTCCCCTATTGTCACAGGGATAGCCATGAGTTTGCCATTCTTTAATGTCCAGACATGGTGTTGTTTTTTAATACCGGGAATATCTTGGCTTTCTTTTGATAGGGATCGAGGTGGCCTTGGAAGCAGGGCGCTTACCAAACCAGTTGATGGCTTCTTTTCTTTTTCTACTGGGGGTGTGAAACGGAGGGCTGCGCTGGGTATGAGGATGGCATTTTTAACTTTTTTGACCACAATATCAGCGGTGGCTGTCATCCCTGGCCGCAGAGATAGATCAGAGTTGTTCACTTTCAGAATTGTTTCATAGGTAACGACCCCTGATGTTGTCGATGAGCCATAACGTGCCTGGGTAATATGGGCTTCAAAAATTCGATTCGGGTAAGCAGCTACAGTAAATGTAGCTTTTTGACCTTCTCTAATCTTTCCGATATCGGCCTCGTCAACATTTACGTGTAGTTCCATCTGGGTTAAGTCCTCGGCCAGGGTAAATAGGACAGGAGCCTGGAAGGATGCGGCCACGGTTTGCCCGGGTTCAATGTTTCGGCTCAGGACGATTCCATTAATGGGCGATCGAATGACCGATTTGGATAAGTCAGCTTCATAAGCCTCGAGGGTGGCTTGGGCCTGTAAAACTGCCGCTCTGGCGCTTGCTTCGTCAGCCTTTGCTCGTTCGTAGGCTGCTTCTGCTGCGTCCAATTCAGACTGTGAAGGAACCTTATTATTACTTAATTCTCGTACCTTTTGAAGCTGTGTGAGCTTATTTTTTGTTTCAATTACAGTGGCCCGCGCCTGCAGGACCTTTGCCTTTGCTGATTCCAGAGCCGCTTTTGCCTGGGCTATCTGAGCCTCAAGCTTCGATGTATCGAGTTTGGCCAGCACCTGACCAATCTTCACTCTGTCGTTGTAATTTACTTCAACGCTCTTGACGATACCGGAGAGTTCGCTGCCTACGTCAACCTTGTTGGTTGGTTGAAGGGTTCCCGTGGCAGTAACGATAACCGTCAGATCTCCACGGACCACTTCCTGGGTTTTGTAATGGATGGAATTTGATTTTTTCATTCCCTTCCAAATCACGAGAGCTGCCAGCACAGCTGCCACCATTATAGTCACAATGAGCAGTCGCCTCAGGATCTTTCGATGACCCCAAGGTCGATCAATTTGTAAAATTTGGTCAATCTCTAAGTCTCGATCAATCTTCGATTTCATTTTCCCTCCATGTTATTAACTATTTATTTCCCTCTATAGGCATTGCTGTCCATCCACCTCCAAGAGCCTTATAGAGACGGATCAGGTTGGAGGTTATGGCACCTTCGCTTTGGGCTAATTGGTCCTGGAGGGACAGGAGTGAGCGCTGGGCATCGAGGACATTGCTGAAATCAGTTAGGCCTGCCTGGAATTTATGTTGTGCCAGCTCTACCGCGCTTTGGGCCGCCTGGGTGGCCTCTCTCAATGACTCTCTCCTTTGTTGTTCCTCCGCATAGGCCACGAGTGCATTTTCAACCTCTTCCAGGGCGCTGAGTACAGCCGCTTCATAGGCGATCAGGTACTGCTCCTGGAGTGCTGATTGGACTTCAATGTTTTGTCGGATAGCTCCAGCCTTAAAGATCGCCCAACTGATTCGGGGACCACCACTTAAGGACCAGAGGCCAGAAGAAGAGAGGTTACTTAATGAAAGGGCTTCCAGCCCAATTGAACCACTCAATGTGAATTTGGGATAGAGCTCCGCCATGGCCACACCAATCCTCGCTGTCTGGGCAGCCAATTGTCGTTCGGCCCGGCGAATGTCAGGTCGTCGTCGCAGTAAGTCCGCCGGCACTCCCACAGCAATTTTCAGAGGAGTGACAGGGATGGGCATTGGTTTATTTAATTCTTCATGAACCCTGCCCGGTTGTTCTCCAAGAAGCACTGCTAAGCGATTCATGGCCTCCTCAAGCCCAGTACGCAGGCTCGGTATCTGTGAACGAGTATTTTCAAGGTTGTAGCGGGCCTGCTGCACGGATAACTCGTCGCTTAAACCCGCTTGATACCTCCACAGAGTCAATTGGTAAGTCTCATTTTGGGCCTCCAGGTTTGCTTGGGCCACCGCAAGTCTGGCCTGAAAAGTTCGGACCTCAATGTAGTTTAAAGCCACTTCTGCGAGCAGGGAGACAAGCACATCGTGCAAATCTTCCTCTCTGGCCTGGAGATCTGCCTCGGCTGCTTCGACGGAGCGTCGAACACCCCCAAAGATATCCAGCTCCCATCCGGCATCAAAACTTACCTCATAAAGCTTACTGGTCTTATCTTTGCTGCTGCGGCTCCAAGTAGCAGAACCTGCGGAATTGAGAGTAGGGAAGAGGCCTGCTCTGGCTATCCCCCTTTGAGCACGTGCCTCTCGAATTCGAGCCCGAGCTTTCTTCAGGTCGAGATTACCCAAGATCGCGCGATCAATCAGAGTGGATAGTTTCGGATCATTTAGCACCCTCCACCAGGCACCCAATGTTTGAGGATCTATCTCTTCCGGAGACAAACCCCCTTTAAGTGGAGTGTGCCAGATTGGAGAAATTGATGTCGTAGGTTTAACATAATCAGGCCCAATAGTGGCACAACCAGTCAGGATTAGGATCGTAAATATTTGTAAGAACCAAGAAGAAGGTCTGAAAGAAATCGCTTTGTGAAAAATATTCATCGAATTCCTCCTATTTTCTGCATTACCCGTTAAATATCTCGGTCTTCCTGTTGAATAACTTCTTTCAGAAACCCGGGGAGTTGGGTTGGGAAAGTCCATCTCCATAAATAAAAATTCATCGGTGTCTCCATCAGAAATTCGATCCAAAAGAGATTTTACTCTTTTAGAAATAGTCTCGAAAAACTTTTCTAAAAAATTGCAGAGAAAGCATGGTTAAAAGATTTTGGGAAAGGAGTTGATGCTTGATTCAGGTCCACCGGTTTGTTTTGGTCACTCCAAGGCGAACAGGAGGTAAGATCATGGGTATATTTAAGGCAATCACGTCCCAAATTATCGCAGAGAGGATTAAGCTTTATTTTAGGCACCAACCCCAGACAAGTTTCGATGGTTAACCCCTTTGAATTCCCTGATCTAAAGGGCATGACAGTTTTAATAAAATAATTATTTTAAATATCAATTTGAAAATTTCAAAAAATATACCAGTTGGCTAAAAAGGTTTTATTTCGGTTCAGCAAATTAACTCTCTTCAATCTATTTTGATAATATTTTCAATTAATTAGATTTTTCCTGAACTTTTAGAAAGACTCTTTATCAATAGGGGCCATTTCATATCCTATAAACAGCACGTAAGACAAATCTGTCGATACAAATTTAGAACAAAATAATTTTCTTTTTATCTCCAATAATTATAAACTTCGACAAAATTGACGAATAATTCGACAAAAATGTCGTTAAAATATTTTCTTACCAAATGAATGAATTCCCATTTGTATAAAAATAGATGATTAACTATGGGTCCAATAGCATTTCTTAAAACGACTGCCCTTTGGCACGCTCACCCCCACCCAGCACCTTGTATAGAGTTACTTGGTTTGTGATCTCAGCCAGACGGAGGGCGATGAGCCCCTGCTCAGCAGCATAGAGGGAGCGCTGAGCATCCAAGACACTCAGGTAACTGTCAATTCCCTTGGTATAACGGAGGAAGGAAAGCCGATAGGTCTCCTTTAAGGCCTGAATAAGGGATTCCTGGGCTATAATTTGGTCTTTTAAGGTTCCTTGTTGGGCGAGGGCATCGGCTACTTCTCTGAATGCTGTCTGGATTGCTTTTTCATACTGAGCTACGGCGATCTCCCTTTGCATCTTAACAGCTTTTAATGCCAGCCAGGTGCGGGCGTCAAAAATTGGAGCAACGATCTGTGGAACGAAACTCCATGTCCCTGACCCTGCCTTAAACAGTCCTGAAAGCTCTCTGCTTGCCGTCCCCAGTGTAGTTGTAAGAGAGATGCGGGGAAAGAAAGCTGCCCGAGCAGCACCAATATTCGCATTGACTGCCTTCAGTTGATGTTCCGCGGCGAGAATATCTGGTCGATTCAGAAGAACATCTGAGGTTATTCCAGGGGATACTTCTTTGGGAGGGCTTACGTGGCTGAGCTCCAGGGGTAATAAGTCTTTTGGCACCTGGAATCCAACAAGGAGGTTCAAGGCGTTTTCACCCTGAGCCACCAGCTTCGTATAACGGGCCACATCTCCCTTTGCTACTTCCACCTGTGTTTGGGCTCGACGAAGATCCAATTCTGAAGCAAGCCCAACTTCATATCGTAGCTTGATTAATCGATACACAGCTTCCTGTGTTTCAAGGGTGGATTGTGAAAGCTTAAGGATTTCCCTATCTGCTGCAAGGGTAAGATAAGTATTGGCGACTGCAGAAAGAAGGGCGAGCTCTGCACTCCGCCGGGCTTCTTCTGTAGCCAGATATTCTTCAAGGGCCTTCTCCTTCAAGCTCCGTATCCGACCGAAGAAGTCAATTTCCCAGGAAAGGATACCAAGATCAACACTGTAGCGCTCCCTTGTCATTCTTTCTCTGGTTTCTGAGAGGTCGGCCGGAACACGCTCTTTGCTTCCACGAGCAACCACATCAAGGGTAGGGAGGAGTTCGGCGCGCTGGATTCCATAATAGGCCCGTGACATCTCCACATTTAAGGCAGCCACTCTGAGATCACGATTATTTTCCAATGCCATTCTAATGACTTCTCTAAGTCTTCCGTCAGTGAAGAACTCTTCCCAGCTAAGCTCATCGGCCTTGGGGATAGCGGGCATGGGTTCCTTATAAGCGGGTCCGCTCGGCCAGGGAGACGGAACCGGGGCTTCGGGCCTTTTATACTTTGGAGCCAGGGTACAGCCAGTAAGAGAGGCGATTACGAGGAGGATTGAGAATAACTTCCACATCATCCTTACTCCTTCCCTGATGGTGTGTTAGAATTTGGATCGGGTTCAGCGCCCTTAGGGTTTTCCTTCACTCCGAACAATCGAGACACAAGAACAAAAAAGAGGGGGATGTAGAGGAGGTCGATAAAGGTGGCCGAAAGCATTCCTCCACAAACAGCAGTTCCAATGGCCTTCATTGCGCCGGCACCCGCACCTGTTGCGATGGCAAGGGGAAGAACACCGAAGAAAAAGGCCAGCGAAGTCATAATAACCGGACGGAATCTCACCCTTACGGCTCCAAGGGTTGCTTCAATGAGTCCTTGTCCCCGGGCGAGTCGTTCTTTTGCAAACTGGATAATCAGAATAGCATTTTTAGTTGAAAGCCCAAGGGTTGTAAGAAAACCGATCTGAAAAAAGACATCGTTATGAAGGCCCCGTAACCAGGTAGCCATAAGGGCTCCAAATACCCCAAGAGGAAGCATCAGTAAATTTGCAATTGGAATGGCCCAGCTTTCATAAAGGGCGGCTACACAGAGAAAGATGACAAAAATGGAAAAGGCATAAAGAATAGGAGCTTGACCCGTAGCCATTCTCTCTTGATAGGAGAGACCGGTCCATTCGTAGCCAATTCCCTGAGGCAGTTTAGATACAATCTCCTCCATCGCCTTCATGGCATCACCCGAGCTCTTTCCAGCCGAGGGCTCTCCCCAGATATTCATGGATGGAAAGCCATTAAAGCGCTCAAGCCTCGGGGAGCCAAAGCTCCATCGTTCAGAGGCAAAAGAAGAAAAGGGAACCATCTTTCCCGAAACGTTTCTTACATAGAGCCTCTCGATATCCTTAGGAAGCATTCGATAGGGAGCATCAGCCTGGACATAGACTCGTTTCACCCTTCCTCCCTGGATAAAATCATTCACATAGGCGCCTCCAAAGGCTGCAGAAATGGTATTATGGATCGAAGTAATAGGAATCCCAAGGGCTCCTGCCTTTTCCCAATCAATATCAACCCTGTATTGTGGAACATCTTCCATTCCATTGGGTCGGACATTTTTCAATCTTGGATCCTGCCAGGCCATAGCGAGCAGTTGGTTTCGTGCCCCCATAAGCTTCTCATGCCCAAGTCCACCTCTATCCAATAATTGAAAATCAAAACCCGTAGCATTGCCCAGTTCTACAATCGAAGGAGGAGGGAAAGCAAAGACCATGGCATTTCGTATTCTTGAAAAGGCTATTGTAGACCTTTCAGCAATGGGTTTTACCCTTAGGTCTTTTCGGTTTCGTAAATGCCAGTCTTTGAGCCTCACAAAGACCATTCCGTTATTCTGCCCCCTTCCTGAGAAACCGATCCCGGCTATCGTCATACAGGATTCTACCGCTTCCTTCTCGTGCTCCTGGAAATACTGCTGGATCTCGTTCAATACATTCTTTGTCTGTTCAAGGGTTGATCCAGTCGGTAAAAGAACCTGAACAAGAAGAGTGCCCTGATCTTCCTCGGGAAGGTAAGCTGTAGGCAGACGAAGAAGGACCACTCCCACTACCCCTATAATTAAAAAATAGGCAATGAGATAGCGAACCACCCTTGAAAATGAGCGGTTAACTATTTTTACATAAATATCTCTGGTACGAAAAAAGATTCGATCAAACCTTGAGAAAAAGGGCCGAAGAAAGGAGATGGCATTCTCTGCAGGTTCATGCCCCGCCCTCACGGGTTTGAGAAAGGTGGCACAGAGCACAGGGGTTAGAATCAACGCAACCAGTACGGAAAGGAGCATAGAAGAGATGATGGTTATAGAGAATTGTCGGTAGATAATTCCAGTCGATCCAGGGAAAAAGGCCATCGGACCAAACACAGCAGAAAGCACAAGCCCGATGCCAATGAGGGCACTGGTGATCTGATCCATGGACTTACGGGTGGCCTCCCTGGGCGGTAGTCCCTCTTCGCTCATGATCCGTTCCACATTTTCTACCACCACAATGGCATCATCTACTAAGAGGCCAATGGCCAGGACCATGGCAAACATGGTTAACATATTGATCGAAAACCCAAAAAGACCAAGGACCCCAAAAGTGCCAAGAAGGACTACCGGGACTGCAATCGTTGGAATCAAGGTGGCTCTCAAACTTCCTAAAAAGAGCCACATGACCAAGAAAACAAGGAGGATGGCTTCAAAGAGGGTCTTGACGACTTCATTAATGGCTACTCTAACGAAAGGGGTTGTATCAAAGGGATAAACCACCTTCATCCCTGGAGGGAAGAAGCGACTCATCTCTTTCATCTTGGCTTTAACCCTATCTGCTGTCTCAAGCGCATTGGCTCCTGCACTCATTCTAATAGCAAGCCCGGCAGAGGGTTTCCCATTGTAAAAGGCCTCCACATCATAATAGTCTGTTCCCAGCTCTGTTCGCCCCACATCCTTGAGTCGAACGATTGAACCCTCTGGATTGATTCGAAGAGGGATAGCGGCAAATTCATCCGGTGTTTTGAGCAAGCTCTGAACGATAATGGATACATTGAGACGTTGCCCTTTCACTGCAGGGGCTCCTCCAAACTGACCTGCAGAGACTTCAACGTTATAAGCTCGAATTGCTGAAATCACATCCTCAACCGTGAGGTGATACTCCACCAACTTGTCAGGATTGAGCCAGATTCGCATAGCATATTGAAAACCAAAAACCTCTACCTCCCCCACACCAGGCACTCTTGCCAATACCTTTTCGAGATTGGATTGGGCGTAATCCCTTAAATCGTTTCCATCCATGCTCCCATCTTCTGAAATTAAACCCACCATCAAAAGATAGTTTCTTGTTGCCTTTCCTACAGATATACCGGTGCGTTGAACCACCTCGGGGAGACTCGGCATGGCAAGCTGGAGCTTATTCTGAACCTTTGCCCAGGCAAGATCGGGGTCAGTTCCAGGAGCAAAAGTAAGTTCAATCCGTGAGGATCCAGCCGAATCGCTTGTGGCAGACATATAGATCATCTTATCGAGGCCAGTCATCTTCTGTTCGATGATTTGAGTCACACTATTTTCCACAGTCTCAGCTGAAGCCCCCGGATAAAAGGCCATGATATAAATTGAAGGGGGTGCTAAGGGTGGATATTGGGAGATGGGAAGGTTGTAGATAGCAAGACCCCCTGCTGCCATAATAATAATAGCGATAACCCAGGCAAAGACAGGATGATCTAAGAAGAACCTTGATAACATTAAAGACCTCCGTCAATTCGATTTTTGAGGGAGTTGGCCCGATTTAAGCTCTTCAGAAGGAGGCTTCTTCATAACCTCCAGAGGAACAGTCTTCACCGGAATCCCTGGTCGAACCTTCTGGATTCCTTCCACAATTACCTGATCTCCAGGAGAAAGTCCTGAAGAGACAAGCCATTTATCACCAATGGCCTGATCAAGAGTAAGATTTCGTTGCTCAACTATGCCCTTGCTGTTTACGAGCAAAGCGATTGGATTCCCTTTAAAATCCCGGGAAACTCCCTGTTGGGGGATAAGAATGGCCTTTTCCACCACCCCTTCCTGAACCAGGGCGCGAACATACATACCAGGAAGAAGAATGTGTTTAGGGTTTGGGAACATCATTCGGAGGATAAATGATCCGGTGCTGGGATCCACTGTAACATCAGAAAATTTCAATGTTCCTTCCAGAGGATAAGGAGTTCCATCTTCAAGAATCAATTTCACTCTGGCCTGATTGGGATTTCCTCCTTTTATCCGTCCAGCTTCTATATTCCGTTTAAGTCGCAGAAGATTAGCACTGGATTGGGTTGCATCGACATAAATGGGATTGATCTGTTGAATGGTTGCAAGGGCCAAGGGTTGATGAGCCGTAACCAGGGCACCTACCGTTACATTCGATTTACCAATCCGACCGCTGATGGGCGCTGTGATGCGGGTATAGGCGAGGTTGATACGAGCTGTCTCCAAAGCTGCCTCTGCCTGCTTGACCGTTGCCTCAGCCACCCCTACAGCCTCCCGATCACTCTTCACCTGTGCCTCGATAGCCTTAAATGTGGCTTCAGCTATATTAGCCTCAGTTACAGCCTGATCCCGCTCACTCGCAGAGACAGCCCCCTCTTTGGCCAGTTCTTCAAAACGATTTCGGCTTATACGGGCAAGATCAAGTGTTGCCTGCTGACGGGGAATGGTGGCAAGACTTGCCTCCAGAGCGGCACGGGTACGGTCGGCTGACTTACGAGCCGCATTCAGATTGGCCAATGCATTCTCATAGGCCGCCTCAAAGGGAGCAGGATCGATCTGATAAAGGAGATCCCCTGCTTTGACATCAGAACCTTCAATAAAAAACCGTTGTTGAATAATCCCACTTACCTGAGGCCTTACCTCTGCAATCAGATAGGCGGAGGTTCGACCTGGTAACTCTTCACTCAAGACGACCCGCTCTGGCTGGACCTGGTATATCCCAACCTCAGGAATAGGAGGGGGAGAGGAGGGTGGATTTGAACCACAACTATATAGGATTATCAAGCTAAAAAGACAAAAAATTTTATTAATCCCTTTAATCATTTTCTCTTTCTCCATTTAATTACTCCTTATAAGAATTGACTTTTTCTGCTTCCTCACGAATCTTTCGAATTCCTGCCATGGAAAACTTAAAGACATGCTTTGCATAGGCCTCGATATCCGATATTTCGGGAAGATGGCTTTTTCGCTCTCGACCTCCTTTTCTTATTCTTTGAATAAGAATGGGATTGATACATTGGCTCACAATGCTTATTGTGGAAAATTGAACATCTCGCTCTGAGGTTTTTGGACCTAACAGTTCACGAATTAACCCTTCCATCTTTTCTTTAAGGGGTCGGATTTCTTCCTCCATGACCTTCTTTAGGAGCCCTGTAGGGTTAGCCAGCTCTTTATGGACAATAAGAAACTCCTTGTTATATTCATCTGAAATTCGATGAATCAGCGCCCTAATCCGACCCCATAGACGCTCCTCAGGGGATGCATCTTCTCTAACCCCTCCGTCAGGAGGATGGGTCTTTAAAGATTCGAGGAAGGCATATCGCCATGCCTCTCGATAAAGGGTTTCTTTATTCCCAAAATGGTAATTCACAGCCGCAACATTGGCTCCTGCACGTTTGCAGATCTCCGCTATTGTGGCATCGCGATATCCTTTTTCCGCAAATATTTCACTTGCGGCGAGCAATAAATTTTTAGGGGTTTTTAAAGTTCCCTTTCGTTGGATTCTCATTTTTTATCCTCCTATGGCCTATAATTCTATAAATAAAAATTAATTGAATTTAATATTTACATTTTAATTTATTAATTAAAATATAAATTTGAATTTGTCAAAATAAATTAAATAACACTGTCCTGAAAAGCGGAAAATTAAAAAATTTTAGAACAATTTCAATTAGTTGCTGTCATTTCGATGCTGATACTTAATATATCCTCTGATTAAATCATAAATTACTCTATCTCTCACTTTCAGCACAAAAACCCCCATTACATCGATCTAAAAATCATATTTCCTCCCTATCTCTAGAAACAGCCCCTCCATCCTCTTTTTCAGTCCTTTCGTTAATATGTGTTTCCGATATTTTGGAATCCACGCAAAATGAGATTTGATGTTAAGGACTGCATGGTTTCACCGTTTTATCGTCATGCAGTAAACTATATTATATTTTCGCGCTTAGGCACGAGAGCCTTTCATCTCCACCTTTACAAGTGAGGTCTCTCATTCTATCTTTATAAATTATATAGGAAGGAGTTTACGGAGTGGTTTTCTGAATATTAAGACCGCAGAGGAAAGCTTCGTATAATGCTTTTGCCTAATGTTTATACCAATGATGGTCTTCGAATCAATGAGTCCCATGTGCCACCCCATATCAAAAATTATAGGATTCCTAAGAATAATATTGGAGGAGAGGTTCGGACAAAGCCCAAGGGTGAAATTTTATACAGTAAGCTGGGTAAAAGATCATCGTACAGTATCAGATCAAAGATGATTGGGTAGACAAACCAAGAGACAGTTAAAACTTTGAAAGATTGGATAATTCATTTCTGGAATAATAACTCTTTGAAGGCTTGATTTTTGATATACTTATGAGTATAATACTCAAAAGTATAATCTTGGGTGAGTTATGGGATTCGTTGATCGAGAGAAAGAATTAGCCTTTCTTGAGGAAAAATGGGAGGAAAAAAGGGCCCAGCTTATTATCCTTTGGGGAAAACGGCGGGTGGGCAAAACCGAGTTGATAAAGAGGTTTGTTAGAGATAAACCTCACATCTATTTTCTTTCTGAAAGTTCCCATGAGTCAGAGCAGTTAAAAAGGTTTTCCCATGTGGTAGGTCAATTCTTTAAGGAGCCTCTTCTTGAGACCAGAGGATTTGGGGGGTGGGAGGAAAGTTTTAAGTACCTCAAGGATAAAAATCAGAGGTTCGTTCTGGTTATTGATGAATTTCCGTACCTCATTCAATCCAATCCTGCTATGCCCAGTCTATTTCAAAAAGCCTGGGATGAGTATTGGTCAAAAAGCAGTATCTATCTAATCTTATTGGGGTCAAGTATAGGGATGATGGAGACGGAGGTATTGGGGTATCGAGCGCCTCTTTATGGGAGAAGGACAGGGCAATGGAGAATTGATCCGATGCCTTTTGAGTCGGCTGGAGAATTCCGAAAAGGGAAATCTTTTGAGGACAAGCTCCTTCATTTCTCGGTGGCAGGAGGCATCCCTGCGTATTGGTTACAATTTTCGCCCGAGAAGGATTTTAAAAAGAATCTTAGAGATCATGTCTTGAAAAAAGGACAAATGCTATATGAGGAAGTGGAATTCATTCTAAGAGAGGAGCTTAGAGAACCGAGGTATTATTTTAGTCTTCTTCATGCTATAGCTCAGGGAAAGCATAGACTTTCAGAGATCGTTAATGCAACAGGAATTCCGCAGCCCATTGCCAACAAGTATCTTAGTGTCCTTTCAGACCTAAAGATTATCACGCGAGAGGTGCCCGTCACTGAGGAGAGACCTCTTAAGAGTAAAAAGGGGCTTTATCGAATTGTTGATGAATTCTTCCGATTCTGGTTCAAATTTGTTTTTCCGAATCGTGGGGATTTAGAGTTGGGACGGATAGAGAATGTGATGCATTATATTCAAAAGGAGTTGCCGCAATATATAGCCTCTATTTACGAAAAAGTTGCTGTTGAGACCCTTTGGAGGTTTAAGGATAGACTCTTCCCTTTCACCTCTGTAGGCAGATGGTGGGACAAGAATGAGGAGATTGATATTGTGGCAATCAGTAAAGATACGAATGAAATTCTATTTGGGGAGGTAAAATGGAGTGAGAAACCTGTCGGGACTAATATTTTGGATGAATTGGTATTAAAATCTCGAAGGGTGGAATGGGGGAGGAAGGGAAGAAAAGAGTACTTCTGCCTCTTTAGTAGAAGTGGTTTTACCCTTCCCCTTATTAAAAGGGCTGGGATTGAGGGGATATTTCTTTTTAGAGAGAATCAACTCCAAGAGATTGATAAAGGTATACCGCAACCCTTTTAAATTGGACGGGCTAAAGGTGAAGAGTTAAATTTCTTGGATCATCTCCTAATTAATTGGTAAAAGCTTGAATAATCTTTAATGAAAAGTATCGTAAATCATGGTAGCCATAGGCTTTGCGTTTGATGACCTTGATTTTGTTATTGACCCCTTCCAATGTTCCGGTATGAATGGGGTAGTCACAGAGATTAAAAATCCCATAGCGATAACGGCAAAGCATCTTCGAAAACTTCACCACTTCCGGGTGATTCTCTGAGGGAGTCAGATCCGCCTCTGGCGGAAAGGCTCGGGCCAAAGTACACCACTCATCAATGGCCTTATTGGCCCATGTCCGGGATCGATAAGAC
>Ga0129301_1000969_pt1 | contig 14955 bp, 18 predicted proteins | sample ConPoolayeHmetaG_FD_94489 | JGI IMG/M metagenome (GOLD analysis project Ga0129301, IMG submission 94489) | Hot spring microbial mat communities from California, USA to study Microbial Dark Matter (Phase II) - Cone Pool mat layer H metaG ...
CCCATGGGCATATAATGATAGGAAACAGGCGAGTTACGATTCCAAGTTATATTGTGCCGAGGGAAGAAGAAAATCAGATAGCGTTTTCGCCCAAAAGCCCCTTTACGGATCCGAATCATCCCCTGCGTCAGACGATAGCGGTTGTTGCAACAACCCAATCTAAGCCAAGTGAGGAAGAAGAATGAGCAGTGCAGGCAAGAGGACGGAAAAATGGGCTGTAGTTCACATTTACAGTTCATATAACAACACGATTATCCACATCACCGACATTTCAGGCGCTGAAACAATAGCCAGAGCGTCAGGCGGAATGTTCGTAAAAGCAGACAGAATGGAATCTTCGCCTTATGCAGCTATGCGTTCAGCGTCTGCAGCGGCTGAAATAGCCAAAGATAAGGGAATAACAGCGATACACATAGAGGTAAGAGCCCCAGGCGGTTCAGGACCGAGGACACCGGGTCCAGGCGCTCAAGCAGCTATTAGAGCCTTGGCAAGAGCGGGTTTTATGATAGGGCGTATTGAGGAGGTCACGCCAGTTCCGCATGATGGCACACGTAGACCGGGCGGCAGAAGGGGAAGAAGAGTCTAGCGGATTTGCATTGTTCTTTTGCTGACAGAAAAATTGAAATAATGCACTAGTATTCTATTGAACGGCACAGTGATTATCATACTTACTGTGGAGTGTCTAAACGTGGAAATTGAAGTATTGGAGAAGACGGATAGGAGTATGCGTTTACTCGTTCAAGGAGTGGACGTTCCATTCATCAACGCACTAAGAAGGGTGATTATTACAGAAGTGCCCTGCATGGCAATAGAAGAAGTTGTAATACTTGAAAACTCCTCAATATTGCAGGACGAGATGATATCCCATAGGCTTGGACTTGTTCCGCTTAAAACGGATTTAGATAGTTATAACTTGCCAGAAGAATGTCCATGCAAGAGCGAGTTCGGCTGCAACCTTTGCCGAGTTACGCTCACATTAGACGTGGAAGCAAAAAACGGAACACAAACAGTCTATTCAGGCGACCTAAATTCAGAAAACCCCGAAATTGTGCCTGTTAGCAACAAGATTCCAATCATGAAACTAGCAAAAGACCAAAGAATAAGGCTTGAAGCTTACGCAAGGCTTGGAAAAGGAAAAAACCACGCAAAATGGCAACCAACATCAATGTGCGCATACAAGTACATGCCAAAAATAGAAATCTCCAAAAAAGAATGCGACGCATGCGGAAAATGCGTAGAAATATGCCCAAGAAACGTTCTAGCCAAAAGTGACAACAAAATAGAGGTTCGCGACCTGCTGGCTTGTACGCTCTGTCAAGACTGCGTGGACGCTTGTCCAAAAGATGAGCCTGCAATAAAGATTGGTTGGGAAGAGGACAAGTTCATATTTAACATTGAATCTGTGGGAGCGCTTTCTGCAGAGAGGATACTTCAAGAGGCTGTCAAAATCTTGGATAAACAGTTCGTCGAGTTTGAGAATCAAATCAAGGTGGAGAAGAGTGAAGAAAACTAGAACAACAAATCCTGAACTTATCGAAGCTATCCGTTTTCTGAAAAAGCAAAGCAGAGAAAACAATGTAGGCATCTGGAAGGATGTTGCCAAACGTCTATCTAGCCCGAAGAGAAATCGCATTGCAGTCAACGTAAGTCGCTTGAACAGATACACTAAAAGGAACGAGACAGTTGTTGTTCCTGGCAAAGTGCTAGGGGCAGGAGAACTAAAGCATCCAATAACAGTAGCGGCGTTCGCCTTTTCACAAACGGCAAGAGAAAAAGTAACTGCTGCGAGAGGCAAATGCCTATCTTTTGCAGATTTGATAAAGAAAAATCCGAAAGGCTCAAACATAAAAATAATCGGGTGAAGAAGGTGCAAACAACAGAAAAACAATACACAATAGTTGATGCAGACGGACTGATTCTGGGAAGGATGGCAAGCGTGATTGCTAAACGATTACTGAAAGGCGAAGAAATAGCAATTGTAAATGCCGAAAAGGCTGTTCTTTCTGGAAGGAAGAAGAATAAGGTAGCTGAAGCTAAAGAGTTTCTTGAAGTTGGATATCCAGAGAAAGGACCATTTCATTACAGAAAACCTGATAGGATGGTAAGAAAAACCGTCAGAGGCATGCTCCCACACAAGCAATACAAGGGCAAACAGGCATACAAGCGGCTCAAAGTTTTCATAGGAATACCCAATGAGTTTAAAGACAAACAGATGGAAACAATAGCGGATGCCAAAGCAGAAAAGCTGAGATGCCCATACCTCACAGTCGGCGAACTTGCAAAAGAAATAGGATGGAACCATGGTGAATGATTATGCCAGCAAAAAAAGTTTTAGTTGTTAGCGGAAAAAGAAAAACAGCCATCGCAAGAGCTGCTGTTAAGCCAGGAATTGGAAGAATACGCATAAACAAAGTCCCAATAGAAATTTTTGAGCCTGAAATCGCCAGAGAAAAAATCATGGAGCCCCTTCTACAAGCAGGAGACGAGGTCTGGAAACAATTAGATATCGACATCAAAGTTTCAGGCGGTGGCTTCATGGGACAGGCAGAGGCTGCACGAATGGCGATAGCCAACGCCTTGTTGAAGTGGACTAAAAGCGCACATTTGCACAGAGTGTTCGCAGACTATGATCGAACGATGATTGCCGGAGACCCACGTAGAAAAGAGCCCAAAAAGTTTGGTGGACCCGGGGCCAGAGCCAGAGATCAGAAAAGTTACAGATGAGAGGCTGATTTGATGATTATACCCGTTAGATGTTTCACGTGCGGCAAACTTGTTGGAGACGCTTGGGAAGAATTTGCCTCGAGGGTTAAGGCTGGAGAGAAGGCTGGCGACGTGTTAGACAGCCTTGGAATTAAGCGGTACTGTTGTAGACGCATGTTATTAGCACATGTTGAAATAATCGATGAAGTTTTGCGTTTCTACGAAGAGGCTGAAAAGCGAAAAGAGGCAAGGAGCTACTATTAGACGAAGCAAAAAGGAGAAGAACATGTCAGCAGTTATTGAAGATATAATTGCAAGAAAAGTTTTCAACAACAAAGGAGAAGAAACGATAGAAGTAGATGTCATAACAACTTCTGGTTTTGGAAGAGCCTCAGCCCCAGCAGGCGAAAGCCGCGGACGTGCTGAAGTAATATATTACCCTCAAAACGATGTGAACCATGCAATAAAGAAGGTTGAGGAGCTTGTTGCTCCAGAAATCGTCGGTTTGAATGCTGATTTTCAAGAAGAAATCGATAGAACATTACATGAAATAGACGGCACAAGAGACTTCAGAATCATAGGCGGAAACACTGCCTTCGCAATTTCTTTAGCCACAGCAGAAGCCGCAGCAAACTCTTCAAACTCGCTCCTCTTTCAATACCTAGGCGGACGCGTTGCCCGTGAACTTCCATATACTCTTGGAAACGTCATAAGCGGCGGAAAACACACACGAGGAAAATCCCCAGACATCCAAGAATTTCTAGCACTACCACACGGAGCAGAAACCTTCCTAGAAGCAGCCACAGCCAACGCCATGATTCACAGAAAAGCTGGCACTCTACTAAAACGTCAAGATAAACTTTTCAGCGGCGGAAAAAGCGACGAAGGAGCATGGATAGCACATGTTGACAATTCAGACGCCTTCGAGATTATGATTAAAGCATGCGATGAAGTAGCAGACGAGCTAGGCATCGAATGCGGAATTGGCATTGACGCCGCAGCGTCCTCCCTATGGAACGGCAAAGAAAAAGCCTACATCTACGAAAGAGAACGAAAGAAAAGAAGCTCTGGCGAACAATTAGACTTCACATTGGAACTCATCAAAAAATATAATTTAGTCTATGTTGAAGACCCATTCCACGAAGAAGACTATAACAGCTTTGCAGAATTAACCAAAAAAGCCAAAAACTGTCTCATCTGCGGCGACGACCTCTTCGTCACCAGCAAAGAGAGACTAAATCACGGAATCAAAAAGAGCGCAGCCAACGCCATAATAATCAAGGTTAATCAAATTGGCACACTTACAGACGCATGGGAAACAATCGAACTGGCGAAAAAGAACGGATACACGCCAGTAATGTCACATCGTTCAGGCGACACATGCGATTGGCACATAGCACACTTGGCAGTAGCATTCAAATGTCCCATAATAAAGACGGGAATTGTTGAGGGCACGCGAATTGCAAAACTGAACGAGTTAATAAGAATAGAAGAGTTTTTAGGAGACAGAGCCAAAATGGCTAGACTTCAAATTTTTCAGGAGAGATGAAAGAGGATGTCGGACGAAGAGAACAAGGAAGAAATAAAAGAATCCCAAAACGAAACGACAACGGAAGTGACAGAAGAAAAGCTTCTACTGCAGCAGGATACCCTTCTTTCCGCAGGAATCCACATTGGAACAAGGATGAAAACAGGCGACATGGAACAATTCATATACCGTGTCAGACCAGATGGACTATTTGTTTTGGACGTTAAAAAGACTGATGACCGCATAAGGGTTACAGCGAAGTTCCTATCAAGATTTGAGCCGTCAAAAATCGCCGCAGCCGCAGCCAGACTTTACGCTCAAGAACCAGTTAGAAAATTCTGCGAAGCTATTGGAGCAACACCCGTCATCGGACGCTTTATTCCAGGGCTATTGTCAAACCCTATATATCCAAACCGCATCGAACCAGAAATACTGATAGTGTCCGACCCAAGAGCAGACTTTCAAGCCGTCAAAGAGGCATCTTCTGTTGGAATACCAGTAATAGCCCTATGCAGCACAGACAACGAGTTCACAGGCGTAGACCTTGTTATTCCAACAAACAACAAGGGCAGACGCGCATTAGCAGTTGTCTACTGGCTTTTGGCGAGACAAGTTTTGCGCGAAAGAGGTGAACTTCCGCCAGACAAGGATTTGCCCTTGACTATTGAGGACTTCGAAGCCAAGATTTTAAGAGAAGAGGAGGAAACTTAGGCGGAGATGAAGGTTCGGCGTCCGACTCAAGCTGGAGCTTTCTACGAAGGAAACGCCGAATCATTGAAAAGACAGATAAGAGATTGTTTTCTCCACGAATTTGGTCCCCGAAAGATTCCAGAGCCGCCTAAAACCAGTCTTAGGCATGTTGTGGGCTTGGTTTGCCCGCATGCAGGCTACATGTTTTCGGGTCCTGTTGCCGCTCACTCTTACTATTGGCTTGCCATGGACGGTAAGCCTGATGTTGCGGTTATTTTTGGTCCGAATCACACGGGCTATGGTAGTGCTTTGGCTGTTGCAGGTGAGGGAGTTTGGCGTACGCCCTTAGGTGATGTGGAAGTAGATAGCCAAACTGCAAATCAGATTGTGGCTGAATCGCGTATTGTGGATGTTGATGATTCTGCGCACAGTTATGAGCATTCTATTGAGGTTCAGCTTCCTTTTCTCCAGTATTTTTACGGTTCAGCCTTTAAGATTGTGCCCGTATGCTTTCTGATGCAGGATTTGGCTTCTGCGAAGGAAGTTGGAGAAGCCGTGGGCAAGGTTCTGGTTGGGAAGAATGCTGTTGTTATTGCCTCTTCTGATATGACGCATTATGAAATGCAACAGAGGGCAGCGGAGAAGGACAAGTTGGCTATTGGTGCTGTTGAGCAGATGGACGAAGCCAAGTTCTATTCTATTATCGAGTCAAGGCGTATTAGCGCTTGTGGCTATGGCCCAATAATCGCGTTGATTGCTGCCTCGAAGGTTTTGGGGGCGAAAGAGGCAAAATTATTATGCTATAAGACCAGTGGAGATATGATTGGCGACTACTCAAGCGTCGTCGGGTATGCCGCCGTGTGTTTCACAAAATAGTGGTGTAGAATGGGGGTCATTGCATCAGCTCCCGCCAAAGTGATACTTTTTGGAGAGCACTTTGTAGTTTACGGAGAGCCAGCCATCGTCTTAGCCATAGACAAGAGAGCCTATGCTAAAGCTGAAAAACGCGATGATACACGTCTTTATCTGCGTTCTGTAAACTTGAATTTGGCTGGATACTTTGAAGGCGGAGGCTTCAAAATTGAGAAAGGCGACGTGAAAGAGGCAAAATCCAAATTCGAACCAGTCAAGCTGGCTGTTGAGAAGGTCTTAGAAAAGTATGGAGAAAATGTTGGTTTAGAAATCGAAATTACCTCAACAGTTCCAGTTGCCGCTGGGTTAGGCTCTTCAGCCGCCGTAGCAGCAGCTGTAACAGCGGCGGTTGGGACTCTGCTAGATGTGAAAATGTCTAAGGAAGATGTTCTGCGCGTCACTTACGAGGCTGAAAGATGTGTACATGGAACGCCCTCTGGAATCGACCCTGCAATTTCAACTTTCGGCGGTGCGCTTCTCTTTCAGATGGACACAGGCTTCAAGCCATTGGAAACGAAGATGGATATTCCGCTAATTATTGGAAACACTGGCATCGAAAGGTCAACACGCATTCAAGTTGAAAAAGTTCGCGAGATAAGGGATAAGTACCCACGCGTTGTCGACCACATGTTGTCTTCAGCGCGCGAAATCGTGTTGAGGGCTGTTGACGCGTTTAGAGCGAATGACTTGAAGATGTTGGGCGAACTGATGAACATCAATCATGCGCTTCTTTATGGCGTGGGTGTATCAGATGAGTCGTTAGAATGGCTAATAACTGCTGCACGTAAGGCTGGTGCCTTAGGCGCAAAACTAACTGGCGCTGGAGGCGGCGGATGCATGATAACGCTAGTGGAGAATGAGAGGCTTTCGCAAGTTTTGGCGGCAGTTGAGAGGGCAGGCGGAAAGCCTTTCGTAGCCAAAAAAACTGATGAAGGTGTTAGAATTGAGCAAACCTAAAACCACTGTATTGAAAATCGGCGGTTCAGTGATTACGAATAAAAGCGGAGAACTAGCGCCGAAGATGGAAGATATAAGGCGGCTAGCAAAGGAAATCAAAAATGCAGGTATCAAAAATCTAGTAATAATTCACGGTGGCGGAAGCTTCGGACATCCCATCGCAGAGAAATACACTTTAAAGGATGGATTTAAAGAAGAAAATCAAAAGATTGGTCTCGCAGAAACACACTATGCCATGACAATGCTCAACGGATTATTCATGGATGCGCTAATCTGGCGCAAGCTTCCAGCTATGTGCATAAGCCCCTCCTGCTGCATAATAACGAAAAAGGGCAGAATTCAATATTTTGAAGAAAAACCGTTTAATACCTTGCTGAACATGGGTTTTTTGCCTGTCTTGCACGGCGATGTAGTGTTTGACACGGAACTGGGCTTCACGATATTGTCTGGTGACCAGCTTGTTTCTTACTTAGCTGCAAAACTGGGAGCAGAACGAATCATCATCGGTGTTGATGTTGATGGATTATATGATGATGACCCTAAGAACAACAAAAGTGCGAAAAGGTTTGAGCATTTATCTTTAGAAGAATTGAAAAAACTACAAGAAAGGCTTGGCAAACCAACCGCTTGCGATGTGACAGGCGGCATGATTGGCAAAATAGCCGAGCTTATACCTGTCATAGAGAAGGGCATTCCTGTAACAATATTAAATGCTGCAAAGCCCAACCACATTTACAATGCACTATTGGGAGAAAGAGTTGAAAGCACATTGATAGGAAAGGAGTAAGAATTGGCGGAGAAGACAGGAAAACGTAAAGCAGAACACATACGCATTTCCTTAAACCAGAGCGTCCAATCGAAAGAAAAGACCACAGGTTTTGAGGATGTGCACTTTATTCACAAGGCTCTTCCAGAAGTTGACAAGCAAAAAATAGACTTGACAACGACAGTTTTTAACCATAAATTTTCCGCCCCGTTAATTGTAGGCGCCATAACAGGCGGAACGGCAGAGGCAACAAAAATCAACGCCACAATAGCCGAAGCCGTAGAAGAGTTGGGGCTTGGAATGGGCGTCGGAAGCCAACGCGCAGCCATAGAGAACAAAAAATCTGAGAAGACCTTCGCAATAGCCAGAAAGAAGGCGCCGAACGCTTTTCTAATCGCCAACATCGGCGGAGTACAGCTCGTCAATGGATATGGCATTAAAGAATTGCGAAAAGCCATCAAAATGATTGATGCAGACGCCATAGCAATACACTTAAACTCGTTGCAGGAGGCTGTTCAGCCCGAAGGCCAAACCAACTTCAAAGGAGTGCTAAAAGAAATAGGCGAAATAGCCAAAGAACTTGAAGTACCAATAATTATCAAGGAAACAGGCGCCGGAATCGCCGCTGAAGATGCAAAAAAACTTGAAGCCGCAGGCGTTAAGGGCATAGACGTAAGCGGGGCAGGCGGAACAAGCTTCGCCGCTGTTGAGTTTTATCGTGCAAAGGGCAAAGTTAACAGTGTTCAGCGCAGATTGGGTGATGTTTTCTGGGACTGGGGAATATCCACAGCCGTAAGCATTGTTGAAGTTTCTCAGTCTGTAAGCATTCCAGCTATTGCTTCTGGAGGAATACGCGACGGAGTGGAAATGGCTAAGGCGATTGCGTTAGGCGCAAGTTTGACAAGCCTTTCGCAACCTGTTCTGCAAGCTGCTGTTAAAGGCGTTAATGAAACAAAACGTGCGCTTTCGTTTCTAATCGATGAACTGCGTAACAGCATGTTCCTCGTAGGAGCAGACTCTATTCAAGCCTTACAGAGGACCCCTATAGTCATAGCTGGCAAGACTGCAGAGTGGCTCAAAGCAAGAGGATTTGGTGTGGAGAGTTACGCGCGAAGAAGGAGAAGCTAGCCCTATGGATATCGAAAAGTTTCTCGAAGAGAAAGCCTCTCTGGTAGATAGGGCTATTGAGCGGTATATTCCAAGAAAATTTTCTGAAAAATCCATTCTGTTCAAACTTAATCCGCCAAACTATGCACACAATCTCGAGGCTCTGAACAAGGCAATAGCTGAGCCTATCTGGGAGTTTCTTGACAGAGGCGGAAAACGATGGCGTCCAGCGCTGTTTCTTCTGGTCTGCGAAGCGTTAGGCAAGAACCCGGATCACTTTGTAGATTTTGCCATAATTCCCGAAGTAATACATAACGGAACACTGATGATAGATGACATAGAGGATGCTTCTGAAGTTCGCAGAGGAAAACCATGCACATACAAGATATGTGGCTTGGATATTGCCATAAACGCCGGAAACGCCATGTACTATCTGCCGCTTCTGCCACTAATAGAGAATAGAAAGAAGATTTCAGATGAAAAACTCCGAAAAGTCTACGATATTTACGTGCAGGAGATGATCAGCCTAAGCCTAGGCCAAGCAATGGACATCGCATGGCACAGAGGAACAGCCGACGCGGACAGGCTGAGTGAGAAGGATTATTTGCAGATGTGCGCCTACAAGACTGGAACCTTGGCGAGGATGGCTGCCAAGATTGCCGCGGTTCTATCAGATGCAAACGAGGAGCTTGTCGAGAAACTTGGACGCTTTGCCGAGAGTATAGGTGTAGCCTTCCAAATGCAAGACGACATCCTAGACCTAACGGGTGGAGAGTTCGCCGAAAAGAAAGGCGGACATGGACAAGACATAACCGAGGGAAAACGAAGCCTAATAGTCATCCACACGTTGAAAGTGGCAAAGGCTGAAGATAGAAAGAGGCTCGTTGAAATTCTTAACATGCATACATCCAATCAGAAACTTCGAAACGAAGCAATTGCAATAATGAAAAAATGCGGGTCTATAGAGTACGTGAAAAAATATGCGAAAAGAATTGTTGAAGATAGCTGGAACGAAGCTGCAAAGCTTTTGCCTGCTTCTGATGCGAAGAAAAAGCTGAACGCCTTTGCAAAATTCTTAATTGAAAGGAACATCTAAGCCCTACAGAGCGTAGAAACATTGACGCTTGAAGATAATGCTGAACTTAGAGAGAATATTCGAAAAATAGCCATGCTAAACGCTGTTAGGCATGATGGCAAGGCACAAGCAGGACCTGTTATCGGCAAAATTTTAGGCGAAAAACCAGAATTCAGAACCAAATCTAAAGAATTATCCGCTCTTGTCAACAACATCGTTAAGGAAGTTAACAGCCTCACTTTTGAGGAGCAACAGCGCTTCGTTAAAGAGAAGTGGCCAGAAGCCCTCGTAAAAGAGAAGGTTGAAGAAGAAAAGCGTCTTCCATCTCTACCAAACACGGACAAATATGCCTTGGTTGTTACGCGCTATGCACCGAATCCCGATTGCGTTCTCCATCTAGGCTCCGCAAGAGCCATCGTCTTATGCTACGAATACGCTAAAATGTACAAGGGCAAGTTTATTCTGCGCTTTGAAGATACAGATCCAAAACAGAAGAGACCCGTTTTAGAGTTTTATGACCGAATCCGCGAAGACCTCACATGGCTCGGGTGCAAACCAGACGAAGAGTACATTCAGAGTGACAGAATCAAGCTATACTACGAGTATGGCGAGAAACTGCTCAAAGACGGCAACGCCTACATCTGCATGTGCAATCCAGAACTGTTCAGAAAGAAAATATTAGCCAATAAGCCGTGCAAATGCCGCAACCAGCCGCCTGAAGAACATTTAGAACGATGGCATCGCATGCTAGAAGGCGACTACAAGGAAGGCGAAGTTGTCTACCGCGTGAAAACTGACCTAAACCATCCCAACCCTGCAGTCAGAGATTGGCCAGCATTTCGCGTAATCGAAGCCGCAAAGTTTCCGCACCCAAGAGTCGGAAGCAAATACCATGTCTGGCCGCTATACAATCTTGCCTGCGGAGTCGACGACCATTTCATGAGCATAACCCACATAATACGCGGAAAAGAGCACTTGACAAACCAAGTTAGGCAAGAATACATGTACAAATATCTTGGTTGGAAGTATCCAGAAACCATACACTACGGCAGACTAAAAATTACAGGAGCGTCGCTGAGCAAGTCAAAAATTGTTCAAGGCATGAGAGAAGGCTTATACAAAGACTGGGATGACCCGCGCTTGGCGACTTTTGCGGCTTTGAGAAAGCGTGGAATAACGCCAGAAGCTATTAAGAAGATGATAATTGATGTTGGACCCAAAACTTCCGACGTTATTCTCAGTTGGGAGAACCTTTATGCTTATAACCGCAAAATCTTGGACCCAACGGCTAACAGATACTTCTTCGTGCAAAACCCAATAGAGCTAACAGTGAAGCATGTTCCGAAAACATTCACGGCAAAGCTTCATTTGCATCCAGAAAAGCCAGAAATCGGCGCGAGAGAATATGTAATTAAGCCAGAAGGAGACGCAGTGGCTCTTTGGGTTTCAAAAAAGGATGTGGATGCATCAAAAATTGGGAGCATAATACGTCTCATGGAGCTTTTCAACATAAAAATCGAAAACGCCAACGTGTACTCTGCTGAAGCATCTTTCGTAAGCGAATACTACGAGGATGCAAGAAAGGCCAAGGCGCGGTTGATTCACTGGATACTTATAGGAGAGGACATGCCGTGCGAGGTTGTTATGCCAGATGCAACAGTGGCTGAAGGCGTAGCTGAAAGTGCCTGCAAAACGCTAAAGCCAAACAGCATAACACAGTTTGAACGGTTCGGCTTTGCACGAATCGACAAAAATAATACGAAGCTAATAGCCTATTACGCCCATAAATAGAAAGGAAAGAAGCGACATGCGGAAACAGGATAAAATCATTATATGGCCAGCCTACTTTGACTCGACAAAGACCAGAAAGAATGGAAGGCGTGTTCCGAAGAATTTGGCTGTGCCTTCTCCGAAAATCTTGGAAATTAAGGACGCAGCGGGAAAACTTGGGCTGGAACATGAGCTTGTGCCCGATGCAAGTTACTCGAAAACGCCATGGCAGAAGGCTGGTATGCTTCTTGTGAAGAAAAAGGAGCCAAAAGGGCAGATAATTGGAAAAATTGCGAAACAATTGTTAAAGATTCGCGGTGTGACGCCAACAAAATAGGCATGAAATGCTAACTTTTTTCTTTTTCACTGATTAGAACGGCGTTTATGATTCCGTCTTGTCCTGGGCGTGAAGTTACACGTGCCAAGCCTAACTGGGTTTCTATTATTGCGCCTTTCGCTATTACGCCTCTTCTGTCGTAATCCACGTTTGCAGGGTTTTTTACGACGCGGATGATTTCGACTTTTTGTGTCTTAGTGCTTTTGGGGTCTGTTACGCAGGCGTATTTATCGTTTAATATCTTAAGCTTCTCGTTTCCGCCTCTTCCTCGGGCGCTTTTTCTTTTTGTTTCGCCAAGTGTTGTTTCTACTGGGAATGAGCCTTTTTCATAATTTCTTTTTCCTCTGTGGGCTCGTTTTCTTCCGCCTGAAGGCTTTTTCTTCTTTAGATGTCCATGCCAGACTGACATGTTTCATTTCCTTTGTGGTTTATAGTTTGAGTGTTGACTATCACCGTTTTTTTGCAATATAAACCTATCCGTTTCACGGTTCGGCTTTCTCTTGTTTCGACAAATCTTCAAAAACGTTCTTTAACTCTCTTCTCATAACTGCCACATCATGGCTTAGACCAAAATAGTCTGCGAAATAGTCGGTTGTTCTTAGAACTGTTGAACGTCCGCTTCTTTCCGTGCTAATTAAGTTCATTTCTTTGAGCAATTTGATATGCCCATACACATGATGCCCTCTTACGTCGACGACTCTTTTCTGAAGGATTGGCTGTCTATATGCTATGTAGGAAAGCGTCTTCAATGGACCTGCAGAAAGCAACGGTCTGTTTACAAGCTTTCTAACGTGAGGCGTGTATTCAGCTTTTAATTGCAAAACATAACGCTCATCCTTCAACTCCAATATTTCAAGAGCACAATTTCTGTTGGTATATTCTCGAATGAGCGATTTGGCAAGTTTTCGCGTCTTATTCTTCGAGCGCGTCTTCAAAACAGAACATAGCTCATTCAAATCCAAGGGGCGCCCAGCAACATATAAGGCAGCTTCTAACAAGGCAAGGTCTTGCTGCGTCTTCTCTCTCTCAAGCGTCTGCTTTTCCATTTCCTGCAATGCCCAAATCTCCAACAGTTATGTATATCTCTTCCGTCTCTTCATTCTGCCAAAGACTGATTCTCCCGTTCTGCGCCAAAAACAGCACAAGAATAAACGTCCGAATCCCCTCGAGACGCCCCATTCCTTTTATCAACGTTGAAAATTCAATAATTCCCGCGCCTTTAACCATCTCTGAGAGAGAAGCGTAAAGCTTCTCCATCTGCATCTCAATTTCCATCATGTAGATTTCCAGTTGAGGCAAGATTTCCGAAGGCGTTGGAAGGATAGGTTCTGCAATGACTTTGTCAAAGTGAACCAGCTTCTCGCCTTTCAAGACTTCGTCTAGAACTTCTAACAGATGCTTTATGGTTGTTGATGTCAGTTCATGTCTAAGCGGCAGAAACAAGGGTGGAGGAAGGAAGTCTTGAGGTGGTTTTGGTGGTAATGGTGGCTCTTCAAGTTTTAGCAGAAGTCTTGACTTCATTAGGTATATGAGTGCTGAAGAATCGAGTGCAACGCCAGAAGCCCTAAAATCTACTTGTCCCGTTTTTTCCATCTCTTCAAGGAAGGATGAGAGCAAGTAGGCGATGTTGATTTTCCAAGGAGTAAGCTTCTCCAGTTTGTGAAATTCGAAGAGGATGTTCCATGGAGGGCGAAGATAAAAGGGCTTCTTCAATGATGCCGATGACATCAGCTTTGCGCCTCCAAGAACTTGGCTGAAATGACGTTTGACACGCCGTTTTGCCCGTAGACTCCGTAAACTTTCTGCGCCTTATTCACCATTTCTGGTTTTAAGGTGATTACTATAAATTGGGTCTTCTCAGATTCTTCCAAGAGAACGTCTGCCAGTTTTGAAACGTGCATGGCATCCAAGTGAGCGTCTACTTCGTCTAATAGGTAGAAGGAGGCGGGTGTGAAGTCTTTTATGGCGAATATGAAGGCTACGGCAGCGACTGAACGTTCCCCACCGCTTGCGCCGCTGACGACTATTGACGGCTTGTTAAGGAACTGCACAATCATGTCGATTCCACCTGAGAATATTTCATCCTCCTTCTCAAGTTTTAACGTGGCAACACCACCTCCAGTAAGCTTGGAGAAGTACTTTCCAAGGTTGGTATTGATTTTTTCGAAAGCTTCGGAGAACACTTTGCGCTTCTTGCGTTCTATTTCTTCCATAAACTCTACGATGACTTGCTTTTCTCTTTCAAGCTCATTAAGTCTTAGCGAGAGCTCCCTATAGCGTGAGATTTGCTCTGCGTAATGTGATAGGGCTAGTTGATTTACGGCGCCTATTCGCTCCAGCTCGAACTGCATCATCTTTATTGACGTTTCAGCCTCTTCAACTTGCTTCAATGTCACCTCTAAGGGCTGCTCATAACCAAACTGCCTAAGTTGGCTTTTGTATTGCTCAAGCTGAAGCATAGATGTCTGAATGGTAAGCTGAAGCTGATTTAACAGGCGGTCTGTTTGCTCATACTCCGCGTCGAACTTGCGAAGCTCTTTATCAATGTCATCAATCTGCGCCGTGAACTTCTTTGCTTCTTCTCTCGCCGAAAATACGCTTTTGGAAAGTTCAACGCGGCTTTTTTCAAGTTCTGAAATCTCATGCTTCAGCGATTCTCGTTCTTGCAGTGCGCTTTCTACGTCCTTCTCAACTCTTCTTAGCTGCTGTTCAACTTTTGCCAGTTGAATCTTGGCGTTTTGGTATCCCGTCCTCAAGACATTGTCGAACTGTGATTGGAGCGTTGAGATTTCTGTTTGTATTGTGCCAAGTTTCTGTCTTAAAGTGATTATTTCTTCGGCAAGTTTCTCTCGTCTTACTTCCATTTCTTGAATATACGAAGGGTCTGTCTTTCGCCGTAGATTAGCCAATTCGTTCTGAAGTTTCCGCATTTCCTTCTGTATCGTGCTTCTTTCTGCTCTCTGCAGCCATAACTGCGCCTTTTCATTCTCAATCTCCTTCTCAAGCCGCGTAATGTAATTGCCCACGCGCCTGACGTTGGCTCTGGTTCTTTTGACGCTTCTTTTAACTCTGCCTATCTCTCTCTCAAGTGTTGTTATCGCATCTGATAG
>Ga0129301_1000972_pt1 | contig 14936 bp, 7 predicted proteins | sample ConPoolayeHmetaG_FD_94489 | JGI IMG/M metagenome (GOLD analysis project Ga0129301, IMG submission 94489) | Hot spring microbial mat communities from California, USA to study Microbial Dark Matter (Phase II) - Cone Pool mat layer H metaG ...
ATCCTAAACCCTTACCTTTTCCTGTGAACTTTGGCAATCTTACCCATCTTTTTGAACTTCTTGCCCTGAACCAAAACTAAATAGACGCCATCAGCGAGCTCTTTACCCTTCTCATTTCTCCCATTCCACCAAATCTCCTTCTGCTCAACCCGAGCAAACCTTTTCACCAAGGTCCCAGAAATGGTATAGATGAAAACATCCGGCTGCTCGCCAACTGGATAGTCAAGCACCAATTTGCAGGAGTCAGTAAAGGGCGCAGGCTTGGTATAAGGCTCTGCCCAGGTCTTGACCTTGACCGGGTAATACTGGCTGACAGGGCTGACATTGCCAAAGGAGTCGGTGCCGACCACTAAAAAGAGATAGCCGGATGTATCCCGTGCCAGGTTGAAAAGGTAGCCGGTGGTATCGGTTGTGGTTAAAGAACGGGTTAAGGAAAGGAAGCGCTCAACCTTGATATCGTCAATAAAAACCCCGAGCCAGTTAATTGAGTTGTCGGTCTGATACCGGAAACGGAGGTAGAACTCAGGCATTTGGGGCAACAGATAGCGGCACTCCTGCCAGAACTCCTGGGACCCGTAAAGGGAGTCCAGAATCTGCCAGTTTTGTCTGTCAGATGAGTATTCCACATAGCAGACATCTCTTTGGATATTGCCGGCTGAGTCCTCGGTTTCCTGGGTTGAGAAGTAGGCATAAAAGGACAGAAGCCCGCCAGAGCTTAAATCCAATGGCTCTTTCAAAACAAGGGTGTTATTGAGATTTGATGCCGAACCTGAAAAGAAAGCATAAGCCCGGGAATGAACATTACGGGTGGAAAGGGTCCAGCCGTCTGTTTGCCAGGCTCCAATGCTGTCGCAATGCTCCAAAAGGAACTGGGCAGGTCCGGTTGCCCGGTAAAGCTGATAGGTTACCCTTGACAAATCAAGAGCCCGGCTCCAATAGAGACGGACATCACCGCGATTGCCTGAACGAGAGAAAAGGATTTCGGCCGGGCTCGGTTTGACATCGTCTTGGCCATAGTAGTTGTTCAAGAACACAAGCCAGGGAACTGAATCGGAAAGATATAAGCCCTGATACTCTGCCGCCAATGCCTTAAACCCTAAATACCGATAAGGAAACCAAGCCGCAAGCCCACGTGCATTGCCTAAGTTTGCCCCGCCAAATTTATTCGCAATAATCAAAGGGTTGAGGGTTGAACGCAGAGAACCGATACCTGTTTGCGGTGAAAGTTCCCAGAGGTGAATGAAATCAATCTGCTCATCAAGAGGCGATGGCGGGCTTGCCGCATCATAGGGAAATGTCTGCACACCTAACCTTGCCAGCCTGAAACCAGGCGCCTGCGGGTCAACACTGTCTCTGAGCACCGAGGGCAGGAGTTTGATAAGCCGCTCAAACTGGCGCATATCAATTGCACTCAGGCACACATCCTCACCCGGAAAGGAGGCAACATAGTCCGCACACATCTCAGGCAGAAACTCCTTGGGCAGTGCGGTTGGTCTCGCGCACAACCTGCCCAAAAACCCATCGTAGGGAAACCCATCCCATTCCACCATGCCTTCTGAGGCTAAGAGAAAGTTGCAAAATGGATAGACTTCAGCGGAAACCTCTACTGAGCCCATCAGGCAGGCATCAAACCCCAAGATTGTAAGTTTCCTGCCTAATTTCTTGGTCCCGTTTGCAAGCGCCCGCCTTAACTCGCCACCCGCAACACCCATCATATGGCCATGCGACTCATCAATCAAAACCGCCCGGCTCGGGCCATAACCGGCACGCCAGCCAGTTCCATGGTCCCAGATGATTAGGAAGTAGTTATCCGCAGGATAGCGCTCACCTAAGAACCCGATGAATTCCGTGAGGGTAGCGGTGTCAGCCATATCCACCTCGCCTAAATTCGCCAAAAGTTCCCGCCGGTCTTTTTTGATTAGATATCTGCGGCACATCGGGTTGGTGTCACGAGCGGCATTGTCCACCTGGACAATGATATTCACTTCGCTGGTTGAGCCGATGGTCATCATCTCTCCTATGTCGTCATATGCCTGCTCGCTCATCCCGTTGTCCGCGCACATATAAACGCCAACAGTCCATTGCGCGCCCAAACCTAATCTCACCAGTAACAGTAGCAGGGGGATGATAAACCATCCCCCTGCCGTTTTTCTTCTAATGGACAGATTAGAACCCAACGGTCAGCATCAACCTGTGCGTTGGCTTCAGATATTGATAATACCGGAAGGAGTAATCCAGACCCAATTCGAGCGCTTCAATCGGTTTTCCCTTGATACCAAGACCTGCACACAGACCGGTAAGAGCACCCAACTTCTCCTGATAAGCCTGGTCAACATTCCAGACATAACCACCACGCAGAAATAGCATCTCAGAAAGCCCGTACTCCAACCCGATGTTCACCGTCTCGTTGATGTCCGACGGGTGCACGATGTCAATCGCGGTTGTGAGCCGGTGCGGAGAGGTGTTAACAAGGTCCATCGCCACCCCGAAGCGGAAGGCGGTCGGTAAAGGCGCAGGGGTCGTCTTGTATGAGCCCTGCAACTGGCTCGGTCCGGAATCGCTCCAGAAGAAGTTGTAGTCGAGGTGCGGACCCGAGAAGGCAAGCTGGGTTCCGAAGTTGGTGACCGCTGCTCCCAATCTAAGGGATTTGAAACCGGTAGCGTAGAACAGCCCGAGGTCTAAACCCACCGCCGAGGCACCCATATCCCAGATTGTCTGCTGAATCGCTTTCACCGTAAGACCAAAGGAAAGTTTGTCCGTGATAATGCGCGCATAGGAAACGCCGAATGCCAGGTCACTGGCACCAATCAAGAGACCGGTCCCTTCGTCTTCGCGTGCCGGCGTCTTGGGGTCGTCAACTGTCGTCCGCTCAATATCACCCATCGTCAGCGCGTTCGCATTAATCGCCACCGTGCCAAAGTTGGTCACGGGCAGAACCACCACCAGGTAGTCGTGGTTTATGTCCGCAAACCAGTCCGCATGGTTGAGCTGCGCCTGGCGGGGAATTTGGGCAAGACCTGCCGGGTTGAAGTAACTGGCTGACGCATCGTCGGCTAACGCCGTGAACGCATCACCCATACCTGAGGCACGACCGACACTAATTTTTAAAAACTGTGCGCCGGTCGTCGCCACTTTGCTGAACGCCCCCCAGGATACCGAGAAGGCGATAAGACATATTATTAGCAGGACTTTATGCTGAATACTTGCTCTTTTTTTCATTTCTGCCTCCCTTAATGGATGAACATAAACTTGCCCGTAAACTCATCGCCGTTTTCCGACTCGACATGAAACACATAAACACCCGAGGCAATCAGCTGTCCGTAATCGTTGACCAAATCCCAAGTTGCAGTGCCACCTTCATCAAGCGGCTGGTTTTTTGTGTCTTTGTGCTCAATCACTTTGACTAAGTCACCCGCAGTGGTGAAGATTCTGATTTTGCAGGAGCTGGGTAGGTGCGTGAATTTGATGACCCGCTGTTCTGAAGTCTTTTCCCAGCCATTGAAGACGATGTAAGGGTTGGGCACTACTTTGACATTTAACTTTATTTTGCTGGTGCTGGAATAGCCGGGTTGCGAAATGAGGCGATAGACATTGTAGAATGGAGCCGCACCTTCTGCACGATGTCCGGTTAGAAGCCAGATGTCCCCATCCTGAATGGAATTGATTAATGAGCGCAGGCTGTCGCCTGAGGGCTTGAACCCTAAGTAGCCGCCGCAGATGTAGATGTTGGCAATCGTCCCTTTGAGAGTGTCGGTGGGCGAGCGGAAGGCTTTGTCAACAAAGCACCAGCCATTGGCTTTCTGCTGACCCGCACCCGCGGTCAGGAACGGGGAATAGGGGACTTGAATTGAGCCGTTGGTGATGTCAATGACCGTGGCGGTAAGGTATCCATCTTTGTTTTGCCAGAGGATTTGATAGTCCGAACCACGGAAAGCCCAATAAGCCGGAGACGGCACCGCACCAATTTTGAAGGAGTCTGCGGGATAGTTGCCTTTGATAATGGTGACCGCATCGAAGGGTGCGGTGGGGATGGACATAGTGAGAGTCATTTTTAATGCCTGCCCGTTGAATATGGGGAGATTGATGGAGGTGGTTGTTTTTGGGGAGGCAATCGTATAGATAAATGCCGAAGTATCAATGACCAAGGAGTCGTTTTTGTTTTTGTTGACCGCATAGTAGGAGTAGAGGGGTTTAGAGGTTGCGCCAGTCCAGCCCGGTCCTAAGAAGCGGAGTTCAAATGTGTCGGCTGTGACCTGATAGGGAACCACGACCGAGGTTGAGCAGACTAACGCATTGTTGAGGGTGTCACCGTAGAGGGTGATAATTTTGGTTTCAGGATAAACATAGTTGGGTGCATCCCACCGGGGAATGGTGGAGTAGTTGGAGACGATGCCAGAGCGGAGTATTAAGGTGTCGTAGATTTCCGGGTGGGTAGTGTCAGGGGTAATGTAGTTCCAGTCGTAGGCGGTTACGCAGTAGTAGTAGGAGAAACCGTTGACCACATCTTTGTCTAAAAGGCTGTAGTAGGTGCCGTTGTCCGTAGCTTTTATCCATAGGCTGTCTGGCAGGGAGGAGTCGCCACCTGGCGGATAGGTGAAAGTTATTGAGTCAATGAGGTCGCACTGGGCGATTATTTTCCAGTTGGAGCCGTCTTTTGATTTGTACACAATGTAGCCTTGGAAGTCGTATCCACGGTAGTTGGGGTCAAACCCAGGGGTACCGTGGAACTGCGCCACTTTTTCCCAGTATCGGTCAGGGGTTCTTTGCGGGAGGTCGTCCCAGACAATCCTGACCTGTTTGTCTCCAGGGACCAGGGTGATGTTTGGTGATGGCGGGGGTCCGGGCAGGAGCCAGCCCTGGTCGTAGATGTACTGAGCCGCAATCGCCTTTCTGGCAAGATGGACGAGGGAGTCTTTTGGTCTGTCTGCCCAGGGCTGATTCGGACCGCCAAATGGGGCACCAATCGCGGCAATAACCAGTCTTTCGGTCTGTCCGGGCGCAAGGTTGAACGGTCCTGAGCACTGAATGAACCGTTTATCTGCGGGTGAAACATCAATTGAGTCGTAGGCAGAGTAGACGCCTGTTCGGTAGTCATACCCCGCCATCGTGAGGTATTGGGCGGCGTCGGTGACCGGGTCGATGTCAATCGTGAATTTTTTGAACGCGGTCATTCCTAAAGGAACTTTAATCGTGTCGCCTGAGGGGGTGATTGAGTCGCGTTTGGGTGAGTCCAGGAATTTGTAAGCAAAGACGCCCGGGGTTCCCGCATCCCAAGTAGCGCCCGGGTTCTCCGCGTTATCGTAGTCGCCAGCATAACCGACATTTCGGACCCAGCCCGCACCAGGTATGGATTCGTTGAGGATAAATCCGACCATATCATCCCTGGCATCCCCGATGTCCGGGTCATTGACTGCACCAATGAAGCATCGTTTGAGCGTGTCGTCGCCAGCATTGCGGACATTGTAGATGATGAAGAAGATGTCCTGGTTTGAAGGGTAATTCCAGGCATAAACCACCTGATAAACATCGATGTTTTGCGGTTTGCCCGGTGAGATGTGGTTTTCGGGCGCGCCATCAGAGTAAACACACCACATATCCTGCAGCGAAAACGCCTCATAGGGAATCAGGACACTGTCCAGTCTCGGGTCCCCGGTCGTCCAGCGTTCCCTGGGTCTTGGCGGCCAGTCGTTCGGATACATAAATATCCGGTCGTCAGGGCTGCCCGCACCTTCAGGTGCATGCGCGACCGTGGTGGGCGTGAGTTCAGTTCCGCCGGAGTTGGGGTTGTAACCGAACGAAACTAATGTATCCACCTTGCCATCTGCTCTCGGTTTTAATGAGCCAAACCACATACCCGCACCAAAGATGTAGCAGTTGTGCAGAGGCTGAGGCCAGGAACCGCCTGCCTGTCCGGTACCGACCGTGACATCAATTGCATATCTGCCGTCGTTGTAAAAGGGACATTTCCAGCGGTTGATGTTAAGCCACTTCATATCGTAAATGCGCTTGCCAGGTTTGGGAGTTTGCGCGGTTTTAGCTAAAAGCGGCGCACCTGCCGCCAAGAGCAAAAGGCTGATAATAGCTAATCTGATTGTTCTTTTCATCTTTCCTCCTTAAAATGATAGGCTGATGCCAATGCGGATTTTGCGCGAGGAACCGTAGTAGGTCGGCGCTTTTATGTAGTCTTCACGCGCACGCATGTAGGATTCAAACATCTCCATCTGGGTGAGGTAGCCGTCGTGGTTGAAGTCGCGTGCCGGATGGTAGTATAGGTCGCCAAATCTGATTCCCGGTGAGAATTCCTGAGGGGTGATTATTCTGCCGTCGTAGTCCGGTTTGCCGGTTGCAGAGTAGACGCTCGTAACGACTTTGGCGTTTAGGAGGTTGGTAATGTCGCAGGAGAGAGTCAGGTTTAAGCCACCTAATTTGATATCCTTGCCAAACCTTGTGTCAATCGTGAAGTTGGAGGGCATTCGGGCAGAGTTTTCCGGTCCGGTGCGGTTGCCCCTGATGTCAGTGGGCGTGTAAGGCATCCCTGAGGCGTAGGCGGCTACCGCCGAGGCGTTGAAGTCGCGCAAGACCGCTGATAGAACCGGGGACTGACCTTTGAGATAATCGGACGGGAAGATTAAGCCGAGGCTGGCATGGAGGGAGTGGCGCTGGTCCTGGTCAAGGTAGTAGTCAACCTGAAGCGGGGTTTCGCGCTGATACTGGTCAGTCGCAGTGGAGGCGGTTCCTTTGGCAATCTGGAAGGTGTAGCCTAACTGTCCGTTCCAATAATTTGAAAGCGCCTTGGTCATTGTTGCCTCAAACCCCTGAATCCTTGCGTATTCCACATTGTAATACATCGTATAAGGCTGGGGAAGCGCGGAGACAACCCTAACACCCGAGAGGTCGAAGACATCTTTGTAAAACGCGGTTAAATCAAAGGCAAACACATCGGTGAGCTGGGCATCAAAGCCGAGTTCGTAGGCAATCGTCTTTTCTGCGCTCATATCCGGATTGCCCACGATGATGTTGCCCCTGCCCCGCAACTCGGCTGCTGACCTGCCACCATACTCGTAAAGGTTGGCAAAAACCGGGTTTTTGAAGAAGTGACCGTAGGAGAATCTGAATTTTATCCGCTCGGTAATCGGATAGGAAATGCCTAACCTTGGTGAGAGCCGGTACTTGGGTGCCACTGGCAGAAAACTGTCCGCAATCTCCGGTGTTGAACCCAGGGACTCGGGGAATGCCCGGACCTTTGCCTTGGCATCCAGATAATCAAACCTGACACCTGCCCGCACCACCAGGTCCTCAAAATCTGCCCGGTCCTGAACATAGGCGGCAGCAACTAAGGGCTTATACTGGTAAGCATCCCAGAAAGGGTTCTGATCCCAAGGAAGAGAGTTATCGTACATTGAGACGGTATACTGGGTGATGTCAACACCGGTCTTAATCTCGTGGACCTTGGAGATGGTTTTGGTCAGGTCAAACTTGAACAGGGCGTGGTCGGTCTCACGGTAATGCCAGGTGCGGTTGTCGCCTTCGGTCACAAACAGCCCGGCGACGCCGTAAGGGTTATCAATGAGAGCATATGCCTGCATAAAGTTCTTTTTCTGCTCTTTGTGCGCATATACCGTATCGCCATTAGGCGCGAGCCAGTACGAACGCCACAATTGCAGAACCGCCTCCTTCTTGCTCAAACCCTCGGGGTTGTTAAACACCCAGTCCTCAGCCCTGAAGAAGTAGCGGTCCCAGATGCCGGTTTTGCGCAAGAATCCCCAGAATCCAGTCGTGTCCGCTGCTTCGGCGTCAAAGTTGCGCACCGTTCGAATCAAAGATGTCTGGAACAGTCCAAACTTCGCTTCGTAAACAGTCGTAGGCGAAAGCATGTGGTTTAAGGTAATGTTGCCCTTTGAAGAGCGCACCCGGTTGGCATAAAGCGCCTTTTGATAGAACTTGTAGCTATTGGAAAACGCCTGCCACTGGTAATTGGAGTGATAGGCGTCAACCGTCAGTTTCATCCCTTCACGCGTTAAAAAGAACTCTTTGGGCATCTGCAGGGTTAATTTCCCTTCAGCCGCATATTCGCCGCGCGGTTGATTGACCTTGTAAATACAGTTGCGGTCGTCTTCGGTTTTGAAGTATTCCGTAGACAGAAAGTAGCGCAAGCGGTTATAAAAGGTCGGTCCGCCCAAGGAAAATGTCAGCCGGTTATAGCCATAGTTCAAATCCGGCTTCGGGAAAACCTCGTCGGTAAGATAGCCAATTTTGCCTGATTTTCTGGCTCCACCTTCCTTTGTGACTGCCTTGATAATACCCGACATCGCCGAACCGTACTCAGCGTCAAAACCGCCAGGAACCACCACCACTGAAGCCAGCGCATCGCTGGTAGGCTTCGGGCTTGACCACAAGGTCCCAATCACCGCATCCTGCGCCGCGACGCCATCCACTAAGTAGGCAACATCATCATACCTGCCGCCCCGGATATGGGTCCAGCCCCTGCCCGCAGTCTGGGTAACACCTGCCTGCATTCCAACCAGTTCTGACAGTTGAACCACAGGCAGCCGCTTGAAATCCTCATCCGTAATAACCCGCTCAACACTCACTGTCCCCCGGTTCACCAATGGTCGCTCCGCCTTTACCTCAACCGTTCCCACTTCAATTGCGGTCTGGGTTAACTGGAAGTCAATCAACGTCACATTGTCTTGCACAACTAACACATCGGTCACTGTCATCTCATTGTAGCCCACATAGGACGCCGACATTTTGTATCTGCCTGGTGGCACATTGATTATCTCGTACTCGCCGTTGGCATCGGTTGCCGCACCCAGTTCGGTGCCGACAACAATGATGTTCACTCCGATCAGCGGCTCCCGGGTTCTCTTGTCCGTGACTTTACCACGGATTCTACCCACCACACCCGCGAAGGCGCTGCCGGAAAGGGCAGTAAGAACGATTAACGCCAGCAAAAACCTTTTCATTGTCCGCCTCCTTTGACATTAATCGGAATCCCCCATACCGTCGCGTTCAATTCACCGCCCGCATCATAGAGCACCCCGTATGGAATCTGCTCCACATAAAGCCTTTGAACGCCCGGCTGGGTAAATTTTATCCTGTTTGCCGCTGCCAGCCGGTAGCGATTGCCGCCGAAAAAGATAAAATTACTTGCCTCTGTCGCCGCGGTCAGAAGTCCCGTAACCCACAGGCTGTCGCCCACACCGTAACTCAAAAGACCGTCAGGATACTCATAAAACCGCTGAATCCCGTAATGGAGCGTATCCGGTCTCAAAAGAAAGGTGTCAGACCTTATGCCGTTGGTCATATAAACAGTAATAAAATAGGGCGCATCCTCAGGATTGGGCGCATAAAACCGCTGCCCTCCAGCCAGTTTCCAGAACCGCCACTCCCCGTTCTCCTTCCGCAGAACGCAACCACCGGTAACCACGCCTAACAATGGCTTCTCAATTACCATTGAAGTATCAGTGAACAGCGTATCATAGAACTTCAGCCGGATGGTCTCTGACGGCGTAATAATTATCGAGTCTTTCAAAAACCGGGTGTATTTAATCGCATGCAGGCGTAAAAGCCCGGGGATGGTCTCGACCACGGTAACGGTTGCTGTCGTCTCTTTAAGCAAAGTATCTGCTTTTGCCCAAAAACGGTAATTCCACTTGCTCAACTCGGCATCGAAAAAGTGCTGCATCGAGTCGCTGATATAGCGCTGTTTAAAAGGATTGTCCTTTATCGCCTTTCGGATAACGGAATCCGGCACAACCCATTCGAGATATTGAAAACCCGCCTCATTAAAATCCACCTTCAGCAACTGCTGATTCGCTTTAACCACCGCGTCAATCGCCGCCGAATCTGCGGCATTTGGCTGCCAGATTTCGGGTGGTGGCATCCGACCGCAACCGAAGAGCAACAACACCGCTAACAAAGCGCCGGTTGCCACCACTAAAGAACCTGTCACATTTTTCCGCACTGTTTGCCTCCTTTTATTTCATTTTCACACACCGATTTTAATAAAATACCGGCAAGGTGTCAACCGCCAGATTAACACCTCTACCGGCACCAGGAAACATCTGAATGCTATCAACAACATATAAAATTAAACAAACAAAAGCCCGCTGTCAAGCAATTAATCCTAAATTCCAAGTTGACAAAAGAGCGAAATCGCGCTATTATTTTATAATAAGAGTTCAAATGGCAAGTAAGTTTCTGTTTATGACCCGCTATCGATAAAGGAGGTCCTGATGAAGGATTATATAATTATTCTGACACTGGTGTTTGCCGGAATCGGGTTTCTAATCCCTGCGCCTGCGCGCGCACAGAATATCATCCTCACGGAAAACTTTGACCAATCCTGGTCAACCACCAATCCCCCTCCCGGCTGGCAAATCTACTTCACCCGCGACACCAGTTCCAACGACTGGCATCGGGCGCCCGATTTGGGCTTTAACCCCTGGTCTGACAACCCTACCCCTTATGCCGCCTTGGGTCCTGGCGAAGACGGCGAAGATATGCTCACTACCCCCTATCTGGACCTGCGGGGCTGCACCAATGTTGTCCTCCGCTGCTCACTTGGTTTTCTTCCTGGAACGGGTATTCATCAGGCGCAAATAAGAGGCTCGGTTGACTCTTCTGGTCCATTCCCTATCATCATTGATGACCTGACGGGTAGAACTGTGGAACCAGGGCTTTTAGTTTACGAACTACCCTGGGCACAGAACCGCGCTGGTGTCCGCATCCAGTTCGGCCTTTTAACCGAATCTACCGGCATCACCTACTGGGTCATTGACAACTTCACCATCACCGCCCAGCGTCGCGCCACTGATGTTGGCGTCACAAAAATCATCTCGCCGACGGATACGGTTGACTCGGGCGTGGTTATCGTCCCCAGCTGCCGGGTTGCCAACTTCTCCGGCGGTCTCGGCACCTTCTATACCCACTGCTACCTCGGACCATTTCACGACTCGGTGCTTGTCACCGACCTCCCCGCTAACGAAACTCTCACCGTTAACTTCAGCTCCTACTCTCTTGACACCTTTGGCATCGTCAACGCCTCTTTCCGCACCGCCCTCCCTGGAGACATCAATCCTGCCAACGACACCCTTTCCCGAAAGGTCTTTGTCCGCCCGCCGTTCTACAACGATGTTGCTGCCCTCCAAATTCTTAAACCCGGAACAATGGTTGTGGAATCAACCACTGTCATTCCAGCCGGAATTGTCGGAAATAATGGCACTCAGGAGGCGACCTTTAATGTGCTCTTTGAAATCTCCATCCTTGGTTCTCCGATTTACTCCGAGTCTCTGACCCATCACCTCGCCCCTAATCTGACCGATACCGTAACCTTTCCACCCTGGGTTGCCAGCCCGCCAGCGCATTACACCACCAGGCTCCGGGTTTCCATCTCTCGGGATATCAACCCGGCCAATGATGTCCTCACTTCCACCTGCATTGTCCGCAGCCCGAGCCACGATGTCGGGGCAATCGCCATCATCTCACCCAAAGATACCAATCCCCCTGGCATCATCACCCCGCAGGCAAAAATCACCAACTTCGGCACCTTTGTTGAATCCGGTTTCAAGACCATTCTCTCGGCTTATCAGGGGGCAAACCTGCTCTATCAGGATACCGCTCTGATTCTAACACTCCAGCCCCTCGAGACCCTGCTGGTGAACTTTGACCCCTGGAACGCACCACGCGGCATCTTCCGGATCCGCTGCTCCACCCGGCTGGCAATTGACGCCGACCCCAATAATGACCGTATTACCAAAACCGTGGTCATCCGCAGTCCGATTCTGCCTGGCTGGCAGGAGATGTTGCCGGTCCCGCCGAGCTCCGGCGGCAAACTTGTCAAGGACGGTGGCTGCCTTGCCCCGCTTTACAATCGCATCTTTATCCTGCGCGGCAACAAAACCGACGACTTCCTCGCCTATCATATAAATGATGACTCCTGGCAGATTTGTGCCCAGATTCCAGCCGGCTCCGGCGGCAAACCCGTATATAAGGGAGGCGCATTGCTCAGTGACGGCTTCCGCTACATCTACGCCACCAAGGGCTACTCCACATTCAGTTTTCTCCGCTACGACGCCTGGCAAAACACCTGGGAACCGCGCCGCAATGTCCCGGCAGGTCCAACCGGCAAACCAATCAAGGGCGGCACGAGAATGGCTTATGTTGTCAAAAATGACACCGGCTATATCTATTTCCTCAAAGGCTACAAGAACGAATTCTGGCGCTACAACACCATCACCGATACCTGGGAGCAGCTGCCCAAAGCACCGCTCGGACCATCGGGTAAGGACGCCTACAAAGAGGGCTCATTCATCGTCTACGACGGGCAGAACATCATCTATGCGGTCAAGGCAAAATACAACGAGGTTTTTGCCTTTGACATCGGGCTCAATCAGTGGCTCACCACCACCTATCAGAAATTCCCGCTCGCCGGTCGGTTAGGCAGACAGAAAAAGGTCAAGGACGGCGCTGGTGGCGGCTGGTGGGGCAATGCGATGTACTGCCTCAAAGGCGGCAACACCTGCGAATTCTGGCGCTTCTTCCCTCAGGAAAACCGCTGGGAAGAACTTGACACCATCCCCCAGATGGGCGTAACCGGCAGAAAGAAACGGGTCAAAGGGGGTGGTGGTCTTGTCTCAATGGGCAACGGCATCTTCTATGCGCTCAAAGGCGGCAAGACCTCGGAGTTCTGGTGCTACAAAAGCCCTGAAACCGGACCGGGCATTGAGGAAAAGCCAATGCCTATCGCCACCAACCTTGCCCTGAAACTATTCCCCAACCCGGCAAACGGCAAGGTCAACTGCGCACTGGGAATCGACCCCGGGGCTAAAGCCCAAATCACTGTTTACGACCCTGCGGGCAGAACCTGCCTTATCAGTTCTACTAAGAAACCCAACTTCACCCTTGACCTTTCTCATCTCACTGCCGGCATCTACTTTGTCCAGGCTCAGTTTGGCGCAAACAAAACAACCGCAAAACTGATTCTGCGTTAAGGCAAACAAAAAGCCAAAAGGGGGACTGAAACCCGGGTTTAAACCCATCAGTCCCCTTAAATTTATTACAACCCCCGGGGTGGTGGAGGGGACATACCCTCAAAATGGCACCTGAAACACTATCTCATTAAAATTAATAAACTTACCGCACCGCCCCAAACCCCGGTGTTAATCTTTCCTTTTTCCAGGCTCTAAATAATAATGGGCGCATCTTCAGATGCCCCTTGGTCTGGTTTGAACGCAGCCCTTATTCGCCGTAGCGCGCTACAATCTCATCTCTGCTCTTACCCAAAATATCATACCTCTTGCCGATTTTCGTGAACGCCGCAATCGCTTTATCAATATGCTCCTTATCGTGCGCTGCTGACAGCTGCACCCGAATTCGCGCCTGCCCCTTTGGCACCACCGGATAGAAAAAGCCAATCACATATATTCCCTCATGATACAAATCCCTCGCAAAATCCTGCGCCAGTTTGGCATTATAGAGCATAATCGGCACAATCGGATGCTCACCCGGCTTGATATCAAAACCGGCTGCGGTCATCGCCTTGCGGAAGTACTTCGTATTCCACTCCAGTTTATCCCTGCGCTCGGTCGTCTCTGAAAGAATCTCAATCACTCTTAAGGTTGCCGCTGCCACCACCGGACAGAGCGTATTGGAGAAAAGATAAGGTCTTGACCTCTGCCTTAAAATCTCCACAATCTCCTTCCTCGCTGCGGTCACTCCGCCTGACGCCCCGCCCATCGCCTTGCCGAAGGTGGTTGTGATGATGTCAATCTTGCCCATCACCCCGCGATGCTCGTGCGTGCCCCTGCCGGTCTTACCCATAAAACCGGTGGCATGCGAATCATCAATCATCACCAAGGCATCATACTTCTCAGCCAGCGGCACAATCTCATCAAGTTTTGCCACATCCCCGTCCATTGAAAATGCGCCATCCGTCGCAACCATCACAAACCTTGCGCCCTTCTCCCTTGCCTCCTTCAGCTTCGCCTCCAGGTCTGCCATATCCGCATGCTTATAGATGAGCCTTCTCTCCTTTGGCACCTTGCACAGCCTGATGCCATCAATGATTGATGCGTGATTCAACTGGTCGGTAATGATGGCATCGTCAGCCCCTAAAATTACCTCAAACAACCCGCCATTGGCATCAAAACAGGATGTATAAAGAATCGCATCTTCCATCCCCAAGAACTCGGCGATTTTCCTTTCCAGTTGCCGGTGCAAACTCTGGGTTCCGCAGATAAACCTTACTGACGAAAGCCCGTAACCCCATTTCTCCAATGCCTCATGCGCCGCCTTGATAACCTCAGGATGACTTGAAAGCCCTAAATAGTTATTGGCGCAAAAGTTCAAAACCTCCTTCTGCGCCGCACCCTCAGGAAACTCCACCTCAATCTGGGCTCCCTGTGGTCCGTGAATATAACGCTCCTCCTTATAGAGCCCCTGCTCTCTAACTGTCTGCAACTCCTTTTGCAGAAACTCCTTTATCTTTCCGTAAGCCATATAAAATCCTCCTTATTTATTTTTCTCTAACTCTTCCTTAACAATCATCACCCCGGCGCTCGTTCCCAGACGGGTTGCGCCGGCAGCAATCAAAGCCCTTGCCTGACTCAGGGTTCTGATTCCGCCAGCCGCCTTCACCCCAACCCTTCCCTTTGCCACCCGCGCCAGCAGCACCACATCCGCAACTGTCGCCCCACCCGCACCGAATCCGGTTCCAGTCTTGACAAAACCTGCGCCGGACTCAATCACCAGTTCGGTTGCCCTGACCTTTTCATTTTCATTCAAAAGCCCGGTCTCAATAATTACCTTCACCAGCCTGCCATCTGCCGCCTTCACCACCGCCCTGATATCATCAACCACCCGCTGACACTCCCCCGCCTTAAAATACCCGATATTCATCACCATATCAAGTTCAGTTGCGCCCGCCTCTGTTA
>Ga0129301_1000977_pt1 | contig 14873 bp, 13 predicted proteins | sample ConPoolayeHmetaG_FD_94489 | JGI IMG/M metagenome (GOLD analysis project Ga0129301, IMG submission 94489) | Hot spring microbial mat communities from California, USA to study Microbial Dark Matter (Phase II) - Cone Pool mat layer H metaG ...
ATATAATACTATAAGCTGAAGCCCAAGTGAAGACAGCATCGCGAGCCAGAGGAATTTGTTTTTGAAGACGCCCACTTTGAAGACCGTATGCTTCAGTGAACGGGCGGAAAGTGCATTTGCCAGCTCCATCAAAACCATAGCCGTAAACAATTGCGTCCGAGCTTCAATCAGTTGATGCTGGTTTTCCCAAGGATGATACATGTAATACCCAAATAAGAGCAACGCGGTCATCAGAATCGGAACTCCGATGAAATAGGCCTTAACATCGCGCGTAAATACTGTTTCTTTGGGGTCTCTTGGTTTTCTCTCCATTAGGTCTGGGTCGCCTGGGTCTATTCCCAAAGCTATTGCAGGTAAGCCGTCTGTCGTCAGATTTACCCATAGAATCTGTATTGTTGACAGCGCCACTGCAGGTGGTAACAGCGATGGGTTTAATATAATGGCGTTCTGCAGTTCGGAGGAAGGATCTGGGCATGTCATCATTACGATGAACATTACAAGTATCTCTACGATGTTGCATCGTAGCAGATATGTCAGGTATTTCTTTATGTTACCGTAGATTTCTCTGCCTTCTTTAACCGCTTTTACAATTGAGGCGAAGTTGTCATCGGCTAGAACCATGTCTGAGGCTTCCTTTGTAACTTCTGTGCCTGTGATGCCCATTGCGATGCCTATGTCAGAAAGTTTGAGTGCTGGAGCATCGTTTACTCCGTCGCCAGTCATAGCAACGACATGCCCCTTCTTTTTCCACGCCTTGACAATTCGCATTTTATGTTCAGGCGAAACACGTGCATAAATCACAACATCCTCGACCATTTCAGTTAACTGCTCATCACTAATCTTGTCAAGCTCCACTCCTGTAAGCACTTTATCTTCTCCTGAATTTTCGCCCAGCAAGTTAAGCTCTTTAGCAACTGCAACAGCCGTCAGCTTGTGATCACCTGTTACCATTACGACGTTAATTCCAGCGTTTCTGCACAGATATATTGCCTCTTTGACTTCGTCGCGTGGAGGGTCCATCATTCCCATGATGCCGAGAAAAACTAGGTCGTTCTCCATTTTTTCGTCAAATTTACTTGCAGATTCTGGAAGCTCTTTGCAAGCAAAACCCAAGTTTCTCAGCGCTTGCATTGCCATAGCTTCATTTACTTTTAATATTTTTGTCCGGTCTTCATCAGTTATTTTGCGAACTTTTCCATTAGACAATATTTTTGTGCATCGTTCCAAGATTATTTCTGGTGCGCCTTTTACATATGCCATTTTCTTTTTGCCAGAAAGAATATGGAATGTTGTCATGCGCTTTCTTTCAGACGAAAAGGGAATTTCGCCAATACGCGGTGCTTCTTTTTCCAGCTCTTCCTTCCATAAGCCAGCTTTAGCAGCGGTCACAACAAGGGAGCCTTCTGTCGGGTCACCCTTAATAATCCATCTGTCACCTTCCTTCTCCAGCTTAGAGTCGTTACATAGTGTCGCGGCTTTTAGAAGTGTAGCAAGTTCCTCTTCGGTTGGGTCTATTTTCTTATCTTCGAGAATGAAATCGCCTTTTGGCGCGTAACCGGTGCCTGAGACTTTGATTGTTTTATCATTTACGTATACTCTTTGAACTGTCATCTCGCCTTTAGTCATTGTTCCCGTCTTGTCGGAGCATATCACGCTTGTACAGCCCAAGGTTTCGACTGCTGGAAGCCTTCTGACGATGCTGTTAACTTTTGCCATTCGGTACACGCCGACTGCGAGTGCGCCTGTTACTATGGCAGGCAAGGCTTCTGGGACAGCTGCAACTGCGAGGCTTACTCCCCACAAAATCATTTCGAGAACTTCGCGTCCCTTGAAAAGAATGCCGAAGCTTGCCACCATTAGACAGACAGCGACAGAAAAGATTCCAAGCCACTTTCCAACAGAAGCCATTCGTCTTTCGAGTGGAGTTTCCTCTTCTTCTGTTGTCTGAACCATTTTGGCGATTTTGCCAAATTCAGTATTCATTCCAGTTGAGGTAACAACAGCCTTTCCACGCCCATAAACAACAACAGTCCCAGTAAAAACAACGTTTCGCCTATCATTTAGTTGCGTGCTTTCAGGCAAAGGAATAATATCCTTATTAACTGGGGAGGATTCGCCTGTTAAGGGGGCCTCATCTGTTTTCAGATTGATTGCCTCGATAAGCCTGGAGTCGGCGGGAACTTTATCTCCCGTATATAGTAGAATAACGTCGCCTGGAACAATTTCTGTTGCTTCAACCTTTACCTCTTTTCCATCACGTAAAACTATGGCGGTTGGAGCAGTCATCTTTTTCAAGGCTTCAATAGCCTTTTCTGACCTATACTCCTCCGTAAAACCTATAACTGCGCTTGCTATGATTATGGCAAATATTATTATTGCGTCATAAACTTCGCCTAGGGCGAGAGAAAGAAACGTTGCAATCAGCAATATTATGATAAGAATATCGGCAAACTGTTCAAGGAAAAGCTTTATCGGAGATTTTCCCTTTTCCTTTTTTAGTTCGTTTGGTCCATATTCCAGTAAACGTTTTTTTGCCTCTTCTTGGCTTAAACCTGTTTCTGTAGTGTTTAGAGTTTGTAAGGTTTCTTTAACGTCTTTTGAATGCCAAGGCGTTGACGTTGTCGCGCCCCCTTTTATTCATTTGAATAGGAAGTAAAAATAAAACAACTATTATAAAAAATCTCTTATTTACAGTTGATCAGCTTTACATAAAAAGGAGAATTGGAAGATTGATTTCGGCTAGCCTAAGAGTAGCAGGATTAACGGCGCAAACACAGATGAAACAAGAGACATCACTGTAATCATCGTGTTCAAAGATGGTCCCGCAGTGTCCTTAAATGGATCGCCAACAGTGTCACCAGTAACGGCCGCCTTATGCGCCTCTGAGCCTTTGCCGCCGAAAGCTCCAGCTTCAATGTATTTTTTAGCATTGTCCCAAGCTCCACCAGAATTAGCCATCAGCAACGCGAAGATTATTCCAGTCACAATACTTCCTGCCAAGAAACCGCCAAGAGCTTCTTTTCCCAAGATCAGTAACGTCGCCAAAGGCGCAATAATCGCTAGACTGCACGGAAGCGCAAGCTCTTTTAGGGCTCCTGTTGTGGCGATGTCGACACATTTAGCGTAGTCTGGTTTTGCAGTGCCTTCTCTTAGTCCAGGGATTTCGCTGAATTGTCGTCTTATCTCTGTTATCATTCTTCCAGCGTTTTTGCCAACAGCAAGTATCAGCAATGCAGAGAGTAACGGAGGCATCATCGCTCCAATGAAGACGCCTACAACAACTTCGGGCGTCATCAAGTTTATACTAGAGATGCCTACAAGCTCTGTATATGCCCCAAAAAGTGTCAGAACCGTCAGAGCAGCGGCGCCTATTGCAAATCCCTTTGATATAGCCTTTGTAGTGTTTCCCGCTGCGTCAAGTTTGTCTGTTACGTCGACTATTTCTTTTCCTAAGCCAGATTGTTCAGCGATTCCTTTTGCATTGTCCGAAACGGGTCCGTAGGCGTCTGTTGATATTATCATTCCAACGATTGAAAGCATTCCTAAGGCTGCCGTTGCAATTCCGTAGAAGGGATAGACGCCAAACATGTCTGCAAGATACCAAGCTGCAAGAGCGGCTGCGGAGATTCCAAGTATTGATGGAACGATGCTTACTATTCCGTAGGAAAAGCCTGAAAGTATGTTGATTGCGGTTCCAGATTTTGATGCTTCGGCAACCTTTTGTGTTGGCGGTCTATCAATTGATGTGTAATAATCGGTTGTAATTCCAATAACCATTCCTGCAGCCAAGCCAGCAACAGTTGGAAGGAAGACACCGAGCCATTCATCCTCGCCTAATCCAGAAAATTTCGTGACGAGGAATAGTAGAATCAAGAAGAAGAGACATGTGGAGAAAACGCCTCTGTTCAGTGCTGCCCCTGGGCTTGTCTTTATGCTTATTTTAGCGAAAATTGTTCCGATAATCGACGCGAAGAGTCCTGCTGCTGCGATTAACAGTGGCAACGTCGTATAGATTCCTCCGCCGAAGGGCATTACAGAGCCGATTATCATTGCACCTATGACAGCAGCGATATATGAGTCAATCAGGTCTGCGCCCATGCCAGCCACATCACCAACGTTATCTCCCACGTTATCCGCGATTACTGCGGGGTTTCTTGGGTCATCTTCTGGAATGCCCAATTCCACTTTTCCAACAAGGTCTGCGCTTATATCTGCGGTTTTGGTGTATATTCCTCCTCCTGCTTTTGCAAAAAGTGCAAGTGCGCTTGCTCCGAAGCTAAAACCTAAAACGACGTTTGCTGCGGCGGCTTCAGTCCAGCCGAGAATGTTAAAGTATGTATAGAAAAGTATGCTTATTCCAAGCAGCGACAAGCCGACAATGGATAGGCCCATTATGGCTCCGCCGTAGAATGCTATTGAGAAGGATTTTTTCAAGCCTGTTCTTGCGGCGTTTGCTGTTTTTACGTTTGCTTGTACTGCTGCCATCATTCCAGCGTATGCGGCTACTGCCGTGCATAAGGAACCAAATAGATAGGCTATTGCCATGCTTGGACCAAGCTGCTCCGATGGAACTCCAAAATCGTTTGGGGTAAAACTAAATAGCACTCCGAGTATTGCCGCCATTACTAGAGCAAATGCCGCTAATGTAATGTTCTGTCTGCGTAGATATGCCTTAGCGCCTTCTCTTATTGATTGGGCTATATCCTGCATTTTCTCTGTGCCACTTTCTTGCTTGTTAAGATAGCTGAATAAATAGGCTGCAAGTGCAATAGAAGCTAAACCTGCTATAGGAGTTACAAAGAACCATTCCATGTGTTGCTTCCCCTCGAGATTTTATGAACCTTCTTCAAATTGAGACATCGAGTTTATAAACTTAGCGCAAGCTTGAAGCACCATTCAATATCATGAGGGTTATGCATAGAAACAAATCTTTAGGAACGTCTACATGATTGTCAGATTGCGTTAAGTTTTAGTGAATGCTGCCGGGGGGGTGGCCCACCCCACCCAACTTTACCAGTAAAAATATGGTCAAAGTATGCTCACAATGTTCACACATATCATCATCAGCGGGCGCTTAGTATTCCGGAGGCATGCCGCCATAACCGCCACCTGGTCCACTAGGAGGCATTGGCGGAGCCTTCATCCTTCCAGCAGCGATGACATCATCGATCCTCAGCAACATTGTGGCAGCTTCAGTGGCAGACTTGATTATCTGTTTCTTAACGGCGAGGGGTTCGTAGACTCCTAGTTTCCACATGTCTTCTATTTTTCCTGCGAAGACATCGACGCCAGCCCATTTTTCGCCCTTCTCATGGCGTGCCCTGAGCTCTGACAGAATATCAATTGGATCAAGACCGGCATTTTCACCTAAGGTTAACGGCACGATCTCTATTGCCTCGCCGAAGCTCTGGACGGCAAGTTGCTCTCTACCTGGCAGAGTTTCAGCATAGTCTCTCAGTGCTCTAGCGATCTCCATCTCTGGAGATCCCCCTCCCGCGAGGACTTTGGGCTCCTGAACTACATCTCGGACTACGCATAGTGCATCGTGAACTGAGCGTTCAGCTTCATTAACGAAGCGTTCAGTTCCACCTCTTATTAGAATGGCAACTGAATGCGGATTCTTGCATCCTTCGATGAAGGTCATCTTGTCGTCTCCTATTTTCCGCTCCTCCACGAGCCCGGCATAACCCAAATCGCTTTCCGTGAGTCCTTTCAGGTTAGTGACGACTTTTCCACCTGTTGCCTTTCCGAGTTTCTCCATATCTGACTTCTTACCTCGTTGTACGGCTAGGATTCCTTTTCTAGCCAAGAAGTGCTGGACCATGTCGTCTATGCCTTTCTGGCAGACAACGACGTTGGCGCTTGAGGCAACTATCTTTTCAACCATTGCTTTGAGCATATTCTCCTCTTCGCGCATGAAAGAGTCCATCTGTTCTGGGCGTTCAATGTTGATTTTAGCATTGAACTCGGTTTTTTCAATTTCAAGTGCGCTCTCTAATAATGCTATCTTTGCTTTTTCGATCCGTTTAGGCATGCCTGAATGCACAACTTCCTTATCGAGAACTAGTCCTTCAATGAGCTTGGTTTCAGCGGCAGATTCGCCGGACTTCTTCTCCACCATTATATCGTCTAAATCTACCTTGTACTCGTCTCCAACTTTTTGGGTCACATGTAAAACGGCTTCAACAGCTATTTCGGCAAGCTGCTCCTTGTTCTCAGACACCAGCTTACTGGCCATAGAGGTTGCAGCGATCGTTTCCAAGAACTCCTTTTCTGTTGGCTTAATTGGAATCGCAATCTGTTCAAGGGTTTCAAGAGCTTTATCAGCTGCTTTACTGTATCCTTCAACGATTACTGTTGGATGAACGCCTTTGTTTATCAAGTCTTCAGCCTTTCCCAAGAGCTCGCCTGCAACTATGACCACCGTGGTGGTTCCATCTCCCACTTCCGCGTCTTGAGTCTTAGCTACTTCCACCATCATCTTGGCAGCTGGATGGTCAATATCCATCTTGTCAAGGATTGTTCTTCCATCACTGGTGATGGTTACATCGCCAGAACTGTCCACCAGCATTTTATCCATACCTTTGGGGCCTAATGAACTTTTGACCGCTTCTGCTATTGTTCTTGCCGCCATAATGTTATTGCGTTGAGCATCCCTTCCCCTAGATCTTCCAGATCCTTCCCTCAGAATCAGAACAGGTACACCACCTGTTTGCGCAGACAAACCTTATTCCTCCATGTATCGTTATCACTAATCGATTCAGTTAAGTTATACCTTTCGTTTATCATTTAACAACAAATAGCGCCTTGCTCACTGGCCCAAGTTCTCAAAAGGCTAGAGTATACTAAGCACTTGGTTTTATTTCTCCTTTGAAAACTCGGTAGCATCTTTCTGAGCAGAAGCCTTGAAAATCATTGTCTGGCATGAACAGTTTTCCACAAGCTTTACACTTTCGCTTAGCCCTTTCCTGCATTCACTTCTTCCCCTAATCAGAATGTTATCTTGACTGGTTATATGTTTAACCATAGGTGAAGGTTAGCGCGCTATGTTACGGGATTCGCCAAACAAACCAAGGACTACAGAAACAAAGGAAAAAGGTGTTGATGAGACGGTTCTATTTGACTGTGATCTTCATCGTTTTTATTGGTTTTTTAAAGGTAGTTTAAGGCTTAACACCCCATCTTTAAAGAGTGCTTCAACCTTTTTCAAGTCCACTTCATGAGATAGGTTGTAGCAAGCAGAATACAGTATGTTCTTCTTCTGGCCTTTAATGGAAAAGCTTGTTTCAGTCACTTCAATCTCAATGTCCTTCTTCCTGACCCCTGGCAATTGCCCCTCAATCAGGTACTTCTCAGCATCATGGTAAATGACACTGACAGGATTTATCATCCATTGCCATTGAGTTGAAGGAACAGTTTCAGTCTTCTTAGCTTCTATCTTCTTCCTTTTGCTCATAGATTTCCCCACCGTATAATTTTAACAACATCTTGCATTCATAATTTTTTCAATCCCTAGCGCCCGCGAAAAACATAGCAATCACCAAGCCGACTTGGAAATTTCCAACGGTGACGCAAAGAATATCAATACAACCTGTATTTGAAGCGAAAGAACGCCGAGAAAGAGTCTTCCGCTGAGCCAGGCCTTCTCTTTAAAAACTTGCTAGTGGTGAGAAGAAAATTCGAAACATTGAATTTCTGTTGAAGGACTCGTAATAGCGTACGCGTTGTTTACGCATCTATTTTTCTTTGGCAACCCATGTTCTTACGGCTTCTTCAACAGCTCTTGATAGGTCGCCTTTTTTCCCGCCAAATCGCTCGATGGTCTTGAACCTGAGCTTCTTTTCCAGCTCATCTGAGAGTTCCACGCTGATGCGACCCATTTCAATTTCCAACTTTATATTCTATTTTTATACACGATTCGCACGTGTTAGATGTTTTTCCAATAAGCAAATCGCCCAATGCCAAGTTTTACTTTTGTTTTTGTTATCATTTTTCATTCACCTTAAATTTGCTTATCTACATAAGATATTATGTGCTTACCAGCTTATAAGCATATTGGTTTAAGCATTTAAGCGCTAAAGACAGCATGTGCTGAACTGTATTGCATGTCACTCTGGCTTATGTATACGGGCGAAAATAGCTTATGCGGGAAATTAAAATAACAGATGATAGAATCTGAATGGGGGTGAAACAATGGAAAATAGGAAGTTGGAACTTGTATTAATCGATAAGCATGGGAAAGTGTACCCACTAGATGAGGCCACCCGTGAAGAATTAGCTAATGGTCTCGAAAAAATCTCCAAAGAAATTGCAAAAAGACTGCTATTGTTGAAAGAACAAAGATAGAACTCGGCCTATTCTTTTTTCTAGGAAATTCTAGGAGCGCGCTCGGATTGTATGTAACTAGAACTGCGACACATGGGAAAGTTTTTTGCCTCAAGTCTGCTTAATTGTGAGCTATGAAGAAAATCTTCCTTCTATCTGATATTCCTTCTCGTTGACTGAATCCTATAAAAACAGAGTATTTAGCCTGAGGCGATTGAGCCTCACAATGGAGTGACTAATAAGCTGGAACCAGAACTTCCAATTATTGCCTTTGCTAGCGTCTAAGTTTTCCCGCTCCATCACATTTTGGGCATCGTTTTCTGGAAACCCCTTCGCCTGTTGTTCCTGTGCCCTGGCATACAGGACAGGTGATTAACCAATCTTCTCCACGCTCATAGTACTTTCTGGGCATAAAGTTCACCCTATTTATGACCCCTCTGTATGTATGTAATATTAATTGCGGTCTTACCTTCTTTTCTGTTTCTTTCCCCCTCGAGTTCTTCTCGTCTGATACCCCCTCGCTTTGCCGCGGCGAGCGCTCTCCTTGGCTTTTCTACGGGAATCCTGTTCTCTACTCATGTTCTGTCACCTCACCTCTTAATCACCAGTAGTATCCCTTCAAAAATAAACCTATTGTTCAAACAGCGTATGTTTGCCTACACTTCAAGAACTGGTGTTACATTTAACTTGAGCACGCGCTATAGCGAGAGTCTCTCCATAATCAAGCATCTTCGAGTTTGTTTTAAGGCGTGCTTGTGCCCTAAATAAGCCTATCTGGACTGTTGCCTCTGAAGTCTGGCAAGTTTTTTCTTCTTCCGCTTCTCTTCTCTTTCTTTCTTTTTCTGAGGCTTAGGTTTTGTCCGATCTTCTTCTCCTGTTCTTCCTCTGCTGCTCATGCAACTGCCTCATTTTTATATAAAAACAAAGACTCTTATCTTCTTTTCTTGTGTGATTAAAATATTTATGCACATTAGTACAAACTATGAACCAAGATAAATCAACCAAAATAGTTGAGATAGATGCATAGTGGAACAGACCAAAAAAGAATCTTTGCTCGAGCGTTATTGGAGACTTAGAGGAGAGGCGGACGAATTGTATCAGAGACGAATGAGAGATGGTAATCAAAGAATTAGCGAGGAAATGAGAAAGTCTGTGCAAAGAGAGCTTGATGCTTTGGAAGATGCTATAGAGAGAGCAGACCTTGCTGAGGTCTTACGTCACAAACTGATATTAGAAGTCCTACTGGGACAGCAATCCTCATCACCCCAAAGCGCTTCTGATTCAGTTTTATGACTTGTGCAGGTACCATTAATTGGTTACTGGAGATTTGAGGCAAACATGATGGCGGAGGAGGAAAAGCCCGCTAACGTTTTCTAGTCTGAGCTGGATATTATCTATGTTTAAGGTGCTGTTTGAATTGGTTAAGTGGGAGTATAAGGTGATCCCGATAAAGACGCGGATTCATTCAGATCATTTCCAAGCTGACAGTAGGCCGGTCATAGATGATGTTCAAAATGACCTGAACGTCATGGGCCATGAAGGATGGGAACTTGTCAGCGTCCAAGGCATCAGCCTGCCAGACGGCAGAATGTTCACTGTAGCCTACCTCAAGAGACGAAAAAGGGTTGGCTAGTGCGGCGGTATCTATAAAAGACAAGCTTGCTATTCTAAACTATTATAAAGCTTGGAATACCATGATCGACGAATCTAGCAGCAACGAATCAACTTCGCCAGAAAAACTCTTAATAGACGACTCATCAAATTTTCAATTTCACGCCGCCTATCTTGCCTACTCTAACATCTATGACAAAGTAACCAATCCCGAAACCAAAAGACAGCTAAACCAGAACATTAGGACTCTTCAACAAAATCAGATAGACTACTCAACCTTTTACAAAAACATCAATCAATACCGAACAGAAGATGACCCTCAGCATAACCGCGGTCGGGCGCTCATAAAAACACAGAGAAAGCGAGACTGGCGCAGAAAAACGCAAAGACACGAAAGAATCGAGCGACACAAAAAATAACCGCCCATCTATGGCAGAAAAGCATCACAAGCTACAAAAGTCAAGCGTTTTTGCCAGTAAACACGTGTTCAAATCTCAACTTCCACTCGTAATATATCAAAATCGCCTTCTTTTGCCGAAATAACCCCTAGACAAGGCCGAAATTCAGATGCGGGGTTGGGATTTACGCACAAATTTACCAGTAAAATTTCAGTATTTTACGCTTAGGTATAGCAGGACGATAAGCGCTGCAAACGTGAATAGGTCAGGTAGTAGGGCAAATGGTCCTAGCCCAAATATTCTGAAGCCGAAGATTGATATCACCATCGGGTTGGAAACGAGAGCATATAAGAGAAGCGTTGCTGAAAATATTATTAGTCCGATTGTGAATTCTGATCGTGTTTTTCTATATATGTCAATGTATGAAATTAGCAGAAATATTAGCATAGTTACATTGATTGTAGATACTACTGTTTTTGCTATGTAATAAAATTCTATGTCTCCGGGGATTTCGTATGGAAGGCGGGGTTGCCATGGAGGGCGTGGATACCAGAAGGTTGAAGTTGCCCATGTTGCTGCTAATATGGCTACCACTACTAAGATGGGTAGAAGTATCAGCAGTGGCCAAGTCCTCGATTTCTGATTCATTTCACGTTTCATTTGCTTTACCTCCTTTTCTACTTTTTCCAAATTTTCTTCAAAATTTCCTCAAACAAGGCGTAATTTTCCTCCATAACGGGGGACAGGAAATATGTGGTGCCATACCCTTCACCCGCAGACACGATCAACTTGTTTTTCTCGAGAACCTCAAGATGATGCCTTATTGTCCTATAATCCAGTTTAAGACTTGTTGCCAACTGATTCGCATTTTGTGGGGTCTCTTTTAGGGTGATAATTATTTTTGCACGAGTCAAGCCGCCTCTCGTACCTGCAATTAACCATCCAAGCAAGTACTTAAGGGGACGTATGCTAGCCGACATCTGCATGGCTCCAGATTTAGCTAAACTTATTTTTAATTAGCCATAAAAATGTGTCTTCCAAAATTATCAAAGATTAGGGTCAAATTTGGGTTTAATCTTGAAAAACTCTTTAGTAATCCATTAAGCCACTAAATTGAATGGTTGGGTGGAGGCAGATTTTCAAATTCTCCTCTCCTTTCTTCCTATTTTCTTATCCTCCCCAACCAAAACTTAGGGTGTCAAGGCAGGATAGGAAAATATTCTGATTAGGTATAGAATTGGGGTTAATTCTGAAAAATCCTTTAATAATTTTTACCACTTCGGCGTGTGTGAAGTGCACGAGGCACTTCGTGAGAAAATGGAGGTGGTCGAAAATAGATAGAAGGAAAGCCATAATTATATTATCTGTAGTCATTGCAGTTGCAATCATAAGCGGAATAGTCTTAAATGCATATTCCACCGCCAACGCACAAACCACTGTTAACAGCGAACAAAGCTGGAATTTCGGTGCTGGATGGTTCATTGGAAACATAAGTATGGAAATGCGAGGCATGCCTTATAGAGGAATGCGTGGACGAGGATGCTTCGGCTATGGATTTGTCGAAGTCAGCGAAGAATTTAAACAGAACGTGGTTAACATTGCTCAAAACGATACAGATGTGCAGAACCTACTAAACGAAGGATACAACATCACGGCAGTAAAGCCAATTATCAAAAACGTAGTTGAAGGAGACGGCACAGTCGTTACGAAAGCAACAAGTGCTATCCTGATACTGGAGAAAGATACAACAGGCCGCGCTTCTGTATGGGTTGATTTAGAACAAGAAAAAGTGACAAGAATAGAAATCCTAACCATAACAGTGATCGAAAAGCCCTAATCAACATTTGGTTATTCAAGCCTTAAAATCTCCCTTTTTTAACATTTTGTGAAAACTGTAATTTTCGATTTCTTCACGTTTGGACTTTGCACATAAAGATAAGGAATAGATTTTGGTATAATTCTGAAAAATTCTTTAATAGCTCATGTTCTTTTGCTCAAAACCTAGACCACATCTGAAAGGTGGAGAAGTTTGGGGGCTTTAACAAGAGCTGTCAGAAATGTTTCGAGGAGGAAAATAAGAACATTTTTGGTAATAATTGCTTTGAGCTTCTCTATGGCAATTATGATTTCTATTCCCGCTGGCATCATGGCAAACCAGGAAGCTGCGCAAAGCATCATTGAAAACTACAACAATACAATAACTAGTATGCAAGAGGAAATTAATAAGACGTCTACGTTAATTGAAATTTCTGCTTCTTCTAGACGAGGCATGGTCGGCATGCCAGTCCCAGTGTTTGGACGAGAGGAGACGTTCATAAATGCAACCGTTATTGATGAAATTAGCACCATTGAAGGTGTCAAGGATATTGTGCCATTTCTTGAGGTATCATCCGAAGAGACAACTGAAGAAACTATGAGTACACCACGTGGAAGCTTTACCATTTCAAGACCTGTTTATACTATTACTGGTGTTTGTTTAAAGTCCACTTTTATTGATGAGTATTCAATACTGCCAACAAATGTGATGGATGGAAGAAATTTGACAGAGGGTGATTGTGGGGTCATTATCATCAGTTTGAACCTCTCAGACTACTATAGTGTATATGTGGGCGACAAATTAAAGGTCTGTAGCGAAACTTTCAATGTTGTAGGAGTCTATAACTCAACGGCAAGAACAGTGTACATGAACATTACTGATGTTCAAAGAATAACTGACAATATGGGAAACGTAAGTAGGCTTGATGTGTACGTAGAGGACATTTCTTATGTGGATGGCATAGCTGAAGTGATAGAAGCAGCGTACCCAGAACTTTATGTTACGACATATCAAGATCGCTTGGCAAACCTTGAGCGTACGCAAGCAATGTATGAAGCTACATTAGAAAATGCTGAATCCACAATCAGTCAGACGCAAGCAGTTGCTTTTCAAGAGATTTTGATAGCAATTGTTGCTACAAGCTTAATCGTTTTGTTTATGATGTTATATACTGTGCGCGAGAGGACAAAAGAAATAGGCGTACTTAAGGCGATAGGCTTCAGCAATTGGAATGTTATGAGCCAGTTTATACTTGAAGGAATACTGCTAAGCGTAATGGCAGGAGGAGTCGGCACTTTGATAGGAATCGTTGGAGCACCAGTGATATCTTCGCTTTTGCTTCCCAGCGTTAACCCATTTTCCACACAGCAGTCAGGATTTCCTAGGCAAAACATAAACTTTGGAACAGCCTTATCTCAGTCTGTTACAGTTACACCAGATCCCCAAACACTGCTACTCGCATTTGGCGTATTTTTACTGCTAGGAGCACTGGGCAGTTTATACCCTGCATGGAGAGCGGCAAGAACAAGCCCTATGGAGGCGTTGAGATATGAGTAATATAGTCCTAGAAACAGAAAACTTGGAGAAAGTATACGCAATAGGTAGACGCAAGATTAACGCCCTCTCTGATGTAAACCTTCGAGTAAACAAAGGCGACTTCGTTGCCATCATGGGACCCTCGGGCTCCGGCAAGACAACACTACTGAACTTGTTGGGCTGTCTTGACAGGCCGACTAATGGGAAAGTTATTCTAGATGACGTAGATGTTACAAGAGTACAAGAGAAAGCTCTTTGGAAGTTTAGAAAATACAAGATTGGATTCATTTTCCAGACTTTTAACCTATTGCCGTACTTGAGTGCTATTGAAAATGTGGAACTCCCCATGGAGGGCACTGAAAAATCAAAAAGTGAAAAAAGAAAGAGAACTCATGAATTATTGGAAATTGTTGGACTATCAGCAAGAAAAGAGCATAAGCCGCCTCGACTAAGCGCAGGAGAGCAACAAAGAGTCGCCATCGCACGGGCATTAGCCAACAGCCCAGCCATACTTCTGGCAGATGAGCCCACAGGTAACCTAGATGTTAAAACTTCGTTTGAAATTGTTAGGTTATTAAGTAAATTGAGCATTATCCAAAGAACCACCATCGTCATGGTAACCCACGACAGCAACGTAGCTTCACGTGCTGGAAGAATACTTTTTCTCAGTGACGGAAGGCTCTTGAATAGAGAAAAGAAAGGAATGCATCTTTTGAAGGGAGATCTCACATGTCCCCATTGCCACAAACCAACTCAACCAGACCATACATTTTGTCCCCGTTGCGGTAAAAAATTAGACTAATAAGGAGGATTACAATGGAACTTCCCCAAAAACTCACACCCCTTTCGAAAATCCTTATAACAACAATTGTCATAGCCAGCCTATTTATTGGAGGACTATTGGGCTATTCACTAGGCTACTTAACTATCTCAGAAGGAATCAATGACCTAGAAAATCAACTTTCAACACTTCAAGAACAAATGTCAAATCTACAACAAACACAGAATATAATAAACCAAAATAACACTTACATATTAGGAGAAAATGTTTCACTTTCAGAATTATACGAGCAAGTCAAGGATTCCGTTGTCATAATTCGTGGAGTAATAGTGCAATACGACATTTTCCACCGCCCCTACTACACACAAGTTCAAGGCTCAGGCTTCGTTTACAACTTTACCGGAGA
>Ga0129301_1000978_pt1 | contig 14872 bp, 16 predicted proteins | sample ConPoolayeHmetaG_FD_94489 | JGI IMG/M metagenome (GOLD analysis project Ga0129301, IMG submission 94489) | Hot spring microbial mat communities from California, USA to study Microbial Dark Matter (Phase II) - Cone Pool mat layer H metaG ...
CTGGCATGCAGGTCAGGGACGCGCGCTTCTGGGAGAGCTGGCCCCGCCGCGGGACCTTCCCCTATGGCTTCTCCTCCCATATGGACGCCGCCGGCCTCATCGCGGTCTCCGACGGCGCCGTCGCCGCCTACCTCGGCGCCCACATCCCCCCGGAGGAGAACTGTCTCTTCGTGCCCGAGCTCGCTCACCTGCCCGGCCGCGAGCCCGATGCCCTCGCGCTCCTCCGCCTCGCCGCCGAGCAGTTCCTCAGCCGCGCCAGCGGCCGTGCCATCCTCCACCTGTCAGGCGACGCACCCCTCTTCGCCCACCTGCGGGAACAGCGTGTCCCCCTCGAGCTCGAGGTCGGCCCCGGGCTCATGGTGCTGATCGCCAACCCGGCCTGGCTCAAGCAGGCCGGCTTCCGGACCACCGACGAGGCGATTGAGAGGCTCTTTCGCGCCGACCCCCCGATCATGTGGCACCGCGATGGCTACTGAGCAGAGACGGGCGACCGTCCTCCGGACGCCCTTGGGCTGGGTCTGCGCGGCCCTGGGCGCTGACGGGCGCCTGCGCGCCTGCGCGCTAGGGCCGACGAAGGCCGCCGCTCTGGCGGCATGTGGGGTGAGGCGAGCCGACCCATCGCCGGAGGGGCCGCTCAAGGCGCTCCGGGCCGACCTGGCGCGCTACTTCGCAGGGGAGCGGGTAGACCTCGGGCGGCATCCCGTTGATCTCTCGGGCCAGCCTCCGTTCCACCGCGGGGCTCTGCTGGCGGCGCGGGAGATCCCCTACGGCGAGGTGCGAACCTACGGGTGGGTCGCCGCGCGCGCCGGAAACCCGAGCGCCGCCCGCGCGGCGGGGGCCGCGATGAGCCGCAACCCCATCGGGCTCTTCATCCCCTGCCACCGCGTGGTGGGCGCAGGCGGCGATCTGACGGGCTTCGGCGGCGGCCTCCCCCTGAAGCGCGCCCTCTTGGCGCTGGAGGGAGTCAGGATTGGGGGGCGGCGATGCGGCTGATCCTGCGCTGGCTCCTCACCTCGGTCGCGCTCCTGGTCACCATTCACCTCGTGCCAGGCGTCAGGTTCGCCGGAGAGCCGGTCTGGGTGCTCGCGGCCGCGGCCGCCCTTGGCCTGCTCAACATGCTGGCCCGGCCCGCGCTCTTCCTCGTCCACGCGCTCACCTTCCCGCTCGCCTGTCTCACCTTTGGCCTATGGACGTTCGTCCTCTCGCTGTTCGTGAACATCCTGGTCTTCTATTTCGTGGGCACGCTGGGGTGGGGCTTCCGGGTGGACGGCTTCCCCGCCGCCGCCCTCGGCGCGCTGGTGATGAGCGCGCTCAACGTCGTGCTCAGCGCGGTGGTCGGCGCAGCGGGCCGCGCGGCGCGGCGCTGACGGGACCCAGCCGGGCGGCAGGCGCGCCCGCGGCCGGGGGCCGCCGGCCGTGGCGCCCCGCGGGACGCGGCCGCGCCGGGGCTCCTTGACACAGGCAGAGCCCCTGGCTAGAATACGGCGGTCACCAGGCCCGCGGCCTGGGGACCGCAGTCCTTGGGGGAATACCGAACCGGCTGGCGCGGCCACGCCGCCGCGCCGGCTCCCGCAAGGTCGCGGCGATCACTGTCAACTAAGGAGGAGTCTCTATGGCCCTGAAGGTGGCGATCAACGGCTTCGGCCGCATCGGGCGACTCGCCCTGCGGGCGATGGTGGAGCGCAAGCCAAAGGGAGTGGACCTGGTCGCGATCAACGACCTCGCCGACCTGGCCACCAACGCCCACCTGCTCAAGTACGACACCAACTTCGGCCGCTTCGGCGGCGACGTCCAGATCAAGCAGGGCAAGCTCGTCGTCAACGGCGCCGAGCTGGTCGCCTGCTCCGAGCGCGACCCCGCCTCCCTACCCTGGAAGAGCCTCGGCGTGGATGTCGTGCTCGAGTGCACCGGCGTCTTCCGCTCCGTGGACAAGGCCGGCGCGCACCTCAGCGCCGGCGCCAAGAACGTCATCGTCTCCGCCCCACTCAGCGGCGAGCCTGGCCCCGACAACCCCACCATCGTCTTGGGCGTCAACGACCAGATCTTCGACCCCGCCAAGCACAGGGTTATCTCCAACGCCTCCTGCACCACCAACTGCCTGGCGCCCATCGCCAAGGTCCTGCAGGACAACTTCGGTATCGAGAAAGGTCTCATGACCACCGTCCACGCCTACACCAACGACCAGCAGGTCCTCGACCTCGTCCACAAGGACCTGCGCCGGGCGCGGGCGGCCGCGCTGAACATCATCCCCACCTCCACCGGCGCCGCGAAGGCCATCGGCCTGGTCATCCCCGAGCTGGAGGGCAAGATGCACGGGCTGGCCCTCCGCGTCCCCGTCGGCACCGGCTCCCTGGTTGACCTGGTGTGCGTGCTCCAGAGGAGCGCGACCGCCGACGAAGTCAACGCGGCGCTGGACAAGGCCGCCGATGGCCCCATGAAGGGCATCCTCGAGGTCACCCGCGAGCCGATCGTCTCCAGCGACGTCCGCGGGCACCCCGCCTCCGCGATCGTGGACGCCAGCGAGACCACCGTCATCGCCGGCGACCTCGTCAAGGTCCTCGGCTGGTATGACAACGAGTGGGGCTACTCGTGTCGGCTCGTGGACCTCGTCGCGCTGATCGCCAAGAAGACCGGCTAGGCGGGCGCGCGGGAAGGTCCGGCGGCCGCGCTGCCGGACCTTCCTCTTCCGGCCCGCGCATGGGGAACCCACATGAGCATCACCAAGAAGACCACCCGCGACATTGACCCCAGGGGCAAGCGAGTCTTCGTCCGCGTCGACTTCAATGTTCCCCTGGACGGCGAGCGCATCACCGACGACACCCGCATCCGCGCCGCGCTCCCCACCCTCCAGGACCTGCTGGAGCGCGGGGCCGCGCTCATCATCTCCTCCCACCTGGGCCGCCCCAAGGGCCAGCCCAAGCCCGAGTTCTCGCTCAAGCCGGTGGCGAAGCGCCTCCAGGAGCTCCTTGGCCGGCCCGTCAGGATGCTCGACGACTGCATCGGCCCGGAGGTCGAGGCCGCCGCGCGCGCGATGCAGCCCGGCGACGTGCTCCTCCTCGAGAACCTGCGCTTCCACCCGGAGGAGGAGAAGGGCGATGAGGAGTTCGCGAAGCGGCTCGCCGCCCTGGCCGACCTGTACGTGAACGACGCCTTCGGGGCCGCCCACCGCGCGCACGCCTCCACCGCGGTGATGGCCAAGTTCCTGCCTGCGGTGGCGGGGCTGCTGGTCGAGAAAGAAGTGGAGATGCTCACCCGCGTGCTGGAGGGCGGGGAGCGCCCCGTGGTGGCCATCCTGGGCGGTGTCAAGGCCAAGATCGGCGTCATCGAGAACCTGCTGCCGAAGGTGGACGCCCTCATCATTGGCGGCGGCATGGCCTACACTTTCCTCAAGGCCCAGGGCAAGGAGATCGGCAAGTCGGTCCTTGATGAGGAGAACCTGGAACTCGCCGGGCGCATCCTGGCCCGCACCGCCGAGTCCGGCCCCCGCCTTCTGCTGCCCACCGACGTAGTGGTGACCACCGAGCTGAGGGAGGAGGCGCCCCGCAAGGTCGTCTCCGTGGACGCGATACCGCCGGACTGGATGGGCGCCGACATCGGGCCGGAGACCCGGGCGCGCTTCGCCGAGGAGATCAAGGGCGCCAAGACGGTGGTCTGGAACGGCCCCATGGGCGTGTTCGAGATCCCGCCCCTGGCCGAGGGCACACGGGCCATCGCGCAGGCGGTGGCCGACTCGGCGGCCTTCAGCGTGGTGGGCGGCGGCGACTCCGCGGCCGCGATCGAGCAGATGGGCTTCGCCGACCGCGTGAGCCACGTGTGCACGGGCGGGGGCGCCTCTCTGGAGTTCCTGGAAGGGAAGGAGCTGCCCGGCATCGCGGCCCTCGATGACCGCTGAGCCCGGGCGCGGGAAGGCATTGGTGGACATGGCACGCAGGCCTCTCATCGCCGGTAACTGGAAGATGAACAAGACCGTCGAGGAGGGCGTCCTCCTCGTGAAGGAGCTCATGCCCCGCATCCAGGGGCTCGACAACGTGGATGTCGCGGTATGCCCGCCCGCCACCGCCCTGCGGGCGGTTGGCGAGGCCCTGGGCGAGGCCGGCCCCGCGCTGGGCGCGCAGGACGTCTTCTGGGAGGACTCCGGCGCCTTCACCGGCATGATCAGCCCCCTCATGCTCCGCGACGTCGGCTGCACCTATGTCATCATCGGCCACTCCGAGCGCCGGGGCCGCTTCGGCGCCCCCGATGAGAACCTCAGCCCCGAGGCCGCGCGCGTCTTTGGCGACACCGACGCCAGCGTGAATCTGAAGGCCAAGGCTGCGCTGCGGCATCACCTTACGCCCATCGTGTGCGTCGGCGAGACTCTGCCCGAGCGCGACCAGGGGCGCACCGACGAAGTCGTCGCCGGGCAGCTCCGCGCCGGCCTCGCCGGGCTCGAGGCCGCGCAGGTGGCGAGCATGGTGCTCGCCTACGAGCCGGTGTGGGCGATCGGCACTGGACGGGCGTGTGACGCAGGCGAGGCGAACCGGGTGATCGGGCTGATGCGGTCCACCGTCGAGGGGAGCTTCGGCGCCGACGCGGCCCGCGGCGTGCGGATCCAATACGGCGGCAGCGTGAGCGACAAGAACGCCCACGAGCTGATGTCCCAGCCGAACATTGACGGGGCCCTGGTGGGCGGGGCCAGCCTGGACGCGACGAAGTTCGCGACCGTTATCCACGCGACCTCGGTCATCGCGAGGGACATGCGCAAGAGCTGACGCTCCCGTGCCGACACCCGACGGCGAGGGAATGGTGGACATCGCGGGCAAGCCCGCCACCGACCGCGAGGCGGTGGCCCGGGGGCATGTCCGCATGAGCCCGGAGGTCGCCCGCCGGCTCGCCCGGGGGGAGCTGCCCAAGGGCGATGCCCTCGGCGCCGCGCGGCTCGCCGGCATCATGGCCGCCAAGCGCACCTGGGAGCTCATTCCGCTGTGCCACCCGATCCCGCTCTCGCACGTCGCGGTGCGCCTGGCCGTGGAGCCGGAGGCGGGCGAGGTTATCATCGAGGCCGCCGCGCGGGCGCGGGCGGCCACCGGCGTGGAGATGGAGGCCCTGGTCGCGGTCGCCGCCGCGGCGCTGACCATCTACGACATGTGCAAGGGGCTCGACCCGGCGGCCGAGATCGCCGGGGTGCACGTGGTGGAGAAGTCCGGCGGGAAGGGCGGAACGTGGCAGCGAGGGGAAGGCTAGTAGCCGTCTCCAGCAGCGCGCGCAAGGGCACGCGCAAGACCCCGCGGCCCTCCGCCGTTCTACGCCAGGGCCACGGGCTGGTCGGCGACTCCCACGCCGGCACCGGCCGCCAGGTGAGCCTGCTGGCCGAGGAGAGCATCGCCTCCATGCGCGCGGCGGGCTGCGAGGTCGGCCCTGGCGACTTCGCCGAGAACCTCACCACCGCGGGGCTTGTGCTCCACGAGCTGCCCATCGGGACCCGCCTGCGCGTCGGCGCCACAGTCCTGCTCCAGATCACCCAGATCGGCAAGGAGTGCCATACCGACTGTGAGATCCGGCGCCTCACCGGCCGCTGCGTGATGCCCACCCAGGGCGTCTTCGCGCGCGTCCTGGTCGGCGGAGAGGTCGCACCCGGCGACGAGATCGAGGCCCTGGAGCCTGCCGACGCCGGCGCGGGAGGAGGGCAGGAGTGAGGATCGCCCTGCTGACGGTGAGCGACCGGTGTGCCCGCGGCGAGCGGGAGGACCTTGGCGGCGCCGCCCTCCGGCGGCTCCTGGAGGGACGGGGCGTACGTCCGGCGGAGGCGGCCGTGGTGCCGGACGAGCGGGAGGCGATCTCGGCGGAGCTGGTGCGCATGAGCGACGAGCTGGGCGCGGACGTGATTCTGACCACCGGCGGCACGGGGCTTGGGCCGAGGGATGTCACCCCGGAGGCGACAGAGGCGGTGATCGCGCGCCGCGCGCCGGGGATCGCGGAGGCGCTCCGGGCCGCCGGCCTGGGCTCCACGCCGCGGGCGATGCTCTCCCGGGGGACTGCGGGGCTGAGGGGGCGAACCCTTATCGTGAACCTGCCGGGCAGCCCGAGGGCGGCCGAGGAGGGCCTCGAGGTCCTGTGGCCTGTGCTCGAGCACGCCGTGGAGATGATTGCGGGGAAGGGACACTAGCGCCGGGGGGAGAGGCACAGGGCGATGGCGCAGCGGCGACGGGACGCCCCGAGCGGGCAGATCGGACTATTCGAGGAGGCGCGGCTCTTCGCGCTCCTCTCCGACCAACAGGAGCAACTCGTTTCCACCCTCGTCGCGCAGGCCGCCCAGGCCGAGGCCGCGGCGCGCCAAAGAGACGAGCTTCGCCGGGACCTTGAGGGCAGCCTGGACCGTCTCCAGGAGGTCCATCACCGCATCCGCAATCATCTCCAGACGGTCACCGGCCTGCTCTCCGCCCAGGAGCTGTCCGAGTCCTCCCCCTCCGCTCGCCGCGCCCTGCAGCAGAGCGTAGCGCGGCTCACCTCCATCGCCGCCATCCACGACCTGCTCGCCCGCGACCCGACCTCGGGAGAGCTGAGGCTCTCCGACCTCGCCGAGCGCCTGGCCCGCCACCTGCTCCATCAGGCCGGCGCCGAGCGCCGCCTCCGCGTGCGCTGCAGCCTCGCGCCTGTCAGCCTCCGCTCCCGGGAGGCGACCAGCTTCGTACTCGTGCTCACCGAGCTGCTCTCCAACGCCATCGAGCACGCCTTCCCGGCCGACGGCGAGGGAGACATTCAGGTGACCCTCACCTGCGAGGCGCGGCGGGCCCTGCTCGAGGTGTCCGACAACGGGCGCGGCCTGCCGGAGGGCTTCGACCCGAAGGCCTGTGAGAGCCTGGGGATGCGGCTGGCCTCCCGGCTGGCCGAGCGCGACCTGGCGGGCTCGCTGGAGTCCTGGAGCGACGGCGGCGCGCGCTTCCGCATCTCCTTTCCCCTGCCGGCCGAGGAGGAGGCGCCGTGACCGCCCTCAGGGTGCTGATCGCCGAGGATGAGCCCGCGGTCGCCGCCTCCCTGGCCGAGCAGATCAAGGGCCTGGGCCACCAGGTGATCGGCGAGGCGGCGACCGGCGCGGAGGCGGTGCGCCTCGCCGAGCAGATGGGCCCCGATGTCGTGCTCATGGACATCAAGATGCCCGACCTGGACGGGATTGAGGCGGCGCGGCGCATCGCCCAGCGGCGCCCGCTGCCGGTGGTCTTCCTGAGCGGGCACTTCGACGAGGGGCTGCTGGAGGGAGTGGTGGAGGCCGGCGGGATGGCCTACCTGCTCAAGCCGGCGACCTCCGCGCAGCTTTGGACGGCGCTTGAGCTGGCCTGCCGGCGCTTCGGCGAGCTGGCGGACCTGCGGGAGCAGGCGGCCCGGCTGGAGGAGGCGCTCGAGACCAGGAAGCTGCTCTCCCAAGCGAAGGGGCTGCTGATCGAGCGCCACGGGCTGAGCGAGCAGGAAGCCCATCGGCGGATGCAGAAAGAGGCGAGCCGGCGCAACCTGAAGCTGGCTGAGGTCGCCCGCGCCGTGCTCACGGCAGGGGCGCTGCTGGGCGACCCGGGAGATGGCTGAGGGCCGATCCGGCGCCGGGAAGGGGGGCTGCGTTGCGTGCCCGCAAGGCGGGCTCGCCCAAGGCGAGCTCGCGAGGGCGGCCGAAGGCTGCCAAGCAGGCCAGGAAGAAGGGCGCGCGCCTCCGGGCGAAGGCGCGCCCGCAGCGCCCCGCCATTGCCGTGGGCGACGCGGTGCGGGTGCCGGCGGAGGCGGCGGAGCGCATCGCGCGGACCGCGCCGGCGGGCCGCAGCCCAGAGCCCATCGAGGGGCTCGTGTGCGCCATCCGGGCGATCGCCACCGGCAAGCTCGTGTCTCGGACGCGGGGATCGCTGCAGGAGTATGTGCTCGAGATCCTTCACGAGCGCACCTTCAACAGACGCTTCTCCTCTCCCTCGAACACGGGAGGGCCGGCCGGGGCCGCGACGGGCGCGCAGAGCCCCTCCTGGCGACGCGCGCAGGCTTTGCTGCGCCACATGGCGGAGCGGAAGGAGCTGCTGAGCGAGGCCTCCGGAGGGCTAAGCGAGGGGCCCTTCGCCGGGGTGCTGGACGGTTGGCGAGTGGTCAAGGTGCGGGCCGAGGAAGCGGAACTTGTGGAATAGGGGGGGCGGGGCGATCCCCTGGGCGGGCCGCGTGCTGGAGCGAGCGCCGCGTTGACGCTCCCTCCCCTGGCGTGCTAGAATCGGCTGCGGTGCCGGGTGGTGTAATTGGCAACACAGCGGCCTTTGGAGCCGCCTTTCCAGGTTCGAGTCCTGGCCCGGCAGCCAGGGGAGGGAGAGGCGCGCGAGGGCGCGGCGCATCACCGCGGTGAGATCGCAAGCAAGCGAGGTTGTGTTGTGAAGGGCAAATCAGTTGCGCCGCAGGTTCTCCCCGAGATCCCCGCCATCGTGCTCGCCGCCGGCAAGGGCACCCGCATGGCGGCGCCCGAGCCCAAGGCCGCCGTCCAGGTGGGCGGTAGGCCTATGGTCGTGCGAGTGGTCAGTGCCATGCGGGAGGGCGGGGCGAGCCGCGTCATCGTCGTCGTGGGCCACCGGGCCGACGACGTGCGGGCCGCGCTGGGCCAGCACGTTGACTACGTTGTCCAGGAGGAGCAACTGGGCACGGGGCACGCGGTCCGCTGCGCCGAGCCGCTGCTGGCCGGCTTCTCGGGCACCGTCCTGGTGGGGTATGCCGATATCCCGCTGCTGCGCAGGCACGATATCGCGCGCCTCATCGCCGACCACCTCGCCTCCGGCGCCTCCGCTACCATGCTGACCGCCATGTTCGACCACCCGGGCTCGCTCGGGCGCATCGTGCGCGCCCCCGACCGGCGGGTCCTGGCCATCGTCGAGGCCCGCGACGCCACCCCCGAGCAGCTCGCCATCAGGGAGATCAACGTGGGGGTCTACGCCTTCCAGAGCCCGCTGCTGTTTGAGCTCCTCGCGCAGATAAAGAACGACAACATGCAGCGCCAGTACTACCTGACCGACACCATAGGCCTGCTGGCGTCCCGGGGCGAGCGCGTGGGAGCGGTCGCCATCGAGGTGGCCCACGCCGGCATGGGCGTGGACACCGCCGAGGACCTCGCCCGAGCGCAGCAGCTCTGGGCGCTCGAGAGGGGCCTCAGCTAGCGCTGCGCCAACGAGGCGACCCGGTGGCGAACGACGAACTCGACGACCTTCGCATCCTGACCGGCAACGCGAACCCCGAGCTGGGCCGCGCCATCGCCGCCCACCTCGGCATCCCGCTCTCCCGGATGGAGGTGGGCCGCTTCGCAGATGGGGAGATCTGGGTCCGCATCGAGGAGAGCGTGCGCGGCGACGACGTCTTCGTCATCCAGCCCACCTGCCCCCCCAGCTCCGAGAACATCATGGAACTGCTCATCATCCTGGACGCGCTCAAGCGCGCCTCCGCCCGCCGCACCACCGCCGTCATCCCCTACTACGGATACGCCCGCCAGGAGAAGAAGATCAAGCCGCGCGAGCCCATCTCCGCCAAGCTCGTCGCCGACCTGATCTCCGTCGCGGGTGCCGACCGCGTCCTCACGGCGGACCTTCACGTCCAGTCCATCCAGGGCTTCTTCGACCTGCCCGTGGACCACCTACCCGCCGGCCCCATCCTCGCCGACGACCTCGCTCGCCGGGGCTTCGCCGGACGCGACACCGTCGTCGTCTCCCCGGATGTCGGCGGCGTCGGTGGCGCCAAGGCCCTCGCCGACCGCCTCAGCGCCTCCCTCGCCATCATCGCGAAGCGCCGCCCCGCCGCCAACGTCGTGGAGATCCTCGAGGTAATCGGCGAGCTCGAGGGCCGCCGCGCGGTGCTCGTTGACGACATCGTTGACACCGGCGGCTCCGTGGTCTCCGCCGCGGAGGCGGTGGCCGAGCGCGGCGCCTCCGAGATCTACGCCTACGCCACCCACGCCGTCTTCTCAGGCGACTGCGTCGCCCGCCTGGAGGGCTCCCCCATCACCGAGATCGTCGTCACCGACACCATCCCTCTACCCGAGGCCAAGCGCTCCCCGAGGATCCGGGTCCTCTCCGTCGCCCCCATCTTCGCCGAGGCCATCCGTCGGGTGCACAAGAACCGATCGGTCTCCACCCTCTTCGATGAGTACTGGCGCGATGACCGCAAATAGCACAGTCGCCCTTCACTCGGAGGTGATGAGCAGTGTCGGCGTTTCGCGGTGACAAGCGGCACACCAAGCGAGAGAAGCGACAGCCCAAGAAGACCATCAAGGAGCGGCGCAAGCTCAAGCGGGAGAAGAAGCGACAGGATCAGATCCGCCCGGCCTGAGGCCGGCCCGTCGGGCGGCCCTAGCTCTCCTCCTCCCGGGCGCGCTCGGTGATCACCTCTGGCTCCTGCACCTCCTCCACCACCGCGCCCGGCGCCGCCTGCACCGGCGCCACCTCCTCCAGGCGGACCGGAGGCGCGATGACGATCAGCACCTCCTCGGGGTCGGTGACGATCTTCACCCCCGGCGGCGCCGCCAGGTCCCTCACCCGCAGGCTGTCGCCGATCTCCATCCCGGTGATGTCCGCCTCCAGGTGCTCCGGAAGCTGAGTGGGCAGGCACTCGACGGCCACCTCGTGGATCAGGTGCTCCAGCACCCCGCCCTGCCGCACCCCGCGGCTCTCGCCCACGTGCACCACCGGCACCGTGGTGTGCACCGTCTCCCGCAGGGAGACCCGCTGGAAGTCCACGCTCAGCACCCGCCGACGCACGATGTCGCACTGCACCTCCTTGATCATCGCGTTCGGCGAGGCCCCTGTCCCCTTCGCCCCCTCGATCCGCAGCTTCACCAGCGTCGAGTACCACGCCCCCTCGGGGATGGCCGCCTTGAAGGCGGCGGCCTGCAGCGCGATCGGCTGCGCGTCCTGCCCTCGGCCGTAGATCACCGCGGGGATCTCCCCCCCGGCCCGCAGCCGCTTCGCCGCCTGCTTGCCCACCTCCGAGCGGACCCGCGCCGCCAGCTCGACTTGCTCAGCCCTCATGCCCACAAGCTCCTTTCCATCGGACAACCCGCAGTATAGCACAAGAGGGGCGCTTGGCCCAAGCGGCGCGCGGCCGCCTGAGGGCCGCAGCGACAAGGTGATCCCGACGGCGGGCGGCCCCGGGCCGCGCGCTCGGGCAGATGAGTCTCTGATGGCAAGGGGGAGGATGACTGCGGTGAGCAGGCCCTATCTCCGCGCGAAGAGTGGTTGCCTGGCGCGGTCTTGGCGTCATCCTCCTCCCAGACGACGAACGCCCCGGCCGCGGGCCTTTCGCGACCCGCCCCGGGGCCTGGTGCTCCATTGGAGCATTCCATGCTCCACCGCCGGGCACAGGCACCGTGGTCGCTGGCGCTGTCGCGGCAGCGCAACACGCCGCGGTCCTGTGGAATAAGGTCGCCAGGGGGGTGGGGCGGAAGGCACCCGACGCATGCCCGCCGAGTCCTTCGCCGTGCTGCTGGTACAGCCTGGGCAGGCGAGGCTGAGCCGCTTTCACGTGGAGCTCCGCGGCGAAACGCTGTGGACCACGGGAGCGCCCCAGCTCGCCCAGCAACTCGCGCGCGCCCGGCCCGAGCTGGTCGCCGTGGCGGGCCGGCCCGAGGTCGCCGCGGCGCTCGCCGATGAGCTGCGCCGCCAGGGCCTGGCCGAATCGGTCTTCGTCATCACCCCGGCCGAGGAGGGAGAGGAGGCGCACGCGCCCGGCCGGGTCAGCCTCGTCCTCCCCGAGCGGGAGGAGGAACTCCAGCCCGAGGACCTGCTGCTGCGGCTCGTTCGCGCGGTCCTCGACGCCCAGGCCCGCACCCCCGTCAGCGCCCTCACCGGCCTGCCCGGAAGCCCCGTGCTCCGCAACGAGGTCGAGCGCCGCCTCGCCGCGGGCCAGCGATTCGTCTTCCTCTACCTCGACCTCGACAACTTCAAGGCCTACAACGACGTCTACGGCTTCGGCCGCGGCGACATCGCCATCCGCGCCCTGAGCCGCGAGGTGGTCGCCGCCACCCGGGCCCACGGCGTCCCCGGCGACCTCTGCGTGCACATCGGCGGCGACGACTTCGCCATCGTCACCTCCTCCGATGCCTACGAGCGGATCGCCCAGGCCATCATCCAGGGCTTCGAGGCCGGCGTCCCCAGCCTCTACTCCGAGGAGGACAGAGAGCGCGGCTACATCGAGACCCTGAGCCGGCGGGGGGAACCGACCCGCTATCCCCTCATGACCGTCTCCATCGGCGGCGTGGACACCGGCCAGCGCACCATCACCAGCTACCTGCAGCTCACCGAGATCGCCGCCGAGGTCAAGGGCTACGCCAAGGCCATCGAGGGCAGCCAGTTCGTCATGGACCGCCGCCGCGACTAGCGCGACAGCGGCCGCACAGGCCCCCCTCAGGGACCGCGCCCACTGTGGAACAATACTCGTGGAAAGGTCGTTCGTCTCAACCGAGGCCGAGAGGTTGACGCTTCCCGAAAGGGCAAACGCGCCGAGAGGCGCGGGCGCAAAGCCATGGGTCTACGGCCCTCCAGGGCCCTGGCTGCCAGGCTGCCGAAGGAAGCGTATGTCTCCTGTCCCCGCCCGCGCCTCAGAGCGCGGGCCGACTGGAGTCACCGGATGACTGAGCATGTGAGGCAGCCTGGCCCGCGCTCGGACAGCGCCACGCGCGACACGCCTGCGCCGGAGGCGCAGGGGCGGCGCGCGTGCCGCCGCCCGCGCCGCTCGCGCGGCGGGGGCGGCGCCGCCGCCCTCCTGAACCCGCGCTGGGGCTACCTCTGCGGGCCCATCGGCTGGTCGCTGGCCGGACTGGGCGTGCTGACCTCAGCAGCGCTGTGGCGGCTGTGGCCGGCCGGCCTTCCCATTGCCTCCGCGAGGGCGCTCGCCGCCCTCTGCGGGCTCTCGGTCCTGCTGCTAGGCATTCTCCACGAGTACGGCCGCCGCCGCATCTCCGCCCTCGCCACCGCCCACGCCAAGGCCCAGCAGCTCGCCGACCTCAACTCCTCCGTCATCGCCTCCTTCGCGATGGCCATTGACGCCAAGGACCAGCACACCCACGGCCACACCGAGCGCGTCCGGGACGTCGCGCTCACGATCGGGGACGAGCTGGGCCTTGGGGAAGATGACCTGGAGGCCCTCAAGACCGCCGCCATGCTGCACGACATCGGCAAGCTCGCGGTCCCCGACTACATCCTGTCCAAGCCCGAGCGCCTCACCGAGGAGGAGATGAAGAAGGTCGAGACCCACACCCTCGTCGGCGCCGCGATCCTGGAGTCCGTTCGCTTCCCGTGGCCGGTGGTCCCCATCATACGCGGCCACCACGAGTGGTACGATGGCACCGGCTACCCCGACCGCCTGGCCGGGGACGACATCCCCCTCGGCGCCCGCATCCTCGCGGTGGCCGACGTCTATGATTCCCTCCTCTCCCACCGCCCCTACCGCGCGGCGATGACCGTCGAGGAGGCCCTCAGCGTCATGCGCGAGCGCGCCGGCACTCAGTTCGATCCCCAGGTCCTCGAGGCGTGCCTGCGCCGCGTCGTCCTCGAGGAGTCACACCGGCGTCGCGGCTTCATCTTCGACAGCAGCCACCCCGGCGCCGCCGAGAGCGTCGGCCGCCAGGCCGTCTTCCGGGACATCAAGCAGGCCCACCAGGAGCTCCTCGGCCTCTACGAGATCGTCCAGACCATGGGCCGCAGCCTCAACGTCCAGGAGACCCTTGACCTCATCATCTCCAAGACCAGGCGCATCATCGAGTTCTCGACCTGCGCCCTCTTCCTCCATCAGCCCGAGCACGGCCACCTCGTCGTCGCCGCCGCCGCCGGACCCCACGCCGAGACCATCCAGGGCCAGCGCCTCCCCCTCGGCAAGGGCCTCAGCGGCCGCGTCGCCCTCTCCGGGCCCGCCTCCGAGCCCGACCAGCCCGCCAGCGAGGACCTCGCCATCCTGATGGGCCCCAGCGCCGCCGAATGCAAGCTCGTCCACGCCCTCTGCATCCCCCTCGCCGCGGAGACCGAGACCATCGGCGTCATCACCCTCTACCGCAGCGAGGGCCGCCCCTTCACCAGGGACGACGCCCGCCTCGCCTTCGCCCTCGGGCGGCAGGCCGCCATCGCCATCAGCAACGCCCGCCAGTACGAGGAGACCCGCCAGTATGCCATGACCGATGAGCTCACCGGCCTCGCCAACGCCCGCTCCTTCTTCCTCCGCCTGGAGGAGGAGCTCTCCCGCGCCCGCCGCGAGCGCACCCGCGTCTCCCTCATCGCCGTGGACCTCGACAACCTCAAGGGCATCAACGACAACTTCGGACACCAGCAGGGAGACCGCGTCCTCCGCATCCTCGCCGAGATCTTCAGGCGCCACGTCCGCGACTACGACACCGTCGTTCGCTACGCCGGCGACGAGTTCTTCATCATCCTGCCCAACACCCCAAACCAGCAGGCCCTGGAGACCGCCAACCGCATCAAGCGCGCCGTCCGCGAGACCTCAGTCGAGATGCTCCCCGGCCGCTTCGTTGGCCTCGGCGCCAGCTTCGGCGTCGCCACCTTCCCCGGCGATGCGCAGGACGCCGACGCCCTCATCGCCGCCGCCGATCACGCCATGTATGCCGACAAGCGCCTCACCAGACAGCTGGAGTTGCTCCGAGGCGGCGCCCGCCAGGGCCAGAGCGAAGCCGCTCCCACCCGGAGCAGCGGCGGAGCCGCCCGCCCCTGACCGCCCTGTCAGTCGCCTGAGCGCGCACCCCGAGGGCCGACGATGCCTGCACAGCGCCCGCCAGCCAAAGAGCCGCCCGAGACGCTCTTCCGGGCCTACATGCTGGTGGTCGCAGTCGCCGGCTACGGCCTGCTGGTGGGGCTGAGCGTTTCTCGTTTACGGGCTGGGGTAGGGTGGGGGC
>Ga0129301_1000982_pt1 | contig 14814 bp, 14 predicted proteins | sample ConPoolayeHmetaG_FD_94489 | JGI IMG/M metagenome (GOLD analysis project Ga0129301, IMG submission 94489) | Hot spring microbial mat communities from California, USA to study Microbial Dark Matter (Phase II) - Cone Pool mat layer H metaG ...
GCGGCAATTTTGCGCAGTTCGCAGATGTTTGCTTTATCGCAGATAAGGCAATTATCAGGATGGCTGGCAAGGAGAAGCTCAACCATCACCCGGCGTGCTTCAATCACTTTGGGTGAGTGCGTCTGGATGACCATGCCCTCAGCGATGGGGGTATGACAGGAGCCAACCAGCGTCCGCGAGCCCTCCACTTCAACCACACAGAGCCGGCAGGCGCCCACAGGCGGAAAGCCTTCCAGGTAACACAGGGTGGGGATGGCGATACCATTCTGACGTGCCAGTTCCAGAATAGTCGTCCCGGGACGACCACTGACTTTTATCCCGTTGAGGTTTAGCGTAACCTCAGTTCCCATCTCCTCAACCCCACAGCACCTTTGGTATTAAACTTCATAGTATCATAAAAAAAGTCGTTCATCAATAACTGTCCCTTGGTTTTATTTGTACTTGATTTTTTCCCATCGCGCGGAGGGAAGCAATCCCTATTGCAATTTACTGAGATTGCCGCCCGGATTGCATCGGGACAGGCAGTGACCGCATCAGGCAGAACCCGGAGCCGTCATTTGTCGCTTCAGCCTGTGCCGTGATAAACTAATGAAGATGAAAATCCTGGTCACCAATGATGACGGTATTCATGCAGACGGTCTCTGGTTGCTGGTGAAAGAGCTTAAACACATCGCCCCGGTGGTCGTCGTGGCGCCGGACAGAGAGCGCAGTGCCACCGGCACGGCGGTAACGCTCCACCAAACCCTGCGGGTACAGCAGGTGCCCTCGCCGGAGCCGGGAGTGGAAGCCTATAGCGTAAGCGGCATGCCGTCCGATTGCGTCATTCTGGCGCTGGGCAAGCTGGTGAAAGGTAAGGTGAAACTCGTCGCCTCGGGCGTCAACCCGGGGAAAAACCTCGGCGATGACGCCCTCATCTCAGGGACAGTAGGCGCAGCCCTGCAGGGATACTTGCACGGCTGTTCCGCCCTGGCGATTTCTTGCGACCGCACTATCAGCCCGGGACATCTGGATACCGCGGCTAAGCTCGCCGCCATGCTATCCCGGAAGATTTTGTCCGATTCTCTGCCCCACCACATTTTCCTCAACGTGAACCTGCCTGACCTGCCCATTGAGCAAATAAAAGGGATTCAGGTCACCCGCCTTGCCCACAAGTGCCACATCAATACCGTGGCAGAAGGCGAAGATGAAAACGGCAAATACTACCGGCTTGACCGCCAGCGAATCACCACCAGTAACGACCGCAGGACTGATGCCTGGGCGGTGGAACAGGGGTATATTTCCATCACTCCTCTCTTTGCCCACCTTTATTCCCGTCCCTCCAGCACCATACTGCGGAACCTCAGCACGGAGCTTATGAAAGAACTCCAAGGATAAGAGGCGGACACGTCAATGGCTCACTATACCGGCATTGATATGATAGAAATCTCCCGCATCAGACGTGCCATCGCCCGCTGGGGGGAGCCCTTCCTGAACAAGGTCTATACGAGGGCAGAGATAGAGCGTTACCGGGACAAGCCATCATCTCTGGCGGCGCGGTTTGCCTGCAAGGAAGCAGTGATGAAACTGCTGGGGACGGGCAGGAGAGGGATGGGCTGGCGAGAGATTGAGACTTTAAATCATGCCAGCGGCAAACCGCTTATCAGGCTGTACGGCCGTGCTCAGGACAAGGCAAATGAGCTGGGTCTTCAAGAGATAACCGTCAGCCTCTCCCACTCAAAGACCTACGCTATTGCTTCGGTTATCGGCGTCACAGAGAAAGAAAGAGACTGAAGACCCATCTTTGACACGTCCTCAACCCGCCTGTTACAATTTAACAGAGAAGATCAAATCAGTCCCCCTTAGAAACCCCCAAGGATGTGAGGAGTGGTGTGGTATGGTGAAGAAAATTGTTCCCCTGATAGCAATTATCGCCGTTCTCATTGCTGGCGTCTGGGCGTCCCTGACTAAAGCTGGCTTCACAAATCCGTCTCCGGCGGTCAGCCCTTCCACGGGCGCGCCACAGCAATTGTCCGCCGTGGAAGTCCGCGAATACCAGGGCAAGAACCTCTCCTCCGTCAATGACTTCCGGGAAAACTCCATCAAAGGTCCCCAGTACGTGGATATCAGCACGTATCAACTTAAAGTCACCGGTCTGGTGGCTAGTCCCCTGACCTTCAGCTATGATGACGTCATCAGTAAACATGCCCACTATCAGAAGGTGATTCGGCTGGACTGCGTGGAAGGATGGAGCGCCACCATCCTGTGGGAAGGCGTGCTGGTGAAAGACCTGCTGGCTGAAGCCGGTGTTAAACCAGAGGCTAAAATCATCATCTTTTATGCCTATGATGGCTATACCACCTCATTCCCCATTGACTACATACTGAATAACAACATCATGATGGCATACAAGATGAATGAAATCACCATGCCTCCAGAGCGGGGATATCCCTTCCAGCTGGTGGCGGAAAGCAAGTGGGGCTACAAGTGGATTAAGTGGATTACGGAAATAGAGCTTTCCGCTGACGTTAACTACAAGGGCTACTGGGAAAGCCGCGGCTACTCCAACGAAGGAGATTTAGACAAGAGCTTCTTCAGCTTCTAAAGAGACATAACCATCTTCTTTGACATCATGCCGCAAAGCTGGTAACGTGTCAGTAAATGATGACCGTTATCCCCATCCTCGCCGCGATAATCGCTGCCGGCATGGGCATGGTAATTGCTCTCTGGTTCCTGCGCCAGCGACGACATCAAACTCCCCCTTGCCGCACCGCTAACTATGCCATGAACCAGATGCTTCCTTTCCGCTGGAAATACGCGGCGCTTCCGGTCGCCGTTCTGGTCATCTCGCTTCTCCTGGCTATCGTTTTCTACTCCCGCCTTCCGGAAGAGGCCGCCTACCATTTCACTGACGGCACGCCAGACAGGTGGCTGGACCGGGAAGCGCTCATCGCCTGGGGAATTCTGCCGCAGTTCTTCCTGACCTTGCTATCTTTCGGCATCGTCTGGTTTACTCTGCGCATAAGCTCCCGTTTCCGCCAGCCGGCAGGTGAATGGCTGGGAAGCCTGCTCACCCTGATGGGCAATATGGTCGCCCTGCCGCAGATTGTTCTCAGCTTTGCAATGCTGGATATTTTCAGCTACAATGCCTACGGTAAGCACCTCATGCCCTTATGGCTCTTTGCCCTCATCGTCATGGCGCTGGGAGGAGTTATCCTGGGCATTCTTTTTACCATTGCCATAAGACGGGTGCTGGCAACAGGGAAAGGTAAAACATAACTAAGGAGACTTTATGGCAGAAGCAGGTAAGGTAACGATGGAGAAGCTGGTCTCCCTCAGCCAGAGGCGAGGCTTTGTTTTTCCAAGCAGTGAAATTTACGGCGGTCTGTCAAGCTGCTGGGACTACGGACCGCTGGGAGTTGAGCTCAAGCGCAATGTGAAAGAAGCCTGGTGGCGTGCCGTGGTACAACAACGGGATGACATGGCGGGGCTTGATACCAGCATCCTGATGCACCCGCAGGTATGGGTCGCCAGCGGACATGTGAAGCAGTTCGCCGACCCGCTTGTTGAGTGCAAGCAATGCCACCTGAGATGGCGCGCTGACCAGTTGCAGGAGAAAAAATGCCCTTCCTGCGGCGGTGAACTCACCGAGCCGCAGATGTTCAACCTCATGTTCAAGACCTTCATGGGTCCCGTAGAGGATGAGGCGTCAATCGTCTACCTGCGCCCGGAGACGGCGCAGGGTATCTTCGTCAACTTCCTCAATGTGCTCACCTCCACCCGCAAGCGCCTTCCCTTCGGCATCGCCCAGACGGGTAAGTCCTTCCGCAATGAAATCACCACCGGCAACTTCATCTTCCGTAGCCGCGAGTTTGAGCAGATGGAGATTGAGTACTTCGTGAAGCCGGGCACTGACGACCAGTGGTTCAACTATTGGCTCAATGAGCGCCTGAACTGGTATCTCTCCCTGGGCATCAAAAAGGAAAACCTGAGGCTCCGCCCCCATGGCAAAGAGGAGCTGGCACACTACGCCCGCTGTTGCTATGACATTGAGTACAACTTCCCGATGGGCTGGTCTGAGCTTGAGGGCATCGCCAACCGGTCTGACTTTGACCTGAAACAGCACGCCGCCCAGAGCGGTAAAGAGCTGACTTTCTATGATGAGGAGACCAAAGAGCACATCGTCCCCTACGTCATTGAGCCATCGGCGGGGGTTGACCGTTCCGTGCTTGCTTTCATGTGCGATGCCTACGCTGAGGAGCCGGATGAAAAAGGGGACATGAGAGTGGTGCTCCACTTCCACCCCGCCATTGCCCCGGTGAAGGTAGCCGTATTGCCGCTGAGCCGCAAAGAGAACCTGGTCAAGATGGCGAACGAGATTTACGCTGACCTGCGCCAGTGCTGGGTAACCCAGTATGATGATGCTCAGAGCATCGGCAGGCGGTACCGAAGGCAGGACGAGATTGGGACGCCGTTCTGCGTGACCATTGATTTCCAGTCGCTGGAAGATAAAATGGTAACCGTCCGCGACCGCGATTCCATGAACCAGATACGGGTGCCCATCGCCACATTGAGGAATGTTATCTACTGGAAGCTGAAGGGGGAGGAATTCCTCAAACTGCCGGAGGGGGGACAGGTCTGGAAGACCTCAGCAAACGGCTAGCATTTCATTGTGAGTCCCGATGAAACCGGGACGCGGCAATCTCAATGAGTTCATAGACATTGGGGACAAGGATGAAAATCATCCACTTCGCTGACCTGCACCTAGGGGTGGAAAGCTACAGCCGGCTGGACCCCGCCACGGGGCTCCCCACCCGCTTCCTTGATTTCCTCAGGACGTTTGATGAGCTCGTTGATTATGCCATAGAGAGCAAAGCTGACCTGGTTCTTTTCTGCGGAGACACCTACAAGACGCGCGACCCTACCCCCACCCAGCAGAGGGAGTTCGCCCGGCGCATCGTCCGTCTTTCTGAGGCGCGCATTCCGGTCTTTCTCCTCGTCGGCAATCATGATGCTCCCAATATGAGCGGTCGCGCCACTGCCACGGAAATCTTCAGCACGCTGGAGGTGGAGAATGTCCATGTCTCCAGCAAGCCGGAGGTGGTGCGCATCTCCACGCCGGGTGGCGTAGTCCAGGTCGCCTCGCTCCCCTGGGCACGGCGCAGTGCCCTCCTGAGCAAAGAGGATACAAAAAACCTCACCCTGGAGCAAATCAACGAACGCCTTCAGCAGATTCTCACTGAGAAAGTAGCTTCCCTTGCCGGGGAGCTTGACCCTACCCTGCCCGCCGTCCTTGCCGCACATGTGTGGGTCATGGGCGCAACTACGGGTTCAGAAAAGGGGATGACCATCGGGCAGGAGCACATGCTTCTGCCTGGGAACATCGCCCGACCCGAGTTTGACTACGTGGCGCTGGGGCACATCCACCGCCGGCAGGTGCTCGGTGAAAACCCGCCTGTGGTCTATGCCGGCAGTCTGGACCGGCTGGACTTCGGCGATGAGGACATTGACAAAGGGTTCTACGTGGTGGAGATTGCGCCCGACCCGGTGAAAAGAAGAGTAGGCTATGAGTTCCACCCGGTGAAAGCGAGAAAATTCCTCACCCTCACCATTGAGCTAAAGGCAGAGGATGCTGACCCCACCGCCACCGCCCTCCGCGCTATCAATGAGCAAAAGGAAAAGGTCAAGGACGCCATCGTGCGGGTGCACATCACCGCACCGGCGCAGATTGAAAGCCTGCTGAAGGAAAGCGACCTCCGGGACGCCCTGAAAGAAGCTTCTTACTTCACCATCACGCGGGACATCCTGCGGGAGACCCGCCCGCGCCTGGGCGCACTCATGACCTCCCAGCTCACCCATATGGACGCCCTGAAAGCCTGGCTGGAATATAAGAAGACCCCGCCGGAGCGCCTGAAGGTGCTGATGGACTACGGAAAGAAGATGGTGGAGGAGGCGAGAGGATAGCTCACCTCTCCTTTCCTTTTCCCCTCAACAGTCCTATAATTAAAATAACCGTGCATGTGGTATTATTACGCACAGAAGCTCTGTGCGCTTTTTAGTTTTTAAGGAGCTGTGATATAATTTCTTCTGGAGTTCTTCTATTATGTTAAACCAGCTAGATAAAATTGAAAAGCGCCTGGCGGAGATTGACCAGCAGATGGCGTCCCCAGAGGTCGCCACGAACATACAGCGGCTCCAGGAGCTGGCTCAGGAGCGGGCGTCAATAGCGGACATCGTCAGCAAATACCGGGACTACAAAGCCGCCGCCAAGTCTCTGGAAGAAACAAAAGCCATGCTCAATGACGGGCTGGATGAGGAGATGACCGCTCTTGTCAAGCAGGAAATCACCAGTCTTGAGTCAAAGCTGGCGGCGCTGACGCAAGAGCTGAAGGTTGCCCTCATCCCCAGAGACCCCGCTGATGAGAAGGACATCATCATGGAAATCCGGGCGGGAGTGGGTGGTGAGGAAGCCGGGCTCTTTGCCGCCGACCTCTTCCGCATGTACAGCCGCTACGCGCAGTCAAAAGGATGGAAGACTGACATCATCAGCGCCAGCGAAAGCGGCATCGGCGCGTTCAAGGAAGTCATCTTTGAAATCAAGGGCAGGGGCGCCTACAGTCGCCTGAAATATGAGAGCGGGGTGCACCGCGTCCAGCGCATCCCTCTGACCGAGGCATCAGGACGCATCCACACCTCCACGGCAACAGTCGCCGTCCTGCCGGAGGCAGAAGAGGTGGATATTAAAATCAATCCGGACGATTTGCGCATTGACATCTTCCATGCCGGTAGCGCCGGCGGGCAGAACGTGAACAAGGTAGCCACCGCCGTCCGCATCACCCACCTTCCCACCGGCATGGTGGTCACCTGTCAGGATGAACGTTCCCAGCTTCAGAACAAGACCAAGGCGATGGCAGTGCTCCGCAGCCGCTTGCTTGATATTGAGCGGCGCAAGCAGGAAGAAAAGATAACTCAGGAGCGGCGGTCTCAGGTGGGCGGAGCGGAGCGCTCAGAGAAAATCCGCACCTATAATTTCCCGCAAGACCGCCTCACTGACCACCGCATCGGGCTCACCATGCACAATCTGCCCAAAATCCTTGACGGTGATATTGACGAGCTGATTGACGCCGTCGCCGCCGCCTTCCAGGCAAAACAGCTAGAGGCGCTGGCGTGACCCTGAAAGAAGCTCTGCGCCGGGCACGTGAGCTTCTCGCCGCCAGCCACGTGGCTGAGAGAACCCTTGAAAGTGAAATCCTGCTCCGGCATGTCATCAAATCTGACCGGGTGCAACTTTATCAAGACCTCAACCGGGAGCTGACCCCAGCACAAGAACAATCCTTCTGGCACTTCATTAACCGCTACCTTAAAGGCGAGCCGATTGCCTACATCACCGGACACAAAGAGTTCTACAGCTTGGACTTTTGTGTGGACAGGCGGGTGCTGGTGCCGCGTCCGGAGACAGAAACTCTTGTGGAGAAAGCTATTGAGCTGGCGCGCAGATACCACATTATTTCCTGCGCCGATGTGGGGACAGGGTGCGGTGCAATAGCCGTGAGCCTTGCCGTCCACCTGCCAGAGGTAACCATTTATGCTACAGATAGCTCCGCAGACGCGCTGGCGGTCGCCCGCATCAACTGTGAACGGCACGGAGTCGCCGGCAGAATCCGTCTCTTAGCGGGCAACCTTCTTGAGCCACTCCCTGAGCCGGTTGAACTTATCACGGCAAACCTGCCTTATGTCAAAACTGCAGAAATCCCGGAAAAAGGTCCCCTCAGCTATGAGCCTAAAGCCGCTCTTGACGGCGGGGCAGACGGACTGGATGAAATCCGCCGGTTCTGTCCGCAGGTAAAAGACAAACTCCGCCCGCGCGGATATGTGCTTATGGAAATCGGCCTGGGGCAGAGTGGAGCGGTCACTGACATAGTAAAGCGCACCTTCCCCACGGCAAAGATTGAGATTTTTCCAGACCTCGCCGGTATTGAGCGTGTGGTGTGCTTCCGCCCTGCCGCATGAGACCACGCTTTTGGACTTTTCCCAATCAGGAACCAGCGTAGTTTCCTCCTTGACAGGTCACATGGCTGATGTTACAGTAATCGGGAAAAACCCATGAACATCATCGTCTGCGTCAAGCAAATCACTGACCCAGAAGTCCCTCCCACCAGCATTAAGATTGACGCTCCCGCCCGCAGAATCATCCCTGCGGAGGGCATCGCCGCAGTCCTCAGCCCCTTTGACCTGCACGCCGTTGAGGCCGCCCTCCGCATCAAGGAAACCAGCGGCGCTAAAGTCACCATCCTCAGCATGGGCAGCAATTTGCTCCGCGAGGTAGTCAAAAAACCGCTCGCCATGGGCGCAGATGAGCTTATCCTGCTTGAAGATTCTGCCTTCGCCGATGGTGACAGCATTTCAAACGCTTATACGCTCGCCACAGCCGTCAGAAAAATCGGCGCGTATGACCTCATTTTGTGCGGTCGGCAGGCGGCAGACTGGGACTTTGGGCAGACGGGCATCGGCATGGCAGAAATGCTGGGAATACCCTGCATCACCATCGCCAGAAAGGTAGCGGTGGTTGATGGCAAAGCAGTGGTTGAGCGCGTGGTAGCGGACGGCTACGAGGTGATTGAAACGCCACTCCCCGCCCTCATCACCGTGAGCAATGAGCTCGGCGAGCCGCGCTACCCCACCATCAAAGGCATTCTGGCATCCAAGAAGATTGAACCGGTGGTCTGGAAGCCGGCGGAAATAAGCATTGACCCGGCAAAAACAGGGGCGATGGGAAGAAAGCTACTGCTGGTCAACCTTTTCCAGCCCGTCCGCGAAAGCAGATGTGAAATCATCGGCGGGGAGACGCCGGAGGAGGCGGGAGCAAACCTCGCCGTCAAGCTGAGAGAGGCTAAACTACTGTAAGCAGGGCTGAAGCATGGCAGATGAAAACGGCGTGATGGTCCTCACGGAAGCGGCAAACGGGAAGCTCACCGAGCTTGCCACCGAACTGCTTGCCTGCGGCAGGAAGCTGGCGGACGACCTGTCTGTAAAACTGAGCGCCTTCACCGCCGGAAGTGGCATAAAAGAAATCGCCTCAGAAGCCATTGCCTTTGGTGCTGACACGGCATACTTCGCTGACAATCCACTGCTGAAAAACTACCATCCTGAAGCATATCTTGCCATCACTGAAAAGCTCATCAAAGAACTGAAGCCACAGGTTGTCATTATGGGGCAGACGGACATCGGGCGTGACCTGGCGCCGAGGCTTGCTTTCAGATTGCAGACGGTGGCGGTCCTTGACTGCATTGACCTTTCCCTTAACCCCGGTTCTAAAAAAATCCTGCTGACCAAGCCGGTCTATGGCGGCAATGTCCATGCCGTTTTTACCAGCGACCTTTCCCCACAGATAGCCACGGTAAGAGCCAAGACAGTGAAACCTCTGCCGCGCGATAGCTCCCGAAAGGGGGAGATAGTCAATTTTGACGCGGCGATTAACCAGTCAACATTTAGGCTCAAGCTGGTGGAAAAGAAGACGCAGGCAATGGAAGGCATCAGGCTGGAGGAGGCAAAGGTGGTGGTGAGCGGTGGCAGAGGCATGGGCGGTGCGGAAGGCTTCAGACAACTGGAAGAGCTGGCGGCACTGCTCAAGGGAGCCGTGGCAGCAAGCCGACCTCCCGCCGATAGCGGCTGGGTGCCCAACGTGCGCCTGGTGGGGCTTACCGGCAAGGTGATTGCGCCGGAGATGTATATTGCCGTGGGCATCTCAGGCTCAAGCCAGCACATGGCAGGCTGTTCAGCAAGCAGGAACATCATCGCCATCAATAAGGATGCTGAAGCAAACATCTTCCGGTACGCCCGCTACGGCGTGGTGGGTGACTGGCGGAAAGTACTGCCGGCATTCATCAGCAAGGTTAAAGAGCTACTTTCATCATAGTTCATGCCCCTTTTCAAAAACCTGACTTGTGACATCCCCGTCCCTGAAACTTGATAATAACGCCTGCTTGGTAGTATAGTTTATCAGATGTCTCTGCTCACGGTGTCTGAATTGAAAAAGGCAGTTGAACCCGGCGCTTATTTTTTATTGGGCAGTGTCAGCCGTTTCCTTGCGGCAAGGAACGTGAAAGCCTACCTCATCGGCGGCATGGTGCGTGACCTTCTGCTGGAGCGGCACACGGCGGACATAGACATCGCCGCTGACGCCGATGCGCTGGAAATTGCCACGCAGTTTGCAGAGGCAATCGGTGGGACTTATGTCCTTCTTGACGCGGTGAACCGCATCGGCAGGGTGGTCCCTCCTGAAACTGCCGAAACAAAGGGTGGCGGGGAAATTGATTTCTCCGCGCTCAGAGGCACCATTGGGGAAGACCTCTCCCGGCGGGATTTCACCATAGACGCCATGGCAATTGACCTCGCCGAAATTACCTTTGTCAAAGGCAAAAGCATCATCTCTTTCCCTGAGATTATTGACCCGTTCAGCGGACAGAGAGACATACGGAACAGATTGCTACGGCAGGTCAGCGAATCGTCTTTTCCAGATGACCCGGCGCGCCTTATCAGGGCGGTGCGGCTCGCCGCCGAGCTTGGCTTCACCATTGACGGTGAAACTGAAAACGCCATCCGGCGCCATGCTTGCCTCGTTTCAGGGGTCGCCGGCGAGCGGGTGCGGGAAGAGCTTCTCAAGATGCTCGCCCTCCCCGGCGCGGGAAAATCAGTGGGTTACCTGAATGAACTTGGACTGCTCACGGCATTAATTCCCGGGCTGGCACAGGGCAGAGGCGTTGACCAGCCTAAAATCCACGTCTGGGACGTTCTGGAGCATTCCTTGCAAACCGTCCGCGCCGTTGACTTCATCCTCAGGCAGAATGCCTGGGACTACGCTGATGAAAAGGTGCTCGCCTCTGTGCCGTGGTCGCCAAAGCTGGAACAACATTTCAAACAGGAGGTGAGCCACGGCAGCACCCGCAGTGCCCTGCTCAAGCTTGCCGCCCTTCTGCATGACATCGCCAAGCCGCAGACGAAAGCTATTGACGCTACCGGCAGAGCCCGCTTCCTGGGACATGCCGGAGAAGGCGCAGAGATAGTGACAGACATCATGCAGAGGCTAAGGTTCAGCGCCAGGGAAATAAAGCTGGTGGAGCTTCTGGTGCGCCATCATCTCCGCCCCACCCAGATGAGCGCTGAGGGACTGCCCACCCACCGTGCCATCTACCGCTATTTCCGCGATACTGAAGATGCCGGCATTGACATCCTCTTCCTGAGTTTAGCCGACCACCTGGCGACGAGGGGGAAAACGCTGGACAGAGCTGAATGGCAAAAGCACACCCGTATGGTCGCCTATCTCATTGAACAGAGGTTTGCGGAAGAAAGTGTGGTCGTCCCGCCGAAACTGATTGACGGCAATGACCTCATTAAACTCTTCGGGCTGAGCCCCGGACCGCGTATTGGCGCTATCCTTGAATCAGTGCGGGAGGCACAGGCAGGCGGAGAAATCAAGACCAGAGAAGAAGCGCTCGCCCGCGCTAAAGCCATGATAACATCACCTACTTCAGAGAATAACCAGGACAGGTAAAGAAAATGACGAAAAGAAATACTATATTCGCAGCAATCATCGTAGCCATTTTTGTCTTTTCCCTGGTAGCCCTCTTTCAGCCGTTCTTCGGGCGGGAAACGATGCGGCTCGGGCTTGACCTCAAAGGCGGCATCCACATGGTCTATCAGGCTGACCTCTCCAGAATAGAAAAGGGCTCAGAGGGAGAAGCAATGGCAGGCGCCATAGCCGTGATTGAGAAGCGCATCAATATCCTGGGCGTCACCGAGCCGGTTATCCAGAAACAGGGGGAAGACCGCATCCTCGTGGAGCTTCCCGGCATCAGTGAAGCAGACAAGGCTAAGCGACTTATCGGCCAGACCGCCCTCCTTGAGTTCAGAGAAAGGGTGACGGACGCCCAGGGAAAAGAAAGCTGGGTTCCCGCTACAGGCACCATCAACGGCGAAAAGAAAGAGCTGACCAGCGCTTATTTCAAAGAGAATACCTATGTCACCACTGACAGCTTCGGCAGGGTGCTCCTCATCTTTGAGTGGAATGAAGAAGGGAGCAAGCTTTCCGCAGAAATCACGGGCAGGCTCATCGGTAAGCCTCTGGGAATTTACCTCAGCGGCGAGCCTCTCCTGGGTGATGACGGCAAGCCTATCGCCCCCATTGTCCAATCCAAAATCTCCACCAGCGGACAGATTGAGGGGCTAAGCCTTGGAGAGGCGCAGGAGCTTTCCAGACTGCTAAACGCCGGGCGCATCCCCGTCCCGCTCAAGCCCATCTATGAACAGACCGTTTCGCCCATACTCGGCGCCGGATTTATAGAGAAAAGCATTGCCGCCGGCATCATCGGCGTCCTTCTGGTGATGCTGTTCATGATAGCCTATTACCGCCTCCCCGGCTTCCTGGCGAGCGTAGCGCTCCTATTCTACGGCACGCTGGTCCTCGCCATCTTCAAGCTCATTCCGGTAACGCTCACCCTCGCCGGACTGGGCGGCTTCGTTCTATCACTGGGCATGGCGGTGGATGCCAATATCCTCATCTTTGAGCGTTTGAAGGAAGAACTGCGCACGGGGCGGACGCTGGGCGCGGCAATTGAAGCCGGCTTCACCCGCGCCTGGAGAGCCATCTGGGACAGCAATATCACCACCCTTATTGCCTGCGCCATCCTCTACTGGCTCGGCAGCAGTATCGCCGGCAGTGCGCCGGTGATGGGCTTTGCCGTCACTCTCGCCATCGGCGTCACGGTGAGCATGTTCACCGCCATTGTGGTCACCAGAACTCTCATGCGCTTCTTCATCGGCACGGCTTTTGCTGAAAAACCATCGCTATTCAGCACTTTTGTGAGGGAAAAATAATGTTTGATATCGTCGGTAAACGGTTTTCATTTTTCCTCATCTCGGCAATTCTGCTACTCATCAGCTTTATTGCCCTGGGGACACTTGGGCTGAAGCTGGGGGTGGAGTTCACCAGCGGCTCTATGCTCACTGTGGACTTTGAGCAGACGGTGACGCAAGACGAGCTTAACCAGGAGCTGGCGAACCTTGGCTATTCCAACTCCATTGTGCAAAGGACCGGCGCCGGGGACTACCTCATCCGCACCAAAGAACTGACCACTGAGGATAAAGACAAACTTGAGGCCGGGCTCAGTGCCCGTTTTGGCAAGCTGACTGAGACCCAGTTTGATTCAGTATCGCCGCTCATCGCCACAGAGACCGCCAGAAATGCCGCTATTGCTGTCCTGGTGGCGTCAGTGGGCATCCTGCTCTATCTGACCTGGGCGTTCCGGCGCATGCCCCACCCCGTCCGCTATGGCACCTGTGCCGTTATCGCCCTGCTTCATGACGCTATCATTGCGCTGGGCATTTTCGCCATACTGGGCGCCTTCCTCAACTGGGAAGTGAACCTGATGTTCATCACCGGTATTCTGACCGTCATCGGCTACAGCGTGAACAACATCGTAGTCATCTTTGACCGCATCCGTGAAAACACGCAGATGGGCGTGAGCGGTGACTTCGCCGTGGTGGTGAATAACAGCCTCGTGGAGACGCTCAGCCGTTCGCTCAATACCAGCTTTACCACCCTCATCACGGTCCTTGCCATCATGTTCTTCGTGGGTGCCACGATTCAGAACTTCGTGGTGGTGTTGATGATTGGCATCATCGTCGGCACATTTGACTCTATCTGCGTGGCCCCCATGCTTCTCGTCGTCTGGGACAAAAAGGAATGGCGGCGTTTCATCCCGTGGTTATCCCTTCCCGCGAGTAAAGCCACAAAGTAGGTGATGGGTTGTGCTATCCTCAAGAAGCGGCGCGGCTAAGCTCGCCTTCGCCGTGGTCCTCAGTCTGGTAACGCTTAAAATAGCCGTAGGGGTCATTACCGGGAGCATCAGCGTCCTGGCGCAGGCGGCAGACAGCGGGCTTGATGTCCTCGCCGTGATGCTCACCTTTTTTGCCGTAACCGCCGCCAGCCGTCCGGCGGACAGAGAGCACCCTTTCGGTCACGGAAAGCTGGAAAATGTCGCCGCGCTCATTCAGGCAGGGCTCATTTTCACTGCCGCCGTCCTCATCATTTACGCCTCCGTTCAGCGCATCATCACCGGAGCCCGATTGGAGCTGGCAGAGGCAGGCATCGGCGTCATGCTTGTCTCCATCGTCAGCAGTATTGCGCTTTCCCGCTATTTGCTCAGAGTATCGCGCACGAGCGATTCCATCGCCCTGGAAGCCAACGCTCACAATATCGCCGCAGACGTCTACTCCACCAGCGCCGTGCTCGTGGGACTCCTCATTGTCCGTTTCACCGGACTTGCGGTCATTGACCCCGTTCTTGCTATCATCGTATCTTTTGTCATTTTGCGGTCGGGGTATACGGTTGTGAAGAAGTCTTTTGGCGGACTCATTGATGTAAAGCTACCTGAGGAAGAGGAGAAAATCATCAGAGCCGCCATTATGGAGCATGTCGGCGAGCTGGTTGATTTCCACGCCCTGCGCACGCGCAAAGCGGGTAGCCAGCGCTATATTGACCTCCATCTGGTGATGCCCAGAGATATCAGCCTGGACAAAGCCCACCAGATGACTGACCACCTTGAGCAGGACATCAAAAGCAAGCTGGCTTCAACGAGCGTGACCATTCACGTTGAGCCGTGCGGGGAAGAATGTGAAAAGTGCCCCATCGGCGATAAGAAGGGAAAACATAAGACGAAACAGCTACGCTAGCTTATGCACCTTCCGGATAGCTTGAAGCATGGGCGCAATATCAAATGGCGTGTGTCGTTGCGGCGGCGGACCGATGGTATCGTCAATTTTCTCTTTGCCCAGAAGGAC
>Ga0129301_1000985_pt1 | contig 14798 bp, 12 predicted proteins | sample ConPoolayeHmetaG_FD_94489 | JGI IMG/M metagenome (GOLD analysis project Ga0129301, IMG submission 94489) | Hot spring microbial mat communities from California, USA to study Microbial Dark Matter (Phase II) - Cone Pool mat layer H metaG ...
CGGGAAAAGGTGGCGGGGGCCCCGCCAAACCGGGGGGGAAACCGCAAAAAAGAAAAAGGGGGGGGGGGGGGGGGTGGACATCGCGGGGCGGGTGACCAACGGCTATGTCGCCATCGAGGTGAGGGACACCGGCGTCGGGATTCCCCAAGGAGCCATCCCCCGCCTGGGCGAAGCTTTCTACCGGGTGCGCACACAGGAGACCATGCAGGTGACCGGCACCGGCCTGGGGCTGTCCATCTGCAGGCAGATAATCGAGGCCCACAACGGTCATCTCGAGATCGAGAGCGAAGAGGGCACCGGCAGCACCTTCCGTGTGCTGCTGCCCAGGATCAGTTAGCGCCCGGCCGGCCGCACCCACCGGCCCAGCTTGAGGAGAGCCAGCATGGCAGAGAGAGAGAAGCCGAAGATCCTCATCGTCGAGGACGATCCCGACACCGTAGAGGCCCTCACCCTCGTGCTCGAGAAGAACGGCTACGCCACCGCCAGCGCCCCCAACGCCGAGCAGGGCCTGGAGGCAGTGCGCAAGGAGCGCCCCAACCTCATCCTGCTCGATGTGATGATGCCAGCCGGCACGGAGGGGTTCCACTTCGTCTGGACGCTGCGCAAGGACCCTGACCCCGCCCTCAGGGACCTGCCCATCATCGTCCTCACCGCCATCCACGAGACCAGCCCTGTCAAGCTCTACCCTGATCAGGCCGACAGCACCTACCAGCCCTACGAGTACCTCCCCGTGCAGGCGTTCTTCGACAAGCCCGTGGACGCCGACAAGCTCGTCGGCGAGATCGAGCGCCTCCTGGGCGGGAGCGAGGGGGAGTCTGGGTAGCGAGTCTGCGCCGCTCCGGGGCACAGGGGCGCCCGATCCGCTCCGCGTGGGCCGACGCCAGTTCCTCACCGCCCGAACCCTGATCGTCCCGTCTCCTGGAGGGGGACGCCTGGTCGCACTGGATGTCCCCACGGTCTCGCGGGAGTCGCAGGAGATTCGGGGGCGGGCGGCTAATGCGGCGGCATCCCCGGGAGACCAGGCGGCCGGAGACTTTCCCGCTTGCCGGGGGCGATTCCCCAGGAGGTCCGGAGTGAGAAAGCAGACCCAGTATCTCATCGCCGCGCTGCTGCTCGTCGTCGTGCTGTCGGCGGCCTTCGTCGTCTCCACGAGGCGGCCCGCTGCCTCGCCGGCGCCTATCCCTCAGGCCGAGGCGGTCCCCACGCCTATGCCCCCGGGCCCCCGGGAGCAGCGGCAGCCCTCCTCTCCCGCCGACCTCGTGCCCCTCGGGGTCACCGGCAGGCCCAGCGCGACCGAGCCCCAGGGGCTGCAGATCACCGGCTTCGTACCCGCGGACAAGCCCTGGCCGCTTGAGGTCATAGGGGTCGAGGAGGGAGACGTCATCATCACCTGCAACGGTCAGCGGGAGCAGATGGCCCGCCGCCTCCAGGCGGCTGTGGAGGCGCTCCAAGAGCGGGGCGAGCCGATCGTGCTGGAGGTGCTGCGGGGCGGCGAACGGATCGTACTGGAGAGGACAGAGAGGCTGCCTGACGGCTAGGTCCTGCCTCCGTCGCAGCATGGGACCGAGGCCAGGCAGAGCGGCCCCGTCCCCGCCGTCTGGGGCGCCTCTCCGGGGCCGCTCCCTGTGCGTTGCACAGGCACAGGCCTTGTTCCCCGCCGGCGCCTCGGTCAAACCCGCCCCGGCGGCCGAGGCGCGCGTCCCTCAGAGAAGCCTATCGGTCCAGGTTCGCGGTGCCCTGACGCAGACGGGCCTGCGGCCCATCCCGCTCCCCGCTCTACCGCCGCGCTGGCGAGCGCACCTCCTCCAGGGTGAACGTGGTCTCGGCCTCCAGCCGCCCTCCCAGGGGGCCCACATCTATGGTCGCGTGTGCCCGGTACCGCTCCCGCTTGGCCACTCCCACGGAGTAGCAGGGGCCCCCTCAGGTGAAGCCAAGGTTCTCGAGGGTGTCCCGCGTGGAGGCGGTCTCCCGCCCCGCGCTGTCGGTCACCACCAGCGCCGCCTTCACGCTCTCGCCGTTGCGCTGCACGTCAGCCACCGGCACCTCGCCCGACATCGCCTGCACCGCCAGCCCCACCGTGTCCCCTCCCTCCCGGCCGGGTGCGGCGATCACCTTCAGGGCCGTGACCCGCCCGGGAATGAGGAAGGGAAGCGGCTCCACCGTCTCCAGGGAGAGGCTGAGGCCCTCGAGCGGGCCCTGCGTGACACACGCCCACTCGTCAGCGCCCTCCCCCCACTTCGACACTGAGGTCATGAGGCAAGAGAGCGACTCTAGCCGCTCCTCCGGCGTCATCTCGCCGGCAGCGAAGCGGAACACCCTGAACGAGGAGAGCACCTGCCGACACCCTTCGGGCAGGTCATGGGCCGGCACCGGCAGCTCGACGGCCGGATAGGAGGCGGCCATAGGCTGCCTCTCGGCCGGCGCCGGCGCCGCGGCGGCCAGGCCCTCCGGGCTGCTGGCGACGCGCAGGGCGTCATCGGCTAGCTCGATGTAGACGGTCGTCTCCGGGCTCACCTGTAGCGCCGCGTAGAGTGAGCCCAGGGGCTCCGCCTCCCGCTCCTCGTGCCATTCCCCCAGGTGAGAAGGCCACTCACGGACTGCCGAGAGTCCCAGAAGGGTGGCGGCGAGCAGCGCCGCCGCCGCGCCCAGCGCCGGAAGCAGCGAGACCGGCGCCCACCTCGCCAGCCGCCTCCCCCTCACCGCGGCCGCCACGAATAGCAGCGCCGAAACGGCCGCCGTCCCGACTACGGCCCACAACCAGGCCGGCGCGCGCGCGAGAACACCCCGGGTCTCAGAGAGAGCGGCCGCTGTCACCGCCCCTACAGCCACAATCACCCATACCACCGCGGCCGCCCCCAGCGTCCACCGATGCCCCGGGCCGCGCATCCGCCACGCCGCGAGCAGGGCCATGCTGAGCCCCAGGAACGCCCCGGCCGCAGTGAGTAGCGACGCCAGGGCGACGGAGGAGGACCTTATCGCCCCCCACTCCAGACCGAAGGCCGCCCCCACAACTCCACCCAGCCACGTCCAGCCGACTGCGACCGCGACCGCGTGTCCGCGGCGCTCCGGCGACAGCCGCGCCCCCAGCAGCCCGCAGCCCCCCGCGATCGCCGCCGCAACGAGGTGAAGCCCAGCGGCAAGGCCGATGTTGACAGGCGACTGTGCTCGCCACACCGCTGGAACAGACTGACCGAGCCAGAGAACACACCCGGCGAGGAAGGCACCTACCGCCGGCGCCCACCACCGTCTGCCAATGATCCCGACGAGGATGGCCGCTGGGGCCAGCAGCAGGATCACCCCTGCGAACACCCCCATCTCGGAGGCGAGACTGTGTGTCGGGAGCCCCCAGGCCCACCACCAGGTAGCCGCCAGGTCCACTGCAACGAGACCGACCAGCACGACGACGGCGGTCAGCACCACCGCGCCGACCGCCCTTCCTGCCCCGGCCGCGCGGGCAACGCGCCTGGGCCTTTGGCCCTCAACTGCCCCCTGCGGAGAGTGCGTAGTCCCCATGTTGGTCGAGCTCCCTTCGTGGCCGCCGGCTCCCGCCACACTGCCTCCGGCAGCCGGTGATGCGCTCCTCGCTCGCCACGCCCGGTGGCCCGGCGGAACGCCGACCGCCGCCCCCCGGGCCAGAAGCCGACCCGACCGCGCGGTCAACGCCGCGGACGAGTGTCACGACGACGATGGGGACCCCGAATCATGCCCCGGCTGCCAGAGCGCCCCTGATTCTAGGCCGTCGCGCCACCGCTGTCAACGGCCTGCGGCGTTCCCCTTGGCCACCCCTGCGCCCGCGCCGGGATGGCGCGGCGTCCCCCGGACAGCAGCCGCCTCGCCGCTCGCCCCAGGCAGCTCAAGGCCAGCAGCAGCGGGAGCGTACCTGAGCCCAGCAGGCGCGGGATGTCCCCCTCCGGCCCGAACGGCGCCCAGCCTGCCTCGCCCCGGCAGCGGGCCGCGCCCACGCTGAACAGGCCCACCAGCCCGAGGCCGGCGCACCACGCGATGGCGTTCTGCCACCGCGGCGCCCGCGCCCGACGATCTCCCTCTCCGGCCATCTATCGGCCTCCCCCCTGCCGGCTCGTCACGGCCTCGCTTCTCCGGCCCCTGCCCAACCCCTGCCGGCCGGGCGCTCCCCGTGGGCTATTCGACGGTCACGCTCTTGGCCAGGTTGCGGGGCTGGTCAATCTCCCGACCCCACAGGTCGGCGACATAGTAGGCGTAGAGCTGCATCGGGATGCCCGCGAGCACCGGCGAAAGCACCTCCTCGGTCTCGGGGATCCGGATCACGTCGTCGGCGTACTTGCCGATCTCCTCGTCGCCCTCGTTGGCGATGGCGATCACCTTGCCGCCGCGGGCGCGGATCTCCTGGAGGTTGCCCAGCGACTTCTCGTAGTGCGGCCCCTTGACCACCGCTGATAGGATGGCGACCTCGTCGGTCACAAGGGCGAGCGGGCCGTGCTTCATCTCGCCTGCGGCGTAGCCCTCCGCGTCCAGGTAGGCGATCTCCTTGATCTTGAGCGCGCCCTCCATCGCCGTGCAGTAGTGCGCGCCTCGCCCCAAGTACAGGTAGCGCATCACCTGCTTGTACTTGCGCGCCAGATCGAGGATGTGGTCGGCCTGCAGGAGCGCCTCCTCGGCCTGGTCGGGGAGGCGCTTGAGGCCGCGCAGGAGCCGCCGCGCCGCGCGCTCTGTCAGGGCGCCGCGCACCTGCCCCAGGTGCACGCAGAACAGCAACATAGCCAGGATCTGGCTCGTGTAGGCCTTCGTCGAGGCCACCCCGATCTCGGGGCCGGCGTGGATGTAAAGCACCCCGTCCGCCTCCCGCGCCACCGAGCTGCCCACCACATTGGTGATCGCCAGCACCTTGGCGCCCCGGCGCCGCGCCATGCGCATCGCCTGGAGCGTATCCGCGGTCTCGCCGGACTGGCTGATGGCGATGCCCAGGGTCCGCGGGTCGAAGACGCACTCGCGGTGCTGCAGCTCCGAGGCCACGTCCACGATCACCGGCGCCCCGCACAGCTTCTCGATTGCGTACTGGCCCGCCATGCCGGCGTAGGAGGCCGTCCCGCAGGCGATGATAGCGATCTTGTTGATCCGGCGCAGATAGCCGTCGCTCAGCCCCAGCCCCTCCAGGTTGAGCGAGGGCCCGCGGCCGGAGATGCGCTCCCCGATGGTCTCCCGGAGGGCCGCCGGCTGCTCGAAGATCTCCTTGATCATGAAGTGCTTGTGGCCGCCCTTCTCGGCCATCGCCGCGTCCCACTCTACGTGGAAGACCGACTTGGGCGCCGGCTCCCCGCGCAGGGTCTTCACCTGCACGTCGCCCTCGGTCAGCACGACCATCTCGCCGTTGTCAATCAGATAGGCCTGCCGGGTGAAGGCGAGGATGGCGGGTATGTCGGAGGCGACGAAGTTCTCGCCGCCCTGCTCGCCCAGCCCCACCACGAGGGGGCTGTACTGGCGGGCGGCCACGAGGCGGCCGGGCTCGGCATCGCACATGGCGACCACGGCATAGGAGCCCTCGATATCCCGCAGCGCCCGCCGCAGCGCCTTCTCGAGGTCGCCGTCGTAGTACTCCTCGAGCAGGTGGGGGAAGACCTCAGTGTCGGTCTCGGAGCGGAACTCGTGCCCCCCGGCCTGGAGCCGCTCCCGCAGCGCGAGGTAGTTCTCAATGATGCCGTTGTGGACCACTGCGATCCGGCCCTCGCAGTCGGTGTGGGGGTGGGCGTTGCGCGTCAGGGGCGGGCCATGGGTCGCCCAGCGGGTGTGCGCAATGCCCATCCGGCCCACTGGCTTCTCCTTCTCCAACAGCGAGCAGAGCACAGACAGCTTGCCCTCCCGCTTGACAACCTGGATCGCGCCGTCCACGAGCACCGCCACGCCGGCCGAGTCGTAACCGCGGTACTCCAGCCTGCGCAAGCCCTCCAGCAGCACCTCTACCGTGTCGCGGCTGCCGAGATATCCCATGATGCCACACATGAGCTCGCTCCTTGACCAACTGCTGGTGATCCCCGATCGGCCCGGACCCCGCTCAGCCAGACAGCACGCGCCGGTACAAGTCCACCACGCGCTGCGCCATCCGGCCCGCAGAGAACTCTTCGGCGCGGGCGCGCGCCCGACCTGCCAGGGCGCGGCGCAGCTCCTCGGACTGCAACACCTGGGCCAGGCCCTCGGCGAGCGCGCCCGCGGTGGGCGCCACCAGCAGCCCATCCACCCCGGGCCGGACCAAGTCCGCCACCGCACCCGAGCGCACCGCGACCGGCGGCGCGCCCAGGGCCATCGCCTCCAGCACCGCCACGCCCTGGGTGTCGGTCAGGGAGGCGAAGGCGAACACATCCGAGTCGGCCAGGCAGTCGAACACCCGCTCGCGCGGCAGATAGCCGGTCACGTGGACCCGCGCGGCGACGCCCAGGGTCTCCGCCAGCCGTCGGCAATCCTCATACCAGGGGCCCCCGCCGATCAGCAGCAGGTGCGCCTCGTGCAGGGCGCGCGGCAGGAGAGCGAAGGCCTGCAGCAGCATGTCAATGCTCTTCTCGCGGGCGATCCGACCGGTGTAGGCGATCAGGGGGACGCCCTCCGGGATCCCGAAGCGCGCCCGCGCGGGCAGCCGGGGGCGGCTGCGGATGAGGTCGAGGTCAATGCCTGTGGGGATTGGCTCGATGGGGCGCACGACGCCGTAGGAGCGCAGGACCTCGGCCACCGAGGCGGTGGGGACCACCACCGCGGCGGCCGAGTTAGCGTACTCGCGGCTCACCCAGACGGCGAGGCGTCGCACCAGGGGCTGGGGCAGGGGCACATAGTGGGCGTAGGCTCGGATGAGAGTGTGGTATGTAAACACCAGGGGGCAGCCCAGCCGCCGGGCGAGGCGACGGCCCTCGCGCCCCACGATGAAAGGGTGCTGCGAGTGCACGATGTCCGGGGGATGGGCGGCGATGGCGCGGCGGAGGAGGTGGCCGCTGTAGGGGATCGCCAGCGGATAGCGGGGACGCCTGGGCGGAGACACCGAGGGGAGCCGATGCACGTTCGGCTCGACCTCCCGGTGTCCGGGGTAGGCCGGCGCGACGATGTGCACCTCGTGGCCTTGCTTCGACAGCTCCCCGGCCAGCGTCACCACCGATACCACCACTCCGTTGACGATCGGGCGATAGCACTCGGTGAAGACCGCGATTCGCATGGGCGAGCCTGTCCCGCGATGTCGCAGAACGGCGCGCGGCCCGGGGAGGCGGCGGTAGGGTAGCAGAAGCGTCGGCCGAAGTCAACCCGAGGCCGCACCACCACAGCGCCGGGGGAGGCACAGAGATGGCGGAGGTCAGAGAGCCCGCAGTCGCCGGCCGCTTCTACGAGGGGAGGCGAGAGCGGCTGGAGGCGTCCCTGCGCGAGTGCTTCCTGCACCCGCTGGGCCCAGGGCGGCTCCCCACGCCCGCGGCAGACGCACCGGGCCTCATCAGCGCCCTTGTCAGCCCTCACGCGGGCTACATGTTCTCCGGCCCCGCGGCCGCCCACGGCTTCGCCGCCCTCGCCGCCGACGGCGTCCCCGAGGTCGCCGTCATCCTCGGCCCCAGCCACTACGCGGCCGACCGCCGGGGCGCGGTCTCCCTCGCCGAATCCTGGCGCACCCCCCTCGGCCTCGCCCGGGTTGACCGCGAGCTGGGCGCGCGGCTCATCTCCGCCACCCGGCTGCTGGTCGCCGACGAGGCGCCCCACCGCCCCGAGCACTCCCTCGAGGTCCAGGTCCCCTTCCTCCAGTTCGTCTACGGCGAGCGCGCCCCGCTCCTGTGCCCCATCTGCCTCCGCTCCCACCCCTTCGGCTCTGTGGAGGAGCTCGCCGAGGACGCCCAGGAGATTGGCGAAGCCATCGCCGCCGCCCTCGGCGACCGGCGGGCGGTGGTCATCGCCAGCACCGACCTCTCCCACCAGGCGCCCCACGCGGTGGCGCAGCGCCAGGACCGGCTGGCCATCGAGGCCATCCTCGCCTGCGACCCGCTCCGGCTGCTGCGCACGGTCGCCCAGCACGACATCTCGATGTGCGGGCCGGTGCCGGTGGCGGTGGCCCTCTTCTTCTGCCTCGCGCTGGGGCCGCATCAGGCGGAGCTGCTCCGCTACTACACCTCCGGCGATGTCATCGGCGACCGCAGCGCCGTCGTCGGGTATGGCTCGCTCGTGCTCCGCCGCGGAGGAGGTGAACGCAAGTGACCTGGTTCGACATCGTCGGCGGGCTGCTCATCGCGCTCATCGCCTGGATCGAGAGCCAGCGCGGCTTCGGGCGCGCTATCTTCGATGTGGTGGGCGGCATCATAGTGCTGCGGATCGCCCTCGCCCTCGCCGCGCCCCTGGGCGAGACCGCCCCCCTGCTCGCCACCGAGAGCGCCAACGAGGCCTTCTGGCTCGTCGCCGTCTTCGTCACCCTCGGCGCGCTCGTCCTGCTGGCCTCAAAGCTCATCTACGAGAGCACCCTGCTCTCCCTCGATGTCCTCGACCCAGCCGTGGGCGCCCTGCTCGGCGTGGTGTCCGGCTGCCTAGTGGTCCATCTGCTGCTGCGGACGCTCCTCATCGCCTACGGCCCGGGTGAGGCCGCCGACGCCCTTCGTGAGAGCTTCTTCGGCCAGGAGCTCATCGAGTTTCGGGCCTACCACGCGGTGGTCACCGCGCTCCAGAACCTCGGCAAGTGGTAGCCCCGCTCAGGGCAGGCGCTTGACGCGCGCGACGATGTCGCTCGTCGAGACCCCTGGCACGTGCTCGACCAGCGCCACCCGGCCGCCGTAGCTCTCCACGAACGCGCGCTCCTGCTGGTTCACGGTGTCCAGTCGGTAGTCCCCTCCCTTCACCCAGACCTCCGGCCGCAGCGCCTCGATCACCGGCAGCGAGCTCAGCTCAGGGAAGATCACCACCAGGTCCACACAGGCCAGCGCAGCCACCATCTCGGCGCGCTCTCGCTCCCCCAGCACCGGCCGGCCCGGCCCCTTGAGCCGGCGCGCTGAGTCGTCGCCGTTCACCCCCACCACTAAGCGGTGGGCGAGCCGGCGCGCCGCCTCCAGTGTCCGCACATGCCCCGGGTGCAGCAGGTCGAAGCAGCCGTTGGTGTAGGCGATGCTCCCGCCCGCCGCCCGCCAGGCCGCCACGCGCGCCTTGGCCTCTTCGAGGAGAACCACCTTGGCGGAGGCGGGGGTGAAGTCGGCGTCAGTTCCCATGATCGAGAAGACCTCCTTGCCGCACCGCGCGCGACCAGTCCAGCAGTTGGGCAACGGCCGCGGCCACTGTGTAGGGTGAGGGCGGCGGCGCCCTGAGGGCGCCGGTGCGCCAGCGTTGATAGCTCTCCTCGATCGCGCGCGCGACGCCCTCGAGGTCGTCCACCTCGACGTAGACGTGGCCGGCGGCCTCGAGCATCTCCCTCAGCTCGGGGTTCTGGTAGCCCAGGGCCACCACCGGCCGGCCTGCGGCCAGGTACTCGTAGGTCTTGGAGGGTATGGTCTCGCGGGAGACGCTCAGGTCGTGCTGGATGAGCACCAGCAGGTCGGAGGCGGAGAGGGCGGCCCGCGCCTGCGCGCGCCCGAGCTTGCCCGGGCTGCTCACCATCTGCGGGTAGGGGAAGGCGCGGGCGAGCCGTGTGACCGCGCCCCCTGTGTGCCCGATCAGCAGAAGGCGCACCTCCCGCCGGGCCTGGGGGTGGCGCTCGGCCAGGCGGGCGAGGGCGCGCAGGAGCGTGCGCGGGCTGCGCCGCCTGTCGAGGGTGCCGACATGGGCGATGCGCATCTCCGGCTCCGAGTTCGGCGGCCCCGGCTCCAGCGGTTCTGCCCCTGGGTAGATCACCGTGCTGGGGGCGCGCCCCTGCGTCCGCGCCACGGCCGCATCGCGGGCGCGCCGGGTGACGTACACTACGCCCGCGGCGTGCTCATGCACCAGCCTCTCGAGCCGCGGGGTGGCCCAGTCGGAGAGGGGGCCCTTGCCGATGCCCTGGAAGACCAAGGGGTCCTGGAGTTCCGCCAGCCACGGCAGGCGGCGCGCGGCGGCGATCACGAGGGCCGCGAGGTGGGCGCTGGGCGGCCCGCCGGTGGAGTAGACCAGGTCGTAGCGCGCCCGCCGCGTCTCCCACAGGCCCATGGCCGCCGCCGAGAGCCACCACCCGAAGCTGCGCTCGAGGCGCAGTGCGTGCTTCTCCACCTGGTAGAGAGGCGCCACGGGCAGGGCCAGCAGCAGCTTCGCCAGCCGACCCCAGGGCCGAGGCATGCGCCTGGTGAGCTGGCCTACCTCGTACTGGAGACCGGAGGCGGTCGGAGAAGGCACCCGGCGCCACCGTCCGCCCCATCCTGGCGGCCGCGGGCCCTCGGTGCTGGTGATCATGTGCACCTCCACGCCGGCGGCGGCGAGGTGGGGCAGCCGGTCGTCTATGTGGTGCGAACACGCGGTTCCGTTGAGGTTGGCGGCATGGCTGAGCACTAGCCACCGCTCGCCGGCCGGCCCTCCACCGCCGGCCCCGTGCGCGCCGCGCCGCTCGGCGTCGTGCAGGGTGCTGCGCTCACGTTGCATCACCGCTCCGTCCCCCGGCCCCGGCCGCACGCAGGCGCCGCGCCCAGGCGATCAGCTCCGCGACCGCGCACTCCACCCGGTAGCGACGACAGGGCTCGGCCGACAGCTCCCCCCGACGCCAGCGCTCATAGGCGGTCTCCAGGGCCGCCCCGATGCTGCCCACATCATCCGCCTCAACGGCGGTGTGGCCGGCCTCGCGGAGCATCTCTGCCAGCTCCGGGTTGCGGAAGGTCAGCCCCAGCACCGGTCGGCCGGCCGCCAGGTACTCGTACACCTTGGAGGGGATGGTCTCCTCCGAGCGCGCGTCGCAGTTCTGTATCACCACCAGCAGGTCGCTGTCCGCCATCGCCGCCTGCGCGGCCGGCCGGGGCACCCGCCCCGGGGCCTCCACCATCTCGGGGTGGAGGAAGGAGCGCGCCTGGCCCTGCGCCGCGCGGTCGAGCCAGCCGACGAGCCGCAGGCGGATTCGGCGTCGGACCTCAGGGCGGCGCGCGGCCAGGCGCGCGAGCGCCGCCAGCAGGCTGCCCGCGTTTCGCGAGCCGCTCAGGGTGCCCACGTGGGCGATCTCCATGCGCTCGCCCGGGGCGCGATGGCCAGCCCACCGCACCTCCGCGCCCGGGTAGATGGCGGCGAGCTTCGCCGCCCCTCCCGCGCGCGCCGCCGCGCGGTCGCGGGCCGCGCGAGTGAGGTAGACCACCCCGGTGGCCCGGGCGTGCACCAGCCTCTCCACCTTGGTCGCCAGCCACCGGTGAAGCCGTCCCCGGCCGCGGGCTTCATGGTGCAGCGGGTCCTGGATCTCGGCGATCCAGGGCAGTCGCAGCGCCCGCGAGATCAGCGCCGCCGCCAGGTGGGCGCTCATCGGCCCCCCGGTCGAGTACACGATATCGGGCCGGCGCCGCATGGCCCATCCCAGCCCCGCCGGCCCGGCCGACAGCCACCACCAGAACGTGCTCTCCACCGGGAGGGCCAGCTTCTCGAGCCAGTAGCACGGCAGCACCACCACCCCCAGCGCGGACTTGACCAGCCAGCCCCAGGGCCGGGGCAGCCGTCTCGCCGCGTGCCTCAGCTCGAAGCGACACCCCGAGGGCGAGAGCGAGAGCACCCGGTGCCAGCGAGGCCCCCAGCCGGCCGGCCGCGCTCCGCAGATGCTGGCGACCATCTCCACCTCGATCCCCGCGGCGCGCAGGTGTGGGAGCCGGTCGTCGAGGTGCTGGGAGGGAGCTCGTCCCGGGCAGTTCGCCCAGTAGCTGACGATCAGCCAGCGCTCCCGCCCGGCCCACTCACCCACCGCCGCCACCCGCTCCCCTGCCGGCCCGCTCCAGTTCGGCGAGCTTCACGTACTTCGCGTAGCTGTGGAGTCCGGCGAAGAGCGCCCAGGTCGCGCCCGGCGCGCCGTCCAGGAACCCGGCCTTGAGCAGGTAGCGGCGCAAGAAGGCGGTGGCGAAAGAGAAGCTGTGGTGCCAGCGAGCCCGGCGCCCGCGGGCGAAGGCCTCCCGGGCCCACAGCGTGCTGTACTCGTCGAGCTTGCGGAGGTAGTCCGAGAAGGTGGGATAGCTGAAGTGGTCGAGGTGGCCACGCAGTCGACCGACGGGTCCCTGAACTAGCAGGCGCTCGTGGACGAGGGAACGCTCGTCGTAGTGGGCGCGGCCGCGTCGGAAGAGCCGGAGCTGGTAGTCGGGGTAGCAGCCGCCGTGTCGGAGCCAGCGGCCGCGGAGGTGGAAGCGCCGCGGCATCTCATAGCCCGCGCACCGAGGGGAGGACACGACCTCGGGGATCTCCCGCGCCAGGGCCTCGCTCACCCGCTCGTCCGCATCCAGGCTGAGCACCCAGTCCCCGCGGGCCTGGCCGAAGGCCCAGTTCTTGGTCGGCCCGTAGCCGAGCCACTCGTGCTCCATCACCCGCGCCCCCTGGGCGCGGGCGACCTCGGCGGTGGCGTCGCGGCTTCCGGTGTCCACCACCAGCACCTCGTGGGCCCACGCGGCGCTCGCCACGCAGGCACCGATGTTCTCCTGCTCGTCCCGGGCCACGACCACCACCGAGATCGCCATCAGGGCCCCTCCCGCCGCCTCCCGTCGCCGCGGCGGGACAGCTCGAGCTCGCCCGGGGGCCGCGCCGACCGCGCCAGGATGCGCCGCGCCGCCTCCACTACCTCGCCCGGCTGGATCGCCAGCATGCACTCCCGCTCGGAGCAGGCGGGGGCCACGGGGTGGATGCAGGGCTGCCAGCAGGCCTGCCGGTGGAAGATGATCTCGTGCCCCTCGCCCATGGGCCCCGTCCGGTCCGGGTCGGTGGGCCCGAAGAGCGCCACCACGGGCCGGCCCATCGCGGCCGCAACGTGCATGGGCCCCGAGTCAATGCCGATCAGCGCGTCGCAGCGAGCGAGCACCGCCGCGAGCTGCGCCGGCGTCGTGCGCCCCGCCAGGTTGCAGCGCCGCCGGGGGTCCACCGAGGCGGTGATCTCGTGGCCCAGGGTGCGATCCTTCTCCGCGCCCACCACCACCAGGCGCGCCCCCTCCTCCTGTGTGAGCCGCTCCGCCACTTCGGCGAAGCCGTGCGCCGTCCACGACTTGTAGGGCCGTTGGTCAGACTCCCCGGGCGCGAGCGCGATCAGCGGTCCATCGCCACACAGGCAGGCCTCCGCGAGCAGTCGCTCTCCCGCCTCCCGATCGGCCTCCGAGAGGCCCACCAGGCCCACGTAGTCGGTCTTCTCCGGCGCCAGCCCGAGCGCCCGCATCAGCCGCATCACCTTGCGCGGGCAAGGGATCCCGCGCGCCTGGACGCGGTGGTTCAGCAGCCGCGCCAGGTCCGAGTCCACATACCCGATCCGGTGCCGGGCCCCCGACAGCCAGGCGCACAGCACCATGCTCGCCGACTGCGAGAACGCGATCGCCAGGTCCGGGCGGGCCCCCCGCATCCCCAGCCCCAGCCCTACCGCTCGCCAGTCTCCCCCTGTCGCCCGCGGCACCACCTCGTCCACAAACCCACTGTGAGCCACCAGCCCCGCCAGGTGCGGCCGCACCACGCTCGTGATGCGCGCCTCCGGGAACTCCTCCCGCAGCGCCTTCAGCGCCGGCAGCGTGAACATCAGGTCCCCGATCTGGTTCAGGTGCAACACCAGGATCCGTCGCACCCTCTCCCGGTTGCACAGCGCGCGCCGGTACGCCCACTCCACATGCTCTGCCAGGCGCTCGTCAGAGTACTCTGCAACCGCCTTCTCTCTCCCGAACCGGCCCAGGTCCAGCGCGCGACGGCCGTTCACGAGCAGCGGCGCCAGGTCCTCGCTCAGGAGCCTCGGCGTCGTGGGCGCGGGCGCCGCGTGGTCTGCGAAGCAGCAGCTCTCCGCCTCCTCCACGCTCTCCGGGGTCACCGGCCCGCAGTATCCTGCCTTCCCCGCCGCCACCACCGGCCGGCCGGAGGCCATCGCCTCCAGCGCCACCGTCGCCGTCCCCACCACCACGCCGGCCAGGCGCAGGATCCGCGGCACGTCCGCCCGCGGCCCCAGGTAGACCGCCGCCCTCCGGCCCAGCCTCCGGTTCGCCTCCTCGGCCGCCGCCGCCACCGCCGCCTCCCTCGGCCCCTGCCCCACCAGCACCAGCTCCACCCCAGGCACCTCCCGCTCCAGGTCACCCAGCGCCTCCACCAGCGCCAGCGCGACCGGCGCCTTGCTGTGGCTGAACCGGCTCACATGCACCACCCGCGGCGCGCCCGAGCGCAGCCTCAGCTCCGCCTCCAGCTCTGGCTCCGCCGGCCCCGGAGAGAAGCGCTCGCAGTCCACCCCCACGAAGCTGCGCACCACCCGCGACTCCGGCAGCCGGAAGCCCTCCACCAGGTTTCTCCGGCTGGCCTCGCTCACAGCGACCACCTGCTCGCTCCAGTAGAAGACGCCGTGCCGGTTCATCGGGCTCCGTGTCCCATGCACCGTCAGCACGTACGGCACCCCCGCCGCCCGGCACGCCAGGTAGGACACCATCCCGGCCCGCCAGTTGTGCGCATTCACCAGGTCCACCCGCTCCCGCGCGATCAGCCGCCGCAGCCGCATCAGCCCCCCGAGCAGCCGCGGTCCCGTGAAATCAACCTCGAAGTGCTCCAGCCCGGCCGCCTTCAGCTCTGGCAGCAGCGGGCCCCCGCTGGAGGCGATGATCGCCCGGTGCCCCCGACGCTGCAGGGCCCGCGCCAGGCGGATCGCGTAGCTCTCCACACCACCGTAGTTCAGCCACGAGAGCACCTGGAGAATCGTCAGGCCGGCCTCAGCCTCACGCGATGGCACGGTCCCCTCC
>Ga0129301_1000986_pt1 | contig 14796 bp, 17 predicted proteins | sample ConPoolayeHmetaG_FD_94489 | JGI IMG/M metagenome (GOLD analysis project Ga0129301, IMG submission 94489) | Hot spring microbial mat communities from California, USA to study Microbial Dark Matter (Phase II) - Cone Pool mat layer H metaG ...
AGGCGCCGCCGTGAACCAAGTCCAGCTTCTGAAAGCGCTTTCAATAGAGGAACAACCGCCATAGGCAACCGCCTAAAATCTTCCTGTCAGTTTGCGGTAGGTATCAGCCAGAGCTTCATTCACTACCTTAGTATTGGCAAGGACAGGCATGAAGTTAGTATCGCCGTTCCAGCGCGGCACGATGTGGGTATGGCAATGTCCATCAATCCCCGCCCCGGCAACCCTCCCCAGATTAATGCCGATGTTAAAGCCATCAGGATGAAATACCTGTCTCAGCACGGCGACACTACGGCTTACCATGGCGAAATGCTCGTTCCGCTCATCATCAGTCAGGTCTTCCAGCGCGGCGATATGGCGGTACGGAGAAACCATGAGATGCCCGGGATTATAAGGAAAGGCGTTGAGCATGATGAAGTTCTCCTTGCCGCGGTAGAGGATATAGTTCTCCGTGTCTTTATTCTCTTTCGGTTTATCACACAGGATACAGCCTTCCGGTTTGCCCATCTGGACATACCGGATGCGCCACGGTGCCCACAGCCGTTCCATCTTGCTGGTTTTTTTTACCACGGAACCTCCTCCCGGTGAAAAGCCTCAGCATACTTGAAGTTCTGTCCTTTTGCCAGGGTGCAGGCTCGCTGTCTAAGCCACTTTTCCACCTGGTCAAACCGGTCCCCCACCTGGCTTTCATGACAGCGCAATGCGGCGAGCTTGATGTCAAACGTATCCGTAATGTCCGAGCAGTAATTTATATCCTTTTCCTCCAGAATTCCCCAGAGAAAAACCTCTTTCACAATGTGCGGTTTGAGTCCTTCCTCCATCAGGTCAGGATAGGCGAGATGGTCGCGGGCATAGGGGAAAATAGCGTCAAGCGTTACTATCCCCGTTATCCTGTGGTCACGGTGCCAGAAATAGCGCCGGTAAGGGTCTGAGGTCATCACAGTATATGGCCGATACATCCGGATATAGCGCACGATTTCTTTGCGGAACTCCGGCGTATCTTCCAAAGTCTGGTCAGCATAGCCCAGAAAGACCACTTCCCGCACGCCGATGACCTTTGCCGCCGCCCGTTGCTCCCTTTCCCGGATTTTTGCCAGCTCCTCCGGTTTGATGGTGGGGTCACTCGTGCCTTTATCGCCATTGGTGCAGACCACATAGACGACCTCTTTGCCCTGCTTTATCCACTTTGCCAGCGTCCCGGCCGCGCCAAACTCGCTGTCATCCGGGTGAGCCGTCACCACTAAAACATCCGCTTTTTGCTTTACCGTCATATCATCCCTCAACACTGCACTGAAAACTTACCAGAGGGCAGGACGCGTATTCCGCCAGCGCGGAATAGTACTCGCTCTCTACCATCGCGGCGACGTATGCCCAGCTATACCTGGCGACTGATGCGCGCATGGCATTCCTTGATTCCGTACTGGCTGGAGGTTTGGCCAAAATCTGCATTAGCCGTTGTGCCAGCCGCCGCGGACTGTTATCCGGCACCACGTAGCCGGTCTTACCAGCGCGCACAATGCTTTTCGCCGCGCCGACATCTGTTGCCACCACCGGCGTCCCGCAGGCGAGCGATTCAAGCAAGACCAGTCCAAAACTCTCATAATAGGAAGGGATAACACAGACGTCTGCCGCACTGTAATAATGCGGTAGCTCTGCCTGCTTCACCAGGCCAAGAAACGCAACTGATGCCTGCACGCCAAGCTCCCGAGCCAGCACCTTCAACCGCTCCACTTCCTGCTGACTGCGCGCGTCCCCGCCGATAATCCAGAGCTTCACAGGTAATTTGTCCTTCAGGTAGGCGAGTGCGGTCAATAGTCTATCCACACCTTTGAGCGGCTCAATCCTGCCCACGAAAAGGATATGCTTCTCAGCAGAGCTCATGCCTGATTCCTGCCTTGCCAGCTCCCGGTCCATGGGGCGGAACAGGTCCATGTTCACCCCGCAGGGAATGACGCTGATGCGCTCCGGTGCGGCATTACAATGAGAGCTAAGGTCTCTCTTTTCCCGTTCCGTGGCAACGATGATGCGCTGGGCGTTCTGCATGATATTCTGCTCTGTCCTGAGCCTCAGCTCAGGCTCCCGGTCGCCGATGCCTAAGGCATTCTTAATGGCGCCCACGGTATGGAACATGGTGATATGGGGCACCTGCCACTGTTTCTGAAGAAGTCTGCCCGCCCAGCCTGAGAGCCAGTAGTGGCTGTGAATCAGGTCATAATGAATATCGTTCTGCCTGCGGAAACTCTCCAGCTCGCGCACAAAGTCCGGCAGGAGAGGATAGACCGCCAGCTTATCCACAAACCCGATTTTCCCCGCCCGCAGGTGGATAAGACGGGCGTTGTTACCCAGGCCAGTGATTTGTTCATCACGCGGGTCATGGACACGGGTGTAGACGTCTACCTGATGCCCACGCTTCCCCAGCTCCCGTGCCAGCTCCACGATATAGACGCTCATCCCGCCGGTATCCTTCGCGCCGAGCTTGCCCAGCGGACAGCTATGTGTGCTGAGCATGGCTATCTTGAGTTGCTTTTCGCTTATCAATTGCCTGTCCTTTACTTCATGACTATCTGAAGATGATATATCGGCACTTCCTGCCCGCCAATGTCATACTTGTAGCGCTCAGCACCTTTCAGGAAGTCCCACTTTTTCCTCCCGCGCTGGATGCTTTCCCTGATGCAGAGCACCTTGGAGAGAAGCCCCACACTGAGATGATTATATTCCGGGTTGTAGGCGCTATTGTAGAGGTACAAGGTGTCATTATAGTCAAACCCCATAATCATCGCCGCCGGCTGACCGCCCACTTCCAGCACGCCAAACTTCAAAAGCCCGAGCCCAGCCATAGCCTTCGCCAGATTCCGGAAGTATGCCTCCATCTGAGGATTCATAAAGTTCGCCTTTTCCTCTTTGGGACTGAGTGCAAAGAGCTTGAGAAACTTGTCCAGCAAGAGGTCACAGTCCGCCTTAACATCAGAGCACGTGTAATTGACGCCAGCCGCCTGCTCCAGCCGCCTCAGCTTGCGCCGAACCTCGTGGCGCTGTTTCTTCGTCAGCAGATTGAGGTAATCATCCCAGGTCGCCGGCAGGTCAAGCTCAAGGGAAACCGCCTCCTGTTCCTGCGCCACCGCGTAACTTCTTTCCTGCGCTACGGGCAATAGGTATGTCATTGCTGTGGAGTCAGGCCGCACCGGATTCAGTTCCAGAGCTTTAATGCCCTGTTTATTCAGGTCATCAAGCAGGACATTGAAGAACTCCCGTTCTTTGCCCGGCACAACGATGAAGTCAATATAGTCGCACACGTCAGCACTGCCGATGAAGAGCGCCCTGCCGTCTTTAACCTGAAGCGGCGCCACGCCGATAACCTCAGAGTCCTCTCGCACTGCTTTTATGGCAAGCTCGCTCCGGGGCTGGAACGCCTGCCACCAAACCTCCAGCCAGGCAGGCAGAACAAAAACCGAGCCCCACTTCAATCTACTTTTCGGGCTTTTCCAGAGAGAAGTGAGGCTGGTGAATGTCTCCTGAGTTACGGCATAACTCATACTTATAATACCAGTGTAACATCTTACTTTTTCATAAGCAACATGACGCTTCACCCATCCGAATTTGGCTTTGCCCGCTCGGATATGATACAATGGACACGATTATTCAGATAGAGGACTGACACATGGTAGAGAAAAAGAAACCGCTTCCTGACCTGGAAACGTGGGTTGAGAACGTCAATAAGAAAGATAAGCCGTCCGGCAAGAAAATCAAGTATTCCTGGGTGAACCGGAAAAGAAAGAGGACTTAGCCTATTCCGGCTTTTTCACCGCCGGCTCAAACGGATGGCCCTCACGGCTGAAGTCAGGCAGATAGCTCTCCGGCGACTCCATCTCCTGCACCCAGCCGTTTTCTATGCCTAGCTCAGCCAGCAGTGCCAGGATTTCCTCATATTCCTCTCTGGTAATCTTCCGTGAAAGCTGATGGAACTGCGGGGCGCGGTGGGCGGGATAATACTGCGCCATGATGCTCACCGCAACAGTCGGCGATAGCTCTTCCGCAAGCCATGTGAGCGATTCTTTCACTCCCGCCAGCCGGTGGGGCAAGATGAGAAGCCGCACAATGAGCCCCCTCTGCGCCACGCCGTTTTCATCCAGAACCAAACCGCCCACCTGGCGGTACATTTCCTTAATCGCCGCACGCGCCCGCTCCACATAGTCAGAAGCTCCGGAAAACTGCTTTGCCGGCTCATTGGAGGCATAGCGCAGGTCAGGCAAATAGATGTCCACAATGCCGTCAAGCTCACGCAAAGTATCTACAGAATCGTAGCCGCTCGTGTTATAGACCAGGGGGATGCGTAATCCTCCTGGCACCGCCGCACAGACTGCCGCCACAATCTGCGGGACCACGTGGGACGGCGTGACCAGATTGATGTTGTGACAGCCGAGCTCATTTTGCAGGTAGAGCATGTGCTCGGCTAGAGCACTGATACTGACCGCTTTTGACTGTTGGAGCACAGGATTCTGGCTGATTTGATAATTCTGGCAATAGACACAGCGCATGGTGCAGTTGCCGAAGAAAATTGTGCCCGACCCCCTGCTTCCGGACAATGCTGGCTCTTCCCCGCGATGGGCGCACACTGACGAGACAATTGGCAAATAGCCGGTGCGGCAATAACCAACCTCACCTTCCCGCCGGTTGACACGACAATATCGCGGACAGATGTCACATAAGGCGAGGCGGGCATACAGCCTTTCGGCTCGCCGCTCCAGTTCCCCGGACTTGAAAAGTGCCAGATACCCCGCCGCCATCTATGTCTTCCTCTTCACCTGCAACGTGAGACCTTTCACGCCCACCGTTTTGACTTCCGCACCCGCAGGTATCTCCCCGTTTACTGACTCCGCTTTCCAGTATTCACCTTTCATTTTCACAGTGCCGAAAGGCTTGAGCGGGGCAATAACTTCCCCTTCCATACCAATCATACCATCCACACCGGTAACCTTCTTCAGGCGCAAGGCAGGTATGGCGTATCTGTGGATGACGAAGGCAAACGTGCCCACCAGCAAGGCAAGAAAAATGGCCGCCCAGAGCGGCAGTCTGATGCCGAAAAACCACAGGATGAGCAGAATCAGGGCAAGCGCCGCCACCTCATCAAGGAGCAGGACCACCACAATGACCCAGTCTTTGACTGACCTCTTCATACTTACCGTTGCAGTTCAAAGTGCCATTCGCACCAGAACTCGTCCGGATGGGCGTCCGGCGGACAGGTGGCACAGCCCAGCTTAATCCGCGGGTCAATGACCTGGGCATATGCCTGAAGCATGCCGATGCCTACAGACTTGCACGGGAACTCGCCTCTGCCATCGCGGATACGCGCCTTCTGCGGTGGACAGTCGGTCATACGCAGGACTGCCCGAGTATCCGTCAGCTTCACCACCTGCGGTTTATAAATGAAAAGCAGAGGATCAAGCTGGATGACCTTGATGACTTTGCGGATGGGGTTGGGTTCATCAAGGGAGAAATATTTGAGCACGCGTCTTGCCTGCGTGAGGCAGAGCTGTTTCCAGACCGCTATGTCAATCTCAAGGGCTTTTTCCAGCCCGAACTCCTTTTCCACCAGGGTGAACCACAGCCCGTCCAGCGTGTAAGCCCCCCGTGAACAGAGGTCAACGAGCTTTTCCACCGGGATGCGTGAAAATTCAGATTGGGACATGGTTGTTCCTTTCTAGTGGGGCAGTCGGCGCAGGCTCTCCAGCGCCACACTGATGCGGCTGAGACAACGTTCCCTGCCCAACACGGACATCGTCTGGAAAAGGGGCGGCGTGGCCGTCTTGCCGGTGACTGCCACCCTCAGCGTGCCGAAAAGCTGACCCGTTTTCAACCCCAGCTCCTCAGCAAGAGTCCGGAGCGCCGTTTCCAGCGCCGTTTCATCAAACGTGTTGAGCTGACCCACTTTCTGCCGGCTCACTTCAAGAGCTTTGACCGTCAGTTCTCGCGTCATGCCTTTGCTGATGAGCAATGAAGGGTCATAGGCGAGCGTATCAAGGAAGAAGAAGTCAGTCAGCGCGGGCACCTCAGCGAGGGTCTTTGCCCGCTCCTGAATGAGGGGAACAATGCGGCTCAAGTATTCCTGGGAAATGGGACGTTTGACCTCTGGCGGCAAGCCTTTGTCAAGGAACGGCAGGCACCTGCGGGCAAACTCCTCCGGGCTCAAACTGCGGAGATAGACGCCGTTCATCCAGTTGAGCTTCTCAAGGTTGAAAATCGCCGCCGTCTTGCTGATTCGCTCCAAGGAAAAGTTCTTGATGAGGTCATCACGATGGAACAGCTCAGATTTATCATCCAGCGACCAGCCGAGCAAAGCGAGGAAGTTCATCATCGCCTCAGGCAGGTAGCCCTGCTCGCGGTATTCCATAATGGAGACGGCGCCGTGGCGCTTGCTCAGCTTGGAGCGGTCCGGTCCCAGTATCATGGGCAGGTGGGCGAAGACGGGCTTCTCAAAGCCCAGGGCATCGTAAAGCAGGCAGTGGCGGGGCGTGCTCGGCAGCCACTCTTCAGCGCGCAGGACGTGGCTGATTGCCATGAAGTGGTCGTCAACGATATTGGCGAGGTGATAGGTGGGATAGCCGTCAGACTTCAGCAGGACGAAATCGTCAATGGTGCTATTATCAAAGACTAAATCGCCCCAGATGACATCATGGAACTTCGTCTGCCCGTCAAGGGGCGTCTTGAAGCGGACGACGGGCTTGATGCCCTGCGCTTCCTTCTGCCGGCGCTCTTCGGCGCTCAGGTTGCGGCAGAGGCGGTCATAGCCGGGGGCTTGCTTATTCCTCTGCTGTTCCTGGCGCATGCTGGCAAGACGCTCCGGGGAGCAGTAGCAGTAGTAGGCGTTGCCCTGAGCGACCAACTGCTCAGCGATAGCATGGTAGCGATCAAGCCTTTGCGACTGGAAATACGGACCGTAGTCGCCGCCGACCTCCGGACCCTCGTCCCAGTCCATGCCCAGCCAGCGCAGGCTGTCCAGAATCGCCTCTACGGCACCCTCCACCCGGCGCGCCACGTCAGTATCCTCAATGCGTACGATGAACCTGCCGCCGCTATGGCGGGCGAAGAGCCAGTTAAAGAGGGCAGTGCGGATGTTCCCCACATGGGGAAAGCCGGTGGGGCTGGGGGCATAGCGCACACGAACGGTAGAGATAGACATCTGGTTACTATTCTACCACCTTACCCTATCTCCCTCAATGCTCTCTCCAAATCCTCCGGCAGGGGGGAGGTGAACTCTTTGAAGTCGCCGGTGGAGGGGAGCCTGAAGCCCAGTTTATGGGCGTGGAGGAACTGCCTGGAGAGAAGCGGAGATTTCACGCCATAGACCGCATCTCCCACCACGGGGTAGCCGATGGCGCTCAGGTGCACCCGGATTTGGTGCGTCCGCCCGGTCTCCGGCATAACCTCCAGCAGAGTATAGTTTTCCAGATATTGCACCACCCGGTAACGCGTGCGGGCTTCCCTGCCCTCATGCACCACCGCCATCTTCTTGCGGTCAGCGGGATGCCTGCCGATTGCCGCCTCAATGATGCCCTGCTCCGGCGTGAGCTTTCCCTGCACCAGAGTCAGGTATGTCTTTTTTATGGTGCGCTCTTTGAACTGGTTGACCAGGCTCATCTCAGCAGATTTGTTTTTAGCGATGACCATCACGCCCGAGGTATCGCGGTCCAGCCGGTGGACGATGCCGGGTCGGAGGGAGTCGCTGAGCTCAGACAGTCGCGGGTAGTGCGCCAGCAGGGCATTGACCAGCGTGCCGCGGGGGTGCCCCGGCGCGGGGTGAACGGTCAGCCCGGCAGGCTTGTCCACCACAATGACATCATTGTCCTCATATAGAATGGTGATGGGCACATCCTCAGGGGAAAGGGGGCTGGGAAGGGGCGGGGGAATGGCGATTTTTATTTTATCGCCGGCGGTGAGCCTGTGGCTTGTCTTCACCGGGCGGTTATTTACCGTGATGAAGCCGTCCTCAATGAGCCTCTGCACCTGCGTCCTTGACAGCTCAGGACGTTTTTCGCTGACAAACCTGTCCAGGCGGGTGCCGGGTGCGTCCGCCGCAAGGTAGAACGTGTTCCCCATGTCACTGCTTTTGCGCTCTCATGGAATGCAAGAGAACGTACGCAAAGAGAATAGCGCCGATGGTGATTGCCGAGTCAGCCACGTTGAACGCGGGCCAATAGGTAAAGTCAATGAAATCAGTCACATAGCCATCACGCAATCGGTCAATGAGGTTGCCCACGGTGCCGCCGAGCACCAGCCCGAGGGCGATGGTGGCGGGGAGGTTGTTCAGCCAGGAGAAATGCCGGTAGCCGATGAAGCCATAGACAAGGATAGCTATCATGCCGGCTGACGCCACCAGCAGAAGGATGAAGGAATAATCGCGGAAAAGCCCGAAGGCGGCGCCCGTGTTCTGGATATGGACGATGCGGAAGAAGCCGACCCTGAACAGCATCTCTCCATCGGCAAGGTTGGCGCGTATCCAGAGCTTGCTGAGCTGGTCAGCAACAATGATAATCAACCCGATGAGAAGGAAAAGCACGTTCCGCCGTGCTGTGCTAAGACGCTCTACCTTTGCCCTCCTTAGCCAGTTTGCCTTTGCAGGTCATGCATAGTGTGGCATGGGGCAATGCTTCCAGGCGGGCGGGGTCAATGGGTTTGCCGCAGATATCGCATTTGCCATAGGTGCCTTCCTCAAACTTGCGCAGGGCGCGCTCCACCTCAGCGAGCTGCCCTTTGAGACGTGCCTCAAGAGCAAGGCGTTTCTCAAGTTCAAGAGCTTCAGTAGCTTCTTCTTCTCTCTTACCAAAGGGGCTACCCTCACGCCGTTCCTCTCTGGGGGTACTGCTGGCTTTAAGGTCTTCCAGCTCCTGAATCAAACGCTTTTTTTCACTCTCCAGTTGTGAGCGCTGGATGCTGAAATTGGTAGTCATGTTTCCTCCCTGCTCATCAGTTTGAGTAGAGCCCTGCTTATCTGAGATAAGTTGTTATGTTGCAGTAAAGTTTAATCGTTTACGGAAACTTTTGACGGGACCGTATGGTCCGGAACTATAGGCAACTGGCAGGCAGTCTACTGAGACCCCCTGCGCCAGCATTGACTGACAGGTATAATGGCAACTTCAAACTGTCCCCGATGAAGAACGAGGTATCAAAGTGGTTCACGTCAATAGTCTAACCTATTTGCGGCGTCAGGTCAATATATCTGCCAATATTCACTTTTTCATGAAACACGCTTGACTTATTTCCCTGAGGGAATTATACTAAAAACGGCTCAAGTTCAAGGCAACGCGGGGTGGAGCAGTGGTAGCTCGTCGGGCTCATAACCCGAAGGTCGTAGGTTCAAATCCTACCCCCGCTACCAAATCTGCTGTTACCTAGAACTTCCCATGCTGAAGAAATGAAGCCCGCCCCGGCTCCGCCACGCCCCCAAAGGCGGATGGCAACCGGACTCTCATATCGCCATTATCATCAACCTTTTCAATAGGTGGCACAGTTACCCTTTTCACCGGGTAAAGAAGAGGGTAAAAACGCCTCAGATACCGGGAGAAATAAGGTCTGGTCTGCCTCACTCAGTATTCACAGAGCCTTCAATTATGCTACAATTGGCTATCATCCAGCGCCTCTTGGTTCAATGTTCAGGAGGGAAAGCGATATGACACGCAAAGTACGCATCGGCTTCACCAGGGATTTCCTGGGTAAGGACGGTAAGTTCGCCTTGCCCGGTTCAGGGTTAAAAATGATTCAGGAGATGCCCAACGTGGAGAGTGAAATACTCACCGCGGTGGTGCCGGAGATTACCCCGCGGCTGATAGAGAGCTTTGACATGGTGGTCACCCGCACTTACTCCCGGTGGACGGCGCAGAGCCTCACCGGAAATAGCCAGCTCCTATCCATCCACCGCAATGGCGTGGGTTATGACCGGGTGAATGTCCCGGACCTGACCAATGCAGGAGTCATGCTCTGCATCACGCCAGACGCCGTCCGCCGTCCGGTAGCTGTGGCAGTCATCACCTTTTTGCTGGCTCTGAGCACCCGCCTGCTGACCAAGCACCAGATGACCCGCGCGGGGAAGTGGAGCGAGGTAGCCCAGTGCTACGGGACAGGGCTGACCGGAAAAACGCTTGGCTCAGTGGGCTTGGGCAACATCGGGCAGGAAATATTCCGGCTGGCTAAGCCTTTCGGCATGAGACATATTGCTTTTGACCCATATGTGAAACCGGAGAGGGCAGATGATGTCAATGTTAAGCTGGTGGACTTACCTGCCCTGCTGGCGGAATCAGATTTCCTCAGCATAAACTGCCTGCTGAACAAAGAAACGCGTCATTTGATTGGTGAAAAAGAACTGCGCCAGATGAAGAAGACGGCTTATCTCATCAATACCGCCCGCGGACCAGTAGTTGACGAGGCGGCATTGCTCCGGGCTCTGCGGGAAGGATGGATACAGGGAGCGGCGCTGGACGTCTTTGAAGAGGAGCCGACACCGCCGGACAACCCGCTGTTCAAGCTGGATAATGTCATCACTACCGCCCACGCCATGGCGTTCACTGATGAATATCTGGAAGAGGTGTGGCAGCAAATCTACCGGCAGGTCAACCAGATTATCAGAGGGCAAATGCCAGAGGGTCTGGTCAACCGCGAAGTCTGGAACCAGCCACAATTTCAGGCGAAGCTCAAGAAGTTTCAGGCGGCTATTAAATAAGGGGGGTAAACCATGGAAGATTTTGAGATTATTGATGTGCACGTGCACCTCTGCCGGAATCCTGAGGAGGAAAAAAGCTACTTCCCCTTGCCGGGACGCCGGGAGCGGGACAGGTGGGCAACGCCGGAAAGAATGGTCAAGTACATGGAGATGAATAACATCTCCAGGACAGCTTTCATGATTCTGGTGCCGAGACAGTATCGCGGACCATTATATGAAAAAGCAAAGCTGGACCAGCTCCCTGAAGATAAACGCCGACAAGAAAAAGAGAGAATCAGTCAGCAGATTGGACCATTGATGCGGGAAATGAACGAATGGGGATGTGGTGTGGGACGGAAATTCCCGCAGTTACTTCCGTTCATTGGTATGTCTGATGACCTGGGTGGTCCTGAAGCAATGGCTGAGGAGGTAGCCCTGAGAGCCAGCCAGGGAGCAAAAGGAGTGAAAATGCACCCCGGGCAGTTTTCCTACTACCCGGACGATGAAATGTTCTGGCCCATGTACGAAAAATGCCAGCAACTGGGCATGCCCATCCTGTCCGATTCCGGTCCCTGGCCTCATTCCCACCTCGTTTTCATGTATCCCAATCCCCTGGGATACAAGCTATCTGAGGAAGATAAGAACTACGCCGAACCACAGCGCTGGGCAAAAGTGCTGAAGGCTTTCCCCAAGCTGACTGTCATCCTGGCACACCTGGGTTCAGCCTGGTGGGATGAGAGAGTAGAGCTGGCGCAGCAGTTTTCCAATGTCTACTTTGATACCTCGCAGGGGTTCTCCGCTCCGGACCAGCTACCGGTGGTTGCCCGCCGCAGTCTGGCGGAAGAGGACGCGGTGAGGATTTTCCGCAAGATTGGGGTTTCACGCATCATGTTCGGCACTGATTTGCCCGGCATACCCCTTCAGCCCCAATTGGAACAGCTACTCCGTCTCCCGCTCACTGAAGAAGAAAAACAGATGATTCTATCACAGAACGCCAAACGCATTCTGAAACTATAGTTTCATGCCCCAAAACGGGGGTGATACTGCTGACTTCCCGGTCAGGGCGCCATAAAGTATTCTCAGCGTTTGGGTGAACGGCGGAATCCGTTAATCTGTCCGGCAAAAGCTGTGCTTTTAAGTTTCTCCTGTTATAATAGGCTGTGGGCAATGAACACCCCAGGATAGCCCGGGAAAAAAAGACGGTGGGGGTGATGATAGCTCTTTACTGCCGCCACCAGCACGGGAGCCGAAGACTGTGTCCGGAATGTGCTGAGCTTCTAGCTTATGCGGAAGAGCGTCTGAATAAGTGCCCTTTCCAGGAAGGCAAGACGGTGTGCTCCCTCTGCCCGGTGCACTGCTATCAGCCCGCCATGCGGGAGAAAATCAGGGCGGTCATGCGCTATTCCGGACCGCGCATGATGCAACAGCATCCATTGCTGGCGCTATTCCACCTGATAGACAAACGCCGGAAAAATCCCCTATCCCGGGCAAGCAAGACCTTACCTGAGCACAAAGGGGATGATGATAGCAATTAGACCCGTGAAGAGGACCGCCAGCATGAACAGGTTATACCGCGTGCGGTAATCGCCCATGAGGCTGACGTCATAATAGCCGTCCACGCCCTGGTCTTTATACATCTTGATGAGCCCGTCCATCAGTTTCTTTCTCATCTGCCTGCCCCTGATGAGCCCTATTTCCGCCACAAAGTTCACCACCAGGATGAGGGCGACAAAGGTGAACATGACGATGGTTGACCTGCCATTATCTCCAGATGAAGCGACACCGGAATTGATGCCCAGCGTTATCAGGTTAAGCAGAATAGCCGTGATAACAAAAATGGTGTCAGTGCGCGCATTGGTATGAAGCTCGCTGACCAGGTGCTCATGGACCCGCTCAATCATAAATTCCTCCCGTCATCATTGACAAAAATCCTGGTTTATTGCCGCCCGAAATGCCGGTAGACAAGGATAAAGCCGGCAACGACCGCGGCGCCGATTGCCACGCCAATCCAGAGCCAGAGAGAAGATGTCCTTTCCACCCTCATCCAGATGCCCATCACCCGCCGCGTCACCTGATTTGATTCAGCGATGATGGTGACCGTGTATTCCCTTCTGGTGGCACTGCTCGCCGGCTTGATATTTATGTCAATAGTCTGGATGGCGCCAGGTGCAAGGTAAGCGATGTTATCCGGCTTCAACTCAACAATCCAATCTCTGGGAGCGTCTGCATAAAGCTTTATGCCAGTGATAGCCTCCTTGCTGGAGTTTTCAATCTCCATGTAGGCTCTGTGGTTCTCACCAGGATGCACCTCACTGAAATAGCTACCAGGAGCCAGCCTCAAAATCAGGTCCGGCTTTTCCACCTGCGCTACCACCGGCGCGGGCAACAAACTGACAACGATAAAAGCGATAATAAAGAACCAGCGCATTTTCCCTCCAACTCCACTATATACTGAAACATAATGTAAAGCAAGGGGCATTCTCAAATGTGAGAATTGCTGGCTGTTTGTTGCCCTTGCAATGAAATTTGACGTATAATAAGCACACTTCCAGCAAGATAAGAACAGGAAACACAGAGCCTTGCGTGATACTGAAGAAAGAAATCCATCCTCCCCACGGAGAAAACTGTTTCACGGCTACTGGATACTGGCAGTAGCTTTTTTATATCTTTTCATGTTCTCCGGTTGTGGCGTGGGCGTCTTCAGCCTGTTTGTCCAGCCGCTCCAATCACAGTTTGGCTGGGGCAGGGGTGAAATCATGTTTGCCTTCACCATTTATTTCCTGCTGGTCGGGCTGGCGGCGCCATTTATCGGGAGCCTCATTGACCGCTACGGCGTGAGAAAGGTCACTGTGATAGGGGCTACCGTTGTGGGCATCGGCTTTGCCTCTCTCAGCCAGCTACAGAGCCTGTGGCACTATTACGGCGCCTACCTGTTCATCGGCGCCGGCATGGCGACCGTGGGACAGGTCCCTGCCAGCACGCTGGTGGCAAATTGGTTCCAGAAGCGGCGCGGCACGGCAATTGGCGTCATGTCAGTGGGCATCGGTGCCGGCATACTGGTGCTGGCGCCCCTGCTGGGAGGCTGTATTATCCCTCAATTCGGCTGGAGGAATGCCTATCTGGCGCTCGCAGTGTTCATCTGGCTCCTCGTGCCCCTGACACTGCTCGTGGTCAGAACCAGGCCGCAGGAGATGGGGCTTTACCCGGACGGGGTTGAGGCGCCTGAGCACAATCTTCTGCCAACCTCAATCAGTACCACTTCTCAGGGGCTGAGCCTGAAGATGGCGCTGGGCACCTCAGTATTCTGGCTCATGGGGATTTCTTTTTTCATCAATGGCTACGGCTCCATGGGTGTTACCCAGAGCCAGGTGCCGCATTTGCAGGACATCGGCTTTCCATTGTCGCAGGCGTCCAGTGCGCTTACCGGCCTTGGCATAGGAAGCGCCATCGGCAAGTTTGTTTTCGGCTGGCTGTGTGATAAGATACACGCCAAATACGCCTGCGCCATCAGCCTCTTCCTGCTGGGGATGGGGACATTCATGCTCCTAGGCATAGACGCTCAGTCCTCAATGGCTTTTATCTGGTGCTATGCCATCATCTACGGGCTGGGCAACGGTGGCTGGCTGCCCACCATGTCCATGCTGGTGAATATCAACTTCGGGCTGGCTTCTTACGGCGCGATTCTGGGCATGGTAAACATGGTGCAGAGCACCGGCTGTGCCATCGGTCCGCTTTTTGCGGGGTACATGTTTGATACTCTGGGCACCTACCGCCTGCCCTTCACCGTTTTCCTGGCATCATATATCCCCGGTATTATCGCCATCCTGGTGACGCGCCGCCCCAGGCAATACCGGCCGGCAAAGTAGAAAACACCTTACCCCAGTGATTTCTCTATCTTGTCAATCTTGTCTTTCGTCAGGGGAAGGTCAGCGTTCTCCAGCACGGAAGTCACCATCAGGAGGTTATCATTTGAAACGATGTTTTCTGTGGACATGGCGATGCATACCCTCTCCCCGGGTATAATGTCCCGGAGCAGGTTAAGGGTAAACTTTTTGGTCTCCCCGGTGCCCAGCTCATAGACCGGACCGGGCATGCCCACCCAGATGACC
>Ga0129301_1000990_pt1 | contig 14753 bp, 13 predicted proteins | sample ConPoolayeHmetaG_FD_94489 | JGI IMG/M metagenome (GOLD analysis project Ga0129301, IMG submission 94489) | Hot spring microbial mat communities from California, USA to study Microbial Dark Matter (Phase II) - Cone Pool mat layer H metaG ...
CACTATGAAGGCGCTTCTTAATGTGGCTCTTGCGAAATGGATTTTGTTCCAAATGTAAGCTATGCCCTTAACTTTCAAAAGTCCCACTCGTATTTTATGAAAGAATCCTCTTATTCCTACAGTCATTCCTCCGCTTTTCTTTTGGGATGCTGGAGCCTTTTGCATAGGCTGGCTAGAGGGCAGTACAGCCATCTGCCTTGTTAAAAATATCCAGCTTGATGCAAGCGAGATTATGACTGCTATGGGAACTAGATTGAATAGAACACTAATTCCGATTGTGGGAGTCCAGCTTGTTCCTGGAAATGTGAAGTTCCATTGGAGAATGTAGTCTTTTGTTCCGAGGCTTATGGCATAGGAAATCACAATGTATTCGATAATGATTGCTGTTATGAGGAAAAGCAGTATAGCGATTAGTCCCTTTAAGGTTGTCCAGTGGAATATTAGACGTTTTGGAGTGGTCTGTGTTGCCAATCAGTTCACCGTTCTGCTTGATTTTATGCGCTAGTCTACCGCTTCTTGGAATATGAAGATTCCTATTAAAAAACGTGACTGTGTGCGGTTTAGGCGAATTCTGAATCAGAATTTGTGCTTCCCAAACTCTTTATTTCTAGTTGCAACAGTTGTTATCGATTAAATTAAAGGTGTAGAAAATGCCAAATGACGCTCAAAAAGGAACATCTGCACTGTCTGAATTGAATTCAATAGGCAAACATGGAGATTTGATACTGCATTAACTGGTGTCAAGATGATTTTTTGTTGGAATCATTTATTGTTGTGGCATTGGAAACTCATGCGCACACTTAGGGCACTTTGCATACCCACACTGTACGGCGGAAGCGCAACCAGAACAAGCGAATGCTCTCCCGTATGCAATGTCGAAGTTGAAGCCGCATTTAGGGCAGCGCACGATATGCTTTCCGCGAGAGCTCAATTATTCTCACTTTCTTTAAAGCAAACAATTGGCAAAATTTTAAAAACCTTTCTACACTGTTCACTTCATACAGAAATCTTAACAATATAAACGCTAATAGAATATGGGCATGGGAAAACAATGCTGAAGGCGGGTAAGATAGAACGAGCAAAGCTTTACAAGGATCGTAACACGCAGATTCTTGTAAGCAAGTTCTTAAGCGGAGAGCTGATCGAGCTTGTACCAGTCTATGATCCAAAGCTCGGCTATCGATACCCAACAGTTGAGGCTTTGACGGGAGACACAGAAACTGCTGAAGCCTTCTTGAACGGGCTTTACGAGGCTGGAGTGCTTGAAAGAAAGATCTTCGACAGAATTATTTACTGTCCAAAATGCGGATTGCCTAATGTTTCCATGCGCTACACATGCCCCTATTGTGGCGCCTTTAACATTCAGAAAAGCGCTTTGGTTGAGCATGTGAAATGTGGATATATGGATGTTGAAGACAATTTTAAGAAGGGAAACAAGCTTGTTTGTCCTAAGTGTCATGAGGAATTGAAGAAGATAGATATGGATTATAGGAAGGCTGGAATCTGGTGCACTTGCAAAGAATGTGGGAAGAGCTTTGACATACCAGTTCCGAAGCATTTCTGCAGAAGCTGTCATTTAACGTTCACCTTTGAGGACGCCGTGATTAAGGACATTTACTCTTTCAGTTTGAAGGAAGAGGTGAGAGAGGAAACTTCTTCTGGCTTAGTTTTCATTGCGCCTATACGAGAATTTCTGCAAGAGAACGGGTTTGAGGTTGAAAGCCCAGCTTTTCTGAAAGGTAAATCTGGAGCGAATCACCAGTTTGATATTGTAGCCTATAAAGGAGAAGAAAAGCGGAAAGTTATGGTTATCGATTTTGCAGCTTCTTCTGAGGATATTGTTCCTGAGCAGCCTGTTATTGCGTTATTTGCCAAGATTTACGATGTTTCACCAGATAGTGCCTATTTGATAGTGATTCCGAAGATTAGTGATAATGGAAAGAAGATGGCTGAACTGTATGATATTAAGTTGATTGAGGCGAAGAGCCAGAAAGAAGCCATAAACGCGTTAGAAACAGCTATGCATAGGAAATAATCGTAATTTAGACATTTTCTTCAACAACAAATCTGCAAGATTATGCGGTGAGTTTTTGTTTCTTCTGTTGCTCTCTGAGGCTTTAGTCCCTCTTATATATACCTTGAAACTGCTGTTAGACCCTGTGTTGGAATCTGTTTTGATCTGCATTGTAAACACCGATTGAAGTATGCAAAAGTGTGATGCCGTTGTTTTTGGCGAATGCAAGGATCGTCTTTTGTTCACTGGAGTTGTTCTCGTTTAAGTGTTCGTGTAAATGGCTATGTTTCCTCTTTCCGTTACAACTTTGACTGCAAAATCTCCAGTCGGCAAACTAACGTCCCATCTTAAAAGTGTTGCATTTTCTCCTGAATTCACGAAAAGGTTGATGCTGTAATGCTTGTGTTGTGTCGCATTGTTGATCCATAAGGATACTAGATGAGAAGTTACGGCTCCCTCATTCTTGAATGAGAAGCGCGTTCCATCGATTATCACTCTTACGCCGAGAAAATCTACGTCAATTGTTGTGGCGGTGCTGTCTGGACCTTGGTCGATGAGCTGTATATAAATTGTTCCATTATTCCAAACGTAACGATGCCACCAAGCGGTAAGGTTAACGACGTAATAGTCCCAACCTGTTGTTGGCGAATTACCTGTTGTCGAGTTAAAACCGGCGTCACTATATGTTGCTTCTGTCCAATTGTAGGCTTTGAGAAACCATTTTTCGTCTCCATCGCTTGCTCTGTACCTTAGTTGAATTTCAACACTTTTTATCTCTTCTAGCGGATATGCGGAGAGGTCAATCGCGCAAAAGCCCGTGATTTTAAGCGTGTTTGCGGTTTTGTAATAAAGGCTTATTTGGTTGATTTTTTGTTGGTATTGTGAAGTGGTTGATTTTACTCCTGTGATCTTGATTTTGGCGTTTCCGTTTGAAGTGTAGAATTGTGGGTTGATGTTTATGCTAAGCAATCTGGTTTCGTTTGCTCCGTTGGATGTGTAAGCTAGGTATCCTTCTCCGCTGGTTACATAGGCAGAAGAGGAGTAGTTCCAGACTTGAATTGTCACGTTTACGTTGGCAGTATTGTATTCGCTTACGACTGTTAAGTTTAGCTGTGTTGGCATCTGCGTGTTCATGTTTGAGAAAGTGAATTCTGTTGAAACTGTATATTCGTTGTAGTATTTTGTTTTAAACTCTATCCTGTCGGCTTTAAAATCAAACTGCGTGTTGGTGTTTTTTACGCCCGTTACTTTTATTCTCCAGTTGCCAGAGGCATCTCGGAAGTACGTTGGATCTGTTGTTATCGTTTGCGTTTTGGTTACGTCTGCTATTCCAATGATGTCTAATAGGTATCCATCTCCGCTTGTTGGATAACTGCCTGTTTGATAGTTGTATAGTTGAAATGTTGCTGTTACGTTATCTGTAGTGAAACTGCCATCTATAGTCCAGACTAACTCTGTCCACGCCTCTGTATTAGATGTTCCGGTGAACTCAACTTCGCTTGTATATTGTGATGGATATGTAAAGGTGCAGTAGACACTGTATTGGTTATTGTTGTGTAATGCGTCGGTGGGATTTGCTGGTGTGACATAGTTGTTAGTTGTGTCATAGTGTCCTTGATTTGCAGCACCAGTCCCATAATAGAAGCGCGTGCTTGCGCTAGGAATCAGCATCATAACATATTCTGTGTTTGCTGACAAACTTGGAGGACTACTGAATATGCTTGTGTACCAATTTAACGTGGTTGAGATTAAAACTGGATTGCCTACAGCAACTATCGTTAAATCACTATGCCTGACTAAAACGCCTTTAACATTAGCTGTGCCGAAACTTGCTCTTCCACGAAATGTTATGCTTTGAACTGTCATACCAGAATATGCGGGAGAAGTGAAAACACTCCCATACATGTAATTTGCACTAATAGTAGTATAACTGCTTCCCGCAGTTGTATACCCAAATGTACCAGAAGATAATTGCGACACATAACTCCTGAAGGTCATGTAAACGCCATTGTTGGAAGTCAAATCCCCTATCGCACCAGAGACAAATGTTGTGCTTCCAAGCAAATTGTAACCTAAAGGATTATACGCTATTGTTGCAGACGCCGTTCCAACGCTTCTCACAACAAAATAGCTCGAGTCAACAGTCTGAACGCTGTCGGGAACAGTGCCAGAAAGATAGGTTCCACCTAAAACACTATACCCACTCGAGTAATAGAGCGGTGCCGCCAAAGCTTCCGCGAATCGTTCATAGTGGCCGTCAACAGTTTGCGTATCAGTGTAGCTACCGCTTACATAACTTCCCTCACTGACTCTATACTCGCTGCGAGTTGTAAACCAAGGACTATGTTTGACGCGTTCCACATCAGTTATTCTTACGCCTTCTTGGGCTTTCTCCCAGTCAAACCGGTTCATCTGATAGCTCCAGAGAATCACGTTTGCCGTTATTATTACAATCAAAACTAGGCTTAGCATTATGACTATTACGTTGCTTATGCCCTTCTTTGCATTCTTGAGACGTTTAAGGCGCCTTATAATATCCTCCAACATGATTCCCTCTCAAAGTAGCAATATCTAAGTAGTAGATGTTTCCAGAACTCCAACTAGTTGAAATGTTAAGCCAGCCGCCGTTTCCTATTCCCAAATTAAAGGAAGTTGGAGTGAAAAAGTATCTTGTGCTGTTAATGAAAACTGCAGAAACCTGAATCGAATTCTTTCCAGTATTGCGTAGATAAATGCTGATTGTCGAATTGTAAAACCACACATCTTCCACGATGAAGCGTTCACTCATCGTTTCTCGAAGATTAGTTGTAATAACATACGTGGCTGTCGTAGCAATAGACATGGCAGCCACAGCTACAACCATAAGCAGAAGATTGCTTAACACTGGAGTTATACCACGCTTATCCGAGAAAAACCTAACAAGCTTCTTCACCATGTTTTCCACCTCACAGAAAAAGCTTTAACGCAATAAACCCGCAGAGCATCAGAACTAAACTGTGCTTCAGTCCAGCGCTTACTGTTCCCTCCCCCATCTTTCCTGAAACCAGCCCGCCGAAGAAGGCTTGAATCGTTGCCATGTGGAAGAATATTCGCTTCACTTCCAAAGGCGTCATAACGGCTGTGCCGAGCACCGGCAAGCCTTCAATGCTCACGAAGAAGGATTTAAAGAGCAGTACTATCGTGAACAGAAAGACAAAGAAGGCTACGTAAATGATTGCAATGTAGGGTTTTGTCTGATTTCGTCTCTCTTTTTCCAATGTCAAAGTTGATTGAATAAACTTACCCATAGGGTCAAACACCCTTTCAACATGCCCGCCAGAATGTCCCGCCTCAATAATTAAAGGCACTATTCTCTGAACAAGCACCGTGTTAACCCTTCTTCCAAATGCATGAAGCGCCTCTTCAAAAGTCATCCCCCAAGAAATCTGCGCCGTCATCTTCTGCAATTCCACAGTTAACGGACCATAATTTCTTTTAGCTGCTTCATCCAAAGCCTGAGGAAAAGTCATACCCGTCTCTTGCGCTTGAACAATGCCTCTAAAGAAATCTGGCAAACGCTCATCAACCGCTTTCCTCCACCTATAATCCACGTAATGCAATACGGCGGTTGGAAAAACAGCAAAAATCAAAGCGAAAAACACAATGTCATCAAACGTAGTGGTTGTCCAAAACATGAATGCACCCAGAACAGTTATGGCTATTGCTATCGAAACTGAGACAAGCAAGACTGTTTTTCTTATTCTGCTTTCTATTTTAGGCATTTTTGATTACCATTTTGGCGAAACCGCATCTAAGATTATTAGAAACATTATGGACCCTAATGGAATCCCAATGTACGTGAGTATCTTGAGCAAGAGGTTTGGGCTTAACATGCCTAAGGATCCGCCGCCAAGCATACCCATCACCGCAAGCATGATTACCAAAAGCAACGGACCAGTCACGAGAATAGCAACATAAAACTCTGACAAAATTGACAAAGTATTAGCGAACTTGCGTGAACTGATTTTCTTCAGCTTCATATACTGTTTAGACCGTTCTCTGAGATAAGCCGCCAGATTGCTGCCTGAATGTATTGTTGAAATGAATCCCTCAAGCATTTCATGAAACTTTTCTGAAGGCGTTCGCTTGGAAGCCTTCTCTAAAGCGGAGATTATGTCTAAGCCGAAGAGGTTAACGTCTCTTGTAATATCTTTGGCTTCAGTAGAAACAGCTAGAGGCAGGCTGAGGTTTGAAAGCGAGTAAAAGATTCTTTCCGGAGAAACGCCTGCGCTTGCAAGAATCGCCATGTAGCTTGTTGTGAAGGGCAACTCGTCTTCCAGTTCTCTTTTGAACTTGTCTGCTCGGTAAGCGGGATAGGTGTAGAATCCGATGGTTGAGGCTGCGATTGCGAAAAGGCTTCCGCCAACACCGAACAATAATGCAGGGAATAATGGCACATTAAAAGCAAAAAAGAGTATGGGAGGAACTATGGCTAATGTGAGAAAAGCAGCTAGAATTGTAAAGAAAACTGTTAAACTGACATAAACTTTAAAGTTAATCTTTAACCCAGATTTTTGAATAATCAACTCTAAATCTTCGAAAAGAGGCAGAAAACGTCTAGTTTTATTACCTATCAGTTTATGCGCTAGAAACTGAGGCTTTTCAGCTGAGAATTCTATCTTTTTTTGTGGCGCTTTAACGTTGGACGTTGGAAGTTCTGAATTGAATGGCATTTTCGAAAGTAGTTTTCTGAAAAGCCTTTTTATTATATGAATAGCCTTGCTCTCTTTCATCTCAAGCCCACTCGTGCCTTCTGGAAAACCCTATCAGAATTCGCATAATACTCTCGGATTACGTTAGCCACGTCGATGTAGCGTCGTATACCCTTCTTGACCATCCACTCTAAGACAATTTTTCTGCGCTGCAATTCTCGTCTTATCTCCTCGTCGCTTAAGTCATCCTTCTTCATATGCTCTTCCAAGAGGCTACTGTGACCAGAAAAATCAAAATAGTCTTCTTTGGCTTTCCAGCGAAAGACCTCCTCAGTTACAATATTTTTCGTGTTTTGGTTGAAATCCACAACTTCTGCTGTTGCCGTGGTTCTTCTCGCTGGTCTTCCGTTTATTTCTGTTCTTGACATCACCATTATTACATCTGTCATTGCTATGAGAGGCTTAGGAATGTTCATAGGCTCAGACTCTAACCTGTTTATCACGGATTCTACTGATTCAGCGTGAATTGTGCACATTCCAAGATGCCCAGTTGCCATAGCTTGAAACAGCGTGTAAGCTTCTTCACCACGGACTTCTCCAACAATGATGTAATCAGGTCTTTGCCTAACCGCAGCCTTCAGCAAATCGAAAAGCGTTATGTTTCCTGCTCCCTTGTCATCATGTCCAAAGCTAAGTCGCACAACGGATGGAATCCAATTTTCATGTGGAAGATTAAGCTCTTGTGTGTCTTCAACGCTTACAATTTTCATTTCAGGCTTAATAAACATCGATAGACAGTTTAGCATCGTTGTTTTTCCAGAAGCCACACCACCCGCCACAAGCACTGAGGCTCTATTCTCTATAACATACCACAAGTACGCAGCCATCTCAGAAGAAATTGTGTTGAAAGAAATCAAATCTGAAATCGTTAACGGGTCAACTCTAAAACGTCTAATAGTAAACGTTGAGCCTCTTCGTGTTATTTCGTTTCCATAAGTAAGCTGGATGCGGCTGCCGTCTGGAAGTGAAGCGTCAAGTATTGGAGAGGCTATTGAAATGTTCTTTTCGGCTAGATATGCTAAACGAACTATGAACGAGTTTAATTCTGCTTCTTCTTTGAATATTATGTTTGTTGGGATTGACTCGTAGACTCTGTGCCAAACATAGATTGGAATGTTCACTCCGTCAGCAGAAACATCCTCTATAAGATGGTCTCTCATAAGCGGGTCGATTTTTCCATAACCTACGAAATCTCTAACAATGTAGTAGACGAGTTTGTCTATGGCTTCTGAAGGAATTTTTATGTGATGCTTCTTGATTATTTCTATCGTTTTTTCTTTTAGATATTTCTCCGCTTTTTCTTTTGTCTCAATCTCTTTGAGGTTGACGTCCACTTCATCCATTAGCAGCTTTTTTACTTCGTTTAAATAGGACTCTTCTTCCTTCTGCAGTGTTGGCTCGATAATTTCGTAGCGTGTTTTTTGTGTTTCTGGATTTTTTACGATTGCTGCATAAACGTACGGCTCTCTAATAGGGTAGACTTCTCTGAAGACTGCGGTTTTTTTGCTCTCTTCTTTGATTGTTATGCCCACTTCTGTTTTGTTTATTGTTTCTTGGTTTTTGGGCATTTTTTGTTTTCTCCGTGTTGTTTGTGGACGTTTATCATAGTGTTTGCTGGGTTTCTGGAGAATATATTGCATATTAAGTCTTAATAAATTATATGCATACTCAATATTTAGCACACCTAAAACAAAAACATCCCAAAAAACTACATTATTAAGAAAAGAAAGCTGAGCCTTGGAGCTTTACTTGTACCTTTCTCTCCTTTTCTCTCTCTTCTTCTTCAAGCGCCGCATCTTCTTCTTTTTCCACTTGGCTCTAATCTGCCGCACACTCCATATGCTTTACTCTAATGTTGCATGTCTCCGTCTTAAATCTTCTTCAGTTCTCCCCAGCCTATGCATAAGTTCAACAACCAAACCGTCAAGAAAAACCATCGAATTATTTTCAAAAACGCTCCCTAAAGGCGTCAAAGGCTCCTTCTCACCCATAATTTGCCTCGCCAAATAATCATCCTCACGAGGCCATCCAGTCTTTGTTCTACCCTTAATAGTTATAACATGGTCAGCCATCTTTCCAAGAGGCGAATCTGGAAATGAGGTTAAAGCTATTACTGTTGCACCTATGTCCTTTGCAGCGGCGCTCGCAGTTAGAACCATTTTTGTTGTACCTGTTCCAGAAATTGCAATAAGCAGGTCTCCTTTTTCGGCTGCAGGAGTTATGGTTTCACCCAAGAAGTAAACATTAAAGCCTAAATTCATAAGCCTCAAAGCAAAAGCTCTTCCAACGAAACCGCTTCTTCCCATACCTACTATGAATATTTTCTTCTCCTTCGCCTCTAGAAGGACTCTGACCAGCTGTTCAACTTCTTCTTCGTCAAGCTCTTCGATACAGCGTTTTATGCCTTCAACTATTTCTTCTGCCGCTGCTTTGATCCATTTCAATGTTTTACACGTCGAGAGCAGATTACTTTAGCGTTGCTATTAAAAATTTTGTGGTTAGAAGAGAGAGATTTTGAGTATCTCGGTTAATGATGGAAGCTGGATGAATAGGCGAGTGTAAATAGCTATGGCTAGGATTCCAAGTGTTATGACTAGGAGGACAATGTCTCCTTTGTGCATTGTTAACCGGTAAAGGTTTGTGCGTTTTTTTATTGCGCCCCAAGCACGAGATTCCATGGCTTCTGCCAACTCCAAGCTTCTGCGAATTGCACTCACAATCAGAGGAATAAGAATCGGAATATAGTTTCTTACTCGTTTCAGAAAGTTTCCTTTCTCCAACTCCAAGCCTCTAGCCTTCTGAGCGTCCATTATTGTTTGAGCTTCTTCAGCTAAGACTGGAACGAAGCGCACGGCTGTTGTAAAGGCGAAAACAAACTCGTAAGGCATTCTTGTCTGTTCAAGAGCCAAGCCAAGATGATCTGGAGAGGTTGTTAGGAAAAATATCGAGAAGGATTCTACAAGCACAAGAAAGCGCAGAGTTAATGCAAAAGCACTTTCCAAGTTGCTTGCTGTGATTTTGTAGCCTGCGTTGATGAACATAAAGATAAAGTTTGTTAAGAAAATGACTATGGCGAGGAATGTTGCTCCTCGCATGGAGCGAATCCATTCACGTTTAACTCCAGCTAGTAGAACGAATGGAATTTGCATCAGAAAAAGCACAATTAGAGGAAGCAGTTCCCAAAACATTATTGCAACCACAAAGATTGCACAGGCATAAACAAATTTTATTCTGGGGTCTAAATTGTGAATAGGCGAGTAGACTTTTCGGAATTTTAATCCATCAAAGACGCTCATTCATGCTCCTCTCCGCAATGCTTGAAGCAGCAGTTCTCGCGCTTCGTAGAGGTCAATTACTTCCTTTGGAAATCCCAAATCTGAGAGTTGTATGAAGATTTGCGCTATCTGCGGCGGCACTATGGATGCTGAAGTGAGAATTTCTGGAAGCGTCAATATCTTTCTCGCCTCACCGTCAGCAATTATTTCTCCTTTGCTCATTAGTAACACACGAGGATTACATTCAGCCACAAACTCCACATCATGCGTAACAATAACCACAGTTTTTCTTTGTGCCTTCATCTGCATAATAAACTGGCGAAGCTTTTCCTTCTGCTGATAATCCTGCCCAATTGTTGGCTCATCTAGAATCAATGCCTTTGGGTCCCATGCCAGAACAGAAGCCAAAGCCAAACGTTTTCTTTCTCCGCCACTAAGCAGAAAAGGTGAAGTCTGTCTATATTGAGCTAAGCCTAAAAGGTTTAAAGCCCATGTCACACGTTTTTCTATAACATCTTGTTCAAATCCGAAGTTTTTCAGAGCAAAGGCTATTTCCTGCTCAACTGTTTCGCTGAATAGCTGGCTGTCTGGGTTTTGAAAGACGAAACCAACATTTCTAGCTAATGACGCAACACTTACTTTCGCAGTGTCTATTCCATCAACAAAAACTTTTCCTTTTGTCGGCTTCAGAAGCCCATTAAACTGTTTAACGAGCGTTGTTTTTCCAGCGCCATTTTGTCCCATTATGGCTAGAAATTCACCATCCTTAATAGTTAATGAAACATCCCTAAGCGCTTCCACTCCGCTTGGATACTTGTAGCTTATGTTCTGCGCTTCGATCATCGTTTCTGCAAAGCCTCCCTTAGCAAAACTGCCATCTCATCTGAAGAAAGAGGCACTGTGTTTCTGAAGTTTATTCCATCTTTTTGCAGAATCTGGTAGAGGCGTGTGGCTTTAGGAATTCCAACACCAACTAAACGTGTGTCTTCGGAGTTCAGAATCTCACGGGATTCTCCATCTAGGATAACTTTTCCTTCATCCATTATTATAATATGATTAGCATATCTTGCAGTCAAGTCCAATCTGTGCTCAACAAGCACTATGGTCAATCCAAGCTTCCTATTCAAGTCATGAATAACTTCGAAAATTTTTTTGGCTCCAAGCGGGTCAAGAAAGGATGTTGGCTCGTCTAAAATTATTACTTCAGGCTGCATAGCTAAGACAGAGGCAATCGCAACTCGCTGTTGCTGTCCGCCTGAAAGCTCATGCGGAGCTCTCTCCCTTAAATCATATATGCCCGTAAGTTGAAGAGCCCAATCTACACGCTTTCGCATTTCTTCTCTTGGAACACCAAGGTTCTCAAGTCCGAAGGCTACATCTTTCTCCACTGACAATGCGAAAAGCTGATTTTCTGGGTTTTGAAAAACGAAGCCTACATGTTTTGCCAGTTCATAAGTTGGAGTTTCCTTCACATTGTTTTCAGCAACTGTTGTTTCGCCTTCTAATTTGCCCTGATAAAAATGCGGAATCAAACCGTTGAAGCATCTGCACAGTGTAGTTTTTCCACATCCGCTTGGACCTGTAATTAGTGTAAAATCGCCTTTTTCTATTCGTATAGAGACTTCGCTGATTGAAGGCTTTTGAGCATTTGGATACGTGTATGTTAGGTTTTTTGTTTCAATTATCGCCATGAAAGAGGGTGCTCCAATCGAAGTTTAAGCGGACATCTGTTTCATTTAAGAGTAATTACCTAATTATGGGTTGCCGATTAGCTTTTCCTTCAAAAGACGCAAACAACGCTTAAGCCCCGCATCTAACTCTCCAACACCATTAACTCCTGCAGCAGTGGCATGCCCTCCACCCATGCCTTTAAGATACTCGCCTAAAGGCTTAGCAATATCTCTTCCAAGATGTATTCCAGTTTTCTCCTGAAACTCTCTGGCACACCGTAAGCTTATCTCCAAGCTTTCGTTTTTCTGTCCGGCCACAACCGCAACATGAGCGCCTAACTCTATTATCGCCCTAGCTGCAGAAGCCTGATAAGCGCTAACATGAGAAAGAGCAATTATCCACTCGTTGACTTTGAAAAGCTTAGCTCTTCTACACGCCTTCAACCGTGCTACTCTTTCAGAGAAGTCCATCGGCAAGGAAAGCAGCGACAAGGCTTCTTGAGCATTCACACCAGCTTCAATAAGCTCCGCTATTGTCTTCAAAGTGTTAGAATTCGCCAAAACAAAGTGTCGCGTGTCAAAGGCTATACCTAGGAATAATGCTTTTGCTTCGCTTTCACCAAGTTTCATGTTTGTTTCTTTATAAAAATTATAAACTATTTCACATGTTGAAGAGGTCTCTTCCTGAGTTATGCAAAGTTTCGCCTGTTGCTGCGTTTCCGGATGCGCAGCATGATGGTCTATAACAATAATCGGAGCCTTAGAAGCTTTAACTTTCTCCGCCAAATTGTCCAACTGCTGAATCGTATTTGTGTCCAATAGCACTATAACATTTGCATTCGCTATGTCCAGTTGATTATTCACGCTTATAGGAAAATCTTTCAAAAGATGCTTCGAGAGCCTGCTTAACCCTTGAGCTGCTCCAATTTGCACTTCAATAGAAGGCTTGTGAAGTTTTAGCAGGCTTGCGAAGGCATAAGCTGAGCAGATGGCGTCTGGGTCAGCGTTATGATGACACAGCAAAACCACTAGCTTAGCGTCTGTTTCATTTAGGATTTTCATTATCTCTATGAATGACACTTCAATTCCTTCAAGTATTTTTCTGCAGAGGTGAAGGCTTCTCTTACCGCTTGATTCGCCAACTCTTGAACATTAATGTTCTCTACTTGTGGCGATAGCTCAATATCCACTTCAACCGACAGCTTAAGAGGTTTATCGCCTTCAACTTCAACGCTCACGTTTAAGCTTTCCAGCTTTTTAATAGCTATCTTTGAAAGCACATATTTCCTGGCAGCTTCTTCAGCAATACTGCAAAGCTCTTCAGTTTGTTCGGAGGTCAGTTCTGGTAAACCAATGTCCTCCACTCTTCTCTCACCATAAAAGATGCTATGGCTGAGACGATGAGGGCGGCTGAACTGGATTTAATTCTTGCTGAAGTTTTGTTTGAAGCTCTTTAAGCTGGGTTCGGTAGCGTTCTTCCTGCTTTCCCAGAACAGTAGCTCTTGTGTTGAGGAGTTCTTTTCGCTCGTTCAACTCTGCTACAACTTTGGCTTTTTCGCTTTTTACCATGAGCGAGCCTATTCCCTTATAGATTACAGCGTCATCTGCCAGTTTCTGCAATTCGCTTAATGCCTGCTCAATCTCTACCAGTTCAAGGTCAACCTGCTGCTTCTGTCCAAGGACTGATTGTAGGGTTTGCTGGAGCTGCTGAAGGCGAAGTAACCTCTCTTGAACTTGAGGAGGAAGTTTAGATAATTCATCACTCAAAGCCTATTCCATCCATTCTGCACAGCGTTAACTAGAACCTATTAATTAAACATTTTCACAAACAACCAAACTTATGCTTTGGCACTTTGTATTGATTTTTAATGATGTTGAATTTTAGTATTGCTGCATAAAGTTTTAATTTTCCGCTACCAGAACAACATCACTGATTAAAAGAGTTGTGTTGTTATGGTTACAATGAATCTTGACAAGATTTTCAATTCCAGAAGCGTGGCTATAGTTGGAGCTTCTGATGAGGAAGGGACTGTTGGTTTTGTGTTAATGAAGAATTTTATGGAATTAGGCTTTGAAGGGAAAATTTATCCTGTGAACATTCGCAAAACTGAAATTTTAGGCTTGAAGGTTTATCCGAGTGTTGAGCAGATTCCTGAACCTGTTGATTTGGCTGTTATTGCTACTCCCGCTCGGACTGTTCCAGACATTGTTGAGCAGTGTGGAAGATGCGGAATCAAAGGTTTAATCATCATATCTGCTGGTTTCAAAGAAATTGGCGCTGAAGGCAAAGCATTAGAAGATAAAATTATTGAGCTTAAACGGAAATATGGTCTTCGAATAGTTGGACCGAATTGTTTAGGAATAATACGCCCTTCAGTGAAGATGAATGCCACTTTTCTTAACAGAATGCCAAAGCCTGGAAACATAGCTTTTATCAGCCAATCAGGTGCTCTTGGCTCGGCTATTCTTGACTATGCTATTCATGAGAACATTGGCTTCAGCAACTTCGTGTCTGTAGGCTCGATGATTGATGTGGATTTTGGCGATTTGATTGATTATTTTGGCACCGACCCTAAAACTCGTAGCATTCTCATGTACATTGAGGGCTTGTCTGATGCGCGCAAATTCATGAGCGCTGCAAGGCATTTTGCACGGACAAAGCCGATTATAGTGGTGAAGGCTGGCAAATTCAGTGAATCCGCAAAAGCTGCAGCTAGCCACACTGGTTCGTTGACTGGAGAGGATAACGTTTATGATGCTGCTTTCAAGCGTGCTGGAATTGTTCGAGTAAACGAAATTGCTGATCTTTTTAACTGTGCTGAAGTTTTGGGGATGCAGCCTCTTCCGAAAGGTCCAAACCTTGCCATAATCACGAATGCTGGAGGACCAGGCGTTATGGCGACTGATGCTTTAATTGCTGAGGGTGGGAAAGTTGCCAAGCTATCGGATAAGACTTTGGAAGCGCTTGATGCTGTTTTGCCGCATTTCTGGAGTCATGGCAATCCTATAGACATTTTGGGAGATGCGCATGCTGACCGTTATA
>Ga0129301_1000992_pt1 | contig 14752 bp, 13 predicted proteins | sample ConPoolayeHmetaG_FD_94489 | JGI IMG/M metagenome (GOLD analysis project Ga0129301, IMG submission 94489) | Hot spring microbial mat communities from California, USA to study Microbial Dark Matter (Phase II) - Cone Pool mat layer H metaG ...
ATGAGAGGATGCTCGATAGAAACATCTCACAGGACCACAGCATAACGACGGGACAGATCTACTGGAAGGTCATCAGTATGGAGAGGAAGGGAGAATTCTTGGGAAAATGCGTTCAGATAATACCACATGTTACGGACGAAATCAAGCGAAGGATAATTGATGCTGCAAAGAAGGACAAGGTCGACGTTTCATTGGTCGAGATAGGGGGGACCGTTGGCGATATAGAGGGTGCTCCGTTTCTCGAGGCAGCTAGGCAGCTGAGCCTGAAGCTGCCTGTTGACGCGACCATGTTCGTGCACGTAGCGCTCGTTCCGGTTCTGGACTCGACCGGAGAGGCGAAGAGCAAGCCATTACAGCACAGCGTTCAGGAGCTGAGGAGGATCGGAATACAGCCCGACATCGTCATCGCCAGGACAAGAAGCCTTCTCTCAGAAGAGCTGAGGGCGAAGATTGCACTTTTCGCGAGTGTTCCTGAAGATTCTGTATTCTCCTCTCCAAATCTCTCATCGATCTACCTCCTTCCAGAGAATCTTGATATGCAGGGCCTGGGAGCAAGGATATGTGAGAAGCTAGGTCTCAAACGCCGCAAGCCAGATTGGCGGCCATGGCGAAGAATAGTAGGACCTCTGATAGAGCCTAGGTACCGAGTGACGATATCGCTGGTTGGAAAGTACACGGGATTGGCGGACAGCTACATGAGCGTGATTGAGGCTCTGAAGCATGCAGGAGGCATTTGTAATGCTGGAGTTGACATTAAACTCGTCGAGGCTGAAAAGCTAAGTGGTAGTGAGACAGCAAAGTGCCTGCATGCATCTGATGGCATCATCGTTCCTGGCGGTTTCGGAATCAGGGGCGCCGAGGGGAAGATAAGGGCGATAGGGTATGCGAGGAAGCACGATGTCCCACTCTTAGGAGTTTGCTTTGGCTTCCAGCTTTCTGTTGTTGAATTTGCAAGGAATGTGGCGCGAATGAGGTCGGCGAACACAACTGAGATAGACCCTCATACACCATATCCAGTTATCGACCTCATGGCAGAACAGAAGGAGATAGATTCACTGGGAGCGACGATGAGGCTTGGGGCATCACCCGTAATCGTTGAGAGGAATACGCTCGCCTACAAGCTTTACAGAAGGGAGAAGATATACGAGAGGCACAGGCACAGGTATGAGGTCAACCCATCCTTGAAGGTGAGGCTCGAGAAACATGGGCTGAAGTTCTCCGGTTACACCGAGGACAGGAAGAGGATGGAGATCCTCGAACTACCCGGGAAGCACTTCTTTTTTGCAACCCAGTACCACCCAGAGTTCAAGAGCAGGCCAGGTAGGCCAGATCCTGCTTACTATGGTCTGGTAAGGGCGGCCCTAGTAAAGAAGCTTGGGAGGAGAGCGCCCAAGATTAGAAGAGCCTTCAGCTATGCTGCGGCCTCTACAACCTGGCAGAAGATTCGATAGCCCTAACCTTTGCAACCCAGCTGCTGAAGCCTTCAAACTCTGGATACTCCATGTAGAGCTTCTTTATCTCTTTCATGAGGCGGGCAACATTCCTCAACCTGATCAGGAAATCGATCTTTCCAATTCCCCTAAAGGCTCTTGTAGCCTTTTCAGTGATCGAAAGGTTGAGGTCCCCAACCTTGCTGGCCAAGAGAATGTCCTCAGGTTTGACTATCTCGTGCGCCATTCCGAAGTTTATCTCGTCGTTTGATGAGGCTTGCAAAAACCTCCTGAATGCGTCTAGAGAAGCTTGCTTTGCCCCATATGCCAGCATGTAACGCCTGTTATATTCCCAAAGGCACTTCCTTTCGACAGACCCTTTGGAAAGCGCTTCGGCACAAACCTCAGCCAGAATCTTTCCGCTCAGCATCGAGGAGCCGATCCCACCACCGTGCATTGGGCTGACGGTTGAGGCCGAATCACCTGCGACCATAAGACCGTCGTAAACCATCGAATCCATCGGCTTGGTTGTAGGAACTATGCCACCACCTCCGTTCACAAATGTCGAACCTGCTAAAATTTCCATTGGGGCAAGATACTTGAAGAAAGCATCCCTTGGGCTTATGCCTTCGCTTGCCTTGACTCCTAAACCAACATTTACCATCTCATCCCCAAGAGGAAAGATCCAGGCATACCCGCCCGGTGTCCTCTCCTGGTCCAGATAGATCTGGAGGCGCTCCGTAATCCTGCCATTCGTCCTTCTGATCTCGCGGTAGCAGGCCATCGTGTTCTCTCTCGGAACCCTCCTCGAAATGTCCGCATCTGGAACCTGGTGCCTCACAACAGACGCGGTGCCGCTGCATTCAGCCACGACCTTGGCGCTGTAGCTTCTGACACCATCTTTTCCAAAACCCCTAACGCCAGCGACCCTGCTACCTTCGAAGATCGGGCAGGATACATGGAAGCTGTCGACGAGCTCAGCGCCAGCAGAGATTGCCCGCCTTAGAAGAAATTGACCGAAGGCATGTCTTTTCAGCGAGACCGCTCTCAAGCTTTCGTCTTCTATACTGAAGATGCTTTTGCGGTCGGGCGAGAAAACATCTATCCCTGATGAAGAGGAATAGAAACAATCGCTTGGTAGCGAAAGGTTCAGCAGGCTCAGGTGGTGGGAGCCAAGAGCATCGCCGCACACCTTGTCTCCTATGGTTGCTTCAGCCTTTCTGTCGAGTAAGAGAACACTCAATCCGATCTTAGAAGCGGTATAGGCGGCAATGCATCCAGCGCATCCCGCGCCCACGACTAGGATGTCGTACTGCAACAGGATCGAGGATCGAAAGCATAAGAGTCCGTATAAACACCTTTCGCATTGGGCATGATATTGGCTGGCTTCGAAGCTGAGGAGGTCAAGGAAGGGCTTGCGGTATTGCTCGTTCCGAAACTTGAAACTTATAGGCAGAGCCCAAATGAGTATGTCCCATCAAGGGCGCCCGTATTCTACAACCCCCTCATGAAGGAAAACAGAGATCTTGCAGTAGCATTTCTAAGACAAATTCGCAGGGAATCTGGTGGTGGTATCCTATTTGGAGAGCCTCTGACAGGAACTGGTGTGAGGGGCATAAGGGCTGTACTGGAGGCTGGAGTGGAGCATGCTTGGATCAACGACATATCGAAAGAGGCTACCGCCGTAGCTGCCATGAATGTTCGTAAGAACAGGATCGAGGAGTTGGTAACGGTAGAGAACAGAGACGCGAACATCTTCAGCATTGAACACAGCTCCTGTTTCAATTATTTGGACCTGGATCCTTTCGGATCTCCTTCGCCATTCTTAGAAAGCTCGATCAGAGCTGTGAAGGATGGGGGGACCATAGCGGTGACGGCCACAGATATGGCTACGCTATGCGGAGTCTATCCGGATAAAGCAGCTGCAAGGTACGGCGGTCGATCGATAAGGACCGTTTTCCCAAAGGAGTTTGCTGCGAGGCTCCTGATCTATGCTATCGTGGCTGCTGCCGCAAGGATGGAGCGTGGAGCGAGGCCTCTTCTTTCATATGCCTCTAGGCACTATGTCAGGACATATTGCAGGTTGGAGAGAGGAAGCAAGAAAGCTGTCAAGGCGATCTCTGAGATTGGACACCTGCTCTACTGCAAATGGTGCTTTTTCAGAATTGGCTTTGGTATGGCCGATTTCAAAAAAAATGCAGGGATTGGAATTGGATGCCCTGTTTGCGGGAAGAGAATGGACATGGGCGGCCCGATATGGCTTGGAAAGCACTCGGAAACATCGTTGGTGCAGTCGATCATCGCGCAAACTGAGGAAGGGTTGCTGGATCTCAGGACAAGGAAGATGCTCAGGGTGCTGTCGCTTGAAGACACAGGTATTCTTGGAAGCTACCCGCTCTCGAAGATCTCACAATACTGTCGCAGGTCTCCTCCGAGAAGGCAGGCATTGCTACGCAAGCTGGAGGAGGCGGGTATAGAAGCATGTGAATCAGCTCTTGAGGAGAACGCAATCAAGACTAGAGCTGACATCGGCCAGATCTCTGAATTTCTCTAGAAAAACTGCCTTCGGGCATGAATCCCCTGCAAACTAGGTAGATTTCAGAGCTGCGTTTCCTCGTTGCCATTGGTCTGAAAAGGTCGACGGAGGAGAATGCACCTCTAAGGGAGGAGAGTAGGCTGTCAAACGAACTTCCCTGAAAAGCTTTCAGGACCATCGAGCCCCCAGTTCTCAAGACATCGAATGCGATTTGAGCTGAGGAATACGCGATGCTTATCTGCCTCTCCTGGTCAAGCTCCCAGATACCAGTTAGATTCGGAGAAGCATCCGAAAGGACAACGTCTGCCTTTCCTCCCAGCGACTCGATGATTTTCCGCGCAATGCCCCGGTCCTGTATGTCGCCAACGATGGTACTAACATTCTGGGCCTCCAGATCCTTAACAGCCTTCAGGTCAACGCCAACTACGAAGCCGTTCCGGCCTGCAAGCTCTGAGGCTACCTGGAGCCAACCACCGGGTGCAGTTCCGAGATCTACAACTGCATCGCCAGGTTTGATCAACCTAGTTCTGCTGCAGATCTCGAGGAGCTTGAATGCAGCCCTGCTTCTGTAGCCTAGCTCCTTCGCTTTCTTGTGGTATATGTCATGCTTCCTTTCCGAGATCCACCTGCGCCTTACTCTCCCCAGCGACCTCTCCTCCTACCTGAGATGTCAAAATCCATTTCTCGAGCGTGTCGCAATTCTCTGGGGAAATCTCGTTACCACTCGCACACATGCTGCCTGCTTGTGCGCACGTGATGCAAGGAGCACCAAGGATCGAACCTAGCGAAGGCGGCTTCCTTGTGGACTTGATCCTGTATGTCCACCTTCCATCGCAAAGTATCTTTTCCCTCTTTATCAAACCCCAAGACTCCAGCCTTACACAGATCCTCGAGCCCTCCCTGCTGCTCATGTCGAGCTTCTTCCAGAGGTCGGTTTGCAGTATCCCTTCCTCTCCAGCCCTAAAGATCAGGTCGAGGGATTTCTTCTCAAGTATGTCTCTCTTCGTTGCAAACCTCATGGTTTCACCATCGAAGGAGTCTAGATTGGAGTCGTGATCTCTATCCTCTCCAAAAGCTCCTTATACCTATTCCTAATGGTCACTTCAGTTACCTTCGCAACCTCGGCGATCTCGCGCTGTGTCTTGTGCTCCCCTGCAAGGAGGGATGCTACATATGTTACGGCTGCTGCCAGACCTGTTGGTCCTCTTCCGCTCGTCAGCTTCAAGTCGACCGCCATCTTGAGGAGCTTAAGGGCGAATATCTCAACGCTTCTTGGAAGTTCGAGTTGCTCTGAAAATCTGGTGACGTAGAACTCGGGCGATGTTGGCGGTGTAAGGACGCTCAGTTCCCACGCCACGTATCTGTAGGATCTACCAGCCTCCTTCTTGGCAATGGCGCATGCCGATGCAACCTCTTCAAGTGTCCTGGCCATTCCGAACTGCTTGCATGAGATGTAGACCGATGCGGCAACAACACCATGGATACTCCTTCCCTTGACCAACTTGCTGCGAAGCGCCCTCCTGTATATGAGGCTCGATGATTCAAGTATCGTCCTAGGGAGGTTCAGCGAATCCCCTACCTTCATTATGACGTTCAAGGCATGTGAAAGGTTTCTGTCCGAGGAGTTCGAGACTCTAACCCTGTCTTGCCATCGAGCCATCCTGTCGACATGTTCCTGGTCCATGCTCGGAGGCGCTCTGCCAACTTGGGTTGATAGACCCCCGTCGTGGATCATCAGGGACAAGGGAGCTCCTGCTCGATCCCTCTTCTCACGCTCCTCCTCATCGAATGCCCTCCACTCAGCTGAACGATCGACTATGTGTTCTTCTGCAACATAACCGCACTTCTCGCACACAAGCTCCCCGTGTTCGTAATCCTTGATGAAATCTGTGCTACCGCAGTTGGTGCAGCGACTTGATTGGAATTTTCCCTCAGCCAATCTTAGTCCTCCTCTCAGATGCCCTTCCGCGCTTGACGAAGAGTTGGGCGCCAGGCAATACGCTATTGGAGTGCGGCCTTACAAGGAGGAATGGCGAAGATACCGGGCCTAGCACATCTTCAACCCTTCCAAGTTCCTTCCCGCTGGATGAAAAGAGCAGGGTGCCAAGCTTTGGCACGTGCTCCGCACTTGCTAGGAAATGGCCGCTGGGTACCGCCGAAAGGATCTTGCCTATTCTCCTCAAAATGGCGACTATCACCCAGTTAAGAACCAGGCGCGGCGACGTTGCTATTTATCCTTTACTTTTTCGGTCTTTTCAGACCTGGAACGCTTTATCTGCGCTGCTATCCTCTCGAGCATCTCTGCCTTTCTACCTTTTTTCAATACGCGTACTGCGCCTGTACTTTCGGTCGGCTCTCTTGGATGGGATGCGCTCTCCTCGACCAAGAAATCGTATCCTAGTGCGCTGCACGCTCCTGCTAACTCGCTTAGCCTTGGGCTCTGGATGCCCTTCGTCTTTGAAACCTTCCTTCCTTCCCCTCTGGTCTTCGAGGAATCGATGTAGACCGGAAATATGACGACTCGATCGGACCTACGCAAGTGCCTAGCCTTCGGCAATCAGAAGGGCGTTCACTATTCCATTCTGACCTGGACTTGACATGACCCTCGCTTTTCCTAGTGGGGTTTGTATGATTGCACCCTTCGTCACGATACCTCTTCTCTTTAGGTCTACACTTGCAGGATTGTCGAGCACGGAGAGAATATCAGTCCTTACGGTTTTCCCAGAAGGTTCGTGCAGGTTCGCTTTCCTTTCCCTTAGAAGCTTTACCTTGCGATTTCCACCCCTTGCCTTCACCACGGTGCGGCTCGTCTCTCCCACCGTTGTGCTTGCCTCGGTTCCGCCGAACTCGAACCTCCTCCACCCTCTATAGGGGTGTTTCCTGCCTCCTGACTTTTTCCTCTTCTTCAAGTCGCCGTGATAGATCGTCATCGAGCTTGGCCTTGAGCTCGAATTTTATAAGCGTTGACTTTCAGTGCCTACGAACTCCAGGAAAGAGTTAAGTCAGGAAGCGCTGTGAGAAGCAAGAAGGAAAGCGAGCCGAGCCGGTCCAGATGGTCTACATAAAGAGGCTTGAGGTCAGGGGTTTCAAGTCTTTTGGCAGGAGGGCGACCCTGGACCTAGAGAAGGGATTCACGGTCATCACGGGACCAAACGGATCTGGAAAATGCTTGGCCGAAGGAACGAAGGTGGAGACCTCCGTGGGTGAGAAAAGAATAGAGGAGATTTTTGAAGATGCCAAGAGAACGGGCATAGAGATTCGAGTGGCAGGTCTGGAGACGTATGTCCTACCTAGAAGGGCTCTCTTCGTAAGGAGCTTCAACATGGATAGAAAGAGGATTGGGCGGATGAACGTTGCTGCACTTTTCCAACAGATAATCGATGAAGAGATGTACCAGGTTGAAACCGAGACAGGCAGGATAGTCAGGGTGACGGGGGAGCACAGGCTTTTGGCGCGGTGCGAGTATGAAGACTACTGGTTGAGGGCTCGAGAGCTTAGGGCCGGTATGGAGGTGGCAGCAGTTGAGGGGGGAGACATAGTTTGGGAGGCTGTGGGCGATATCAAGGTACTTCGAAGGAGAAGGCGGAAAGTATACGATGTTTGTGTTCCTTTCCACCACAACTTCGTAGGGGGAGCAGGACTTGTCCTCCACAACAGCAACGTTTTGGATGCCATAAAGTTCGTGCTTGGCGAAGTGAGTGCAAAGTCCCTCAGGACCGATAAGTTCGCAAGTGTTGTCTGTGACTCGCTTCCAGAAAGCGGACCAAGCAAGACGGCATTCGTGAGGGTGGTGCTTGACAATACAGACAGGAAGATACCTGTGGACGAGGATGAGGTTGTGATCTCGAGGGAGGTTGATTCATCGGGCGAGAGTGTATACCGACTTGGAAGGACGCAGACATCAAGGACGGCGATAGGAGACCTCATCTCAGTTGCAGGACTTTCCCACAGGGGATACAACATCGTGATGCAGGGGGAGATAGCAAGGATAGCGGACAAGGATCCGATTGAGAGGAGGCAGGAGATAGAGCTTGCGGTCGGGATTGCGGAGTATGACGAGAGGAAGAAGCAGGCTTTAGAGCAGATGAGGGAGGCGGACACGAACATCAGGATTGCGGACGCAAGGATGGAGGAGGTCAGCAATAGGGTTCAGCAACTTGAGGCTGAAAGGAACCAAGCGCTCAGAAGCATCTACCTTCAGAAGGAGATCAAGAGGAACAGCGCTGCGATCTTGTCAGCTTCCATCGCAGAGTTGAGGGAGGAGATAAGGAAGAAGAGGCAGCTTCTGGCCGAGGCTGAGAAGAGGTTCGCGGAGGTAAAGGCGCAGCAGGAATCGAAGCAGCTGGAGTATGAGGGGAAGCAGGCAGCTTGGAAGCGGTTCACTGACGAGATGCTGGAGAAAGGTGGAGGCGAGTTCTCTGAGCTTCAGGCAAATGCTGGAGAGTTGCAGGTCAGGAAGACTGAGGTGAGCACGAAGCTTGCTGCCCTAAAAGAAAGCCTTGAGAGATCGAGGAAAAATCTTGAGACAGTTCGCAAGGGCATTAGGGAGGTCAACAGAAAGATTCGTGTTGAAAGGAGGGGGATGAGGCGTTGCCAAGCTGAAAGGTCGGCGCTCATTTCAAGGATGTCTAGGGAGAGGGCTGCACTCGAGTCGATAAGGGCAAAGATCAGGAGGGCTGAGGAAAGGAGGAAAAGGGCGCTGCAGATCGAGGAAGAGATGGCGTTGGAGGTGGCGGAGAGGACGCAGGAGCTGGCTCTACTGCTCGGAGAGCTTGGCAGCGAGAGGAGAAGGATCTGGGAATTGGAGAGGGGATTGAAGTTTGCATCTGAAAGAAGGGAGAGCCTTGCAACAACTCTTAGGGAACTTGCGAGGCACCTTGACAGGTTGGTAGAGTTGAGGAAGGACCAGAGGCAGAGGCTCCTTGGAATTGGAAAGAACGTTGAGGAGAAGCGGAGCCTTGTTGGAAGGGTTTCGGAGGAGATCGGCGAGCTGACAGAGCTCATAGGACGTGTTAAGGGAGCCCTGATCCAGGCTGAGACTAGGAAGGAGATAGTCCAAACTATTGCGGACGAAGAGAGAGCTGTGATGAAGATACTGCAGCTGAAGCAGGAGTCTTCGTTGGAAGGAGTTCTTGGGAAGCTTTCGGACCTGATAAGCTTCAGGGAAGAAGACAGGGTAGCGATTGAGTCGGCCTCGGATGGGTGGATGAGGGCGATAGTGGTGAAGGACCTTCGGACAGCCCTCATCTGCGCTGAAACCCTCAAGAACAGTAAGCTTGGTAGGATCAAGATCATACCATTGAGCGAGACAGAGGCGAAGGCACTCGAAGTTCCCCAGGCACTTACTGGCAAGGTGAGGCGCGCTGTGGACGTTATTACGTACGACTCAAGCATAGGGCAGGCTGTCTGCAAGGTCTTTGGGGACACGGTCTTGGCCTCTTCAATGCTCGATGCAATAGAAGCCTCCCGCCAGGGTTTGAGGGCCGTAACTTCAGGAGGTGAGGTGTTCGAACCCAGCGGGGGCATAGTGGGAGGCTATTATAGGAAGCCGGTCGATATACTGGCTTTGCTTCCGCCAAGCCATGCGGTCGAGAGGTTGGAGTCTAACCTGTCGAAGTTGCTGGATGTGCAGCAGAGGAGGAGGGAGGAATATGCAGAGAGGTTGAGGAAGGAGCTGGATGCGCTTGCCGAGGAGAAGGCCTTGGCTGAAAGAAGCTTGCAGCTTATAGAGGGAGAGGCCAGGAACATAAAGATCGAGGCGGACAGAATTGCAAGAAACCTCCAGGCAACGATAAGCAACATTGAAAGAAACAAAGAAATTATTGAAAGCATGGAAGATGGCATTGAGAATAAGATCTCTAAAAGGGCGCAGCTGAGGGCAAGGATAGGTAACCTAAGGCAAAAACTCAAGCAGGTGAGGGGGATCGCCTACTCAAAATACCTTGCAACCCTCGAGAAGGAGGAGGCAAGAGCCTCGAGAAAGGTCTCGAAGACTGAGGAGGAGTTTAACTCAGTTTGCAACCGGATCTCGAACTCTCTGAAAAACATCAAGGCGTTCTACGAGCCAACAGCCAAGAGGCTGAAGGGGCAGGCAAAGCAACTTGGGATGCAAATCGGAACCTTATCGTCGAGAATTAAAGAACTTGAGAAGGAGAGGGAGATGCTCGAAGCCCAACTCAATGCCTTGGAGGGGAAAAGGAAAGACCTTTCGCTCCTCATGGAGCAAGCCAGAGAGAAGAGGAAGGCGTTCGAATCTGAAATCGAGAGGCTATCAATCGAACTGGCTGAATCGAACCGAATCCTCGAGGAAAGCAGGGAAGCACTTAGCAGGGCAAGGTTCGATGTCGAGAGAGCTGAGCTGCAGGAGAACGAGAAGCTAGAGGAACTGAAGAAGCTTGGATATGAAGCTCCCATAAGCTTTCCTGAGCAGGAACTCGAAGCTGCCCTTGAGTTGCTTGAGGAAATGAGAAAGGAGGCTGAAGGCATAGGCCCGCTAAACCTTTTGGCGATAGACCAATATGCTCAGCAATACAAGAACTTCAAGGTGCTCTCCGTAAGAAGGAACGAACTCGAGTCTGAAAGGACGAGCATCGTCCGGTTCATGGAGGAGATCGAGTCGAAGAAAAAGGAGGCGTTCATGAAGGCTCTAGAATCGATCAACAGATCTTTCGGCTTGTTCTTCGAAAAGATCACAGGAGGAAAGGCATGGCTCCAGCTTGAGAACCCTGAAGATCCCTTCTCTGGAGGACTGGACATGTTCGTGCAATTTCCATCAAAGAGCCCTAGGCTCGTAAGCGGGGTGAGCGGTGGCGAGAAGTCGGTCTCCGCTCTGTCTTTCATATTTGCGATGCAGGAGCTCAAGCCCGCCCCTTTCTACGTGATGGATGAGGTTGATGCACACCTTGATCCTGTAAACGCGGAGAGGTTTGCGGAACTGGTGAGGGAAAGGTCTGCCACCAGCCAGATGATAGTCATCACACTGAGAGATGTCGTTGCTAGCAAAGCCCACAGAGTACTTGGAGCATATACCAACCAGGGGACGACGAGGATCGTCGAGATGCCAGCGAGGAAGGCTGCGGAATGATCGGCGATAATGCTAAACCAATATGGGTCAGACCACCCGTATCGATCCTTTTCGACATCGTAAAGCTTCAGAAGACGCATCCTTGGGAAGTTGACCTAAGGGCGCTGCTCGAAACCATAACATCTGAAATAAGGCGGGTTGGGCACATCGAGTTCGAGGCTTCAGGGGTGGCACTTCTCTCCTCCACAATCATATTCAGGAGAAAGTCGGAGCTTCTCCTCAAACTTGAGGAGCCTCCAAAACCACCCGAGCCAAAGGAGGAGCTCGATGTGGTCCTTCCACCACCTCTGAACATCCCGATCGTAGTGCCACATGGTAAGTTATCGCTCTCCGACCTGGCACAAGCACTGATGGCGGCGATCTTGACACAGATGCCTGAAAAGAAGGAAGAGGCTCCAGATGTTCTTCCCCCACTCCTTGAGCAGCCTGATGAGTTCATGGTGAACCTTGATGCGCATATCAAGAGCCTCCAGGAGAGAATCAAAAAAATTCTAGAGGAGAATGAAGCGGTGAGTTTTAGCTACTTGGTGGAGGGGATGAAGATCATCGAGGTGGTGAGGACCTTCATAATAATTCTATTCCTGGCAATGAGGGGATTTATAGACATAAGCCAAGAAGAAGAGACTAAAGAGATATGGATAGGGCGGATAAGGGAAGGAGAAGAAGATGGCAGAGCTGGAAGAGGAACTGGCCAAGAAGGTGATTGAAGCAGCCCTATTCGTGGCTGGGCGCCCCCTCGACATCGAGACCCTAGGCTCGGTAAGCAAGCTCAGGAGCCGGGCAAAAACGAAAAAGCTGTCAAGGGCCGTTGCCGAACTGTACAGGAAAAATGATGGGGCGGTCGAGGTGGTCGAGCTGCCAGATGAGCGGTTCGTGATGCGAGTAAAAAGCGAGTATGCTGAGGCTGTCAGAAGGGTGTCCGCAAGGCCGCTCATCACGAAGGGAGCGTTAAGGACGCTTTCGCTTGTCGCCCTGAAACAACCACTGACACAATCTCAGCTGGTAAAGATGAGGGGCCCCCAAGCATATGATCATGTGAAGGAGCTCATGAAAGGAGGGTTTTTGAAAGGGGCGAAGGTGGGGAGGACGCTCCTTCTTTCGACGACAACAATGTTCTCGGACATGTTCAATCTAAGCAGAGAACCATCGAGCATAAGGAGGCAAATGCAGGAGATGATTGAGAAAGGGGCACTACAACAGCAGGAATACAGCCAGGAGCTTGCACAAGAAGAAAAGCAATATGGGACAATGGATGATCTAGCCACGCCGTAGATAGCCCTATTGAAAAAGTTTCGATGCATAAGCGAGCGTAGAGTTGAGAAAAATCTCCGATCATAAAATATCTTGCAGCAAAAATTATTATCAAATTCTGGAGTAAAAATTCCTTAGGAGTGTTTAACGAAGCATCATTATTGGGGTACTGAAAGATGGAAAAACTTTGGCAAAAACTGTGAGTGCACCAACTATTGTTCCACATCGTTAATTGGCAAGACCGTGGCTCTATATCATCGCATCGCATTGACTTTATTAAAATTCCTCGATCTTCCCGACAGTGCAGCCTATGGCAATCATTTGCATAGTCAACTTCTTATTTTTAGAATAAGTCAAAATGGGGCTTAGGCGACAGTATAAGCATATTGTTCCTGGAAGTTTCCTAGCCATGTAAGCCAAAACGAAATGGCACCACTATACAAAATGAAAAATTAAATACAACTAATGTATAACAATAACATATTTAAAAACCAGCCCGAGGTTGAAGGTGTGATTTGTTTTATGAAAGAGGAACATAATTCTCTTGAAGTCGTGCCCCATGTAGAGTTAGAGAAGTATCTGGGTAAATGGTATGAGATTGCACACCTTCCATTTAGATTTGAGGATGACTGTACTGATATAACAGCGACTTATAGCATGTCTGAAGATGGCAATATTTCCGTACTCAATGAGTGCCTAAAGAGGGGCAAGCTGAAAAAGGCAAAGGGCAAAGCAAAAGTCGTAGACAAGAATACTGGAGCGAAACTTAAAGTAACATTCTTCTGGCCATTCTCCGCTGATTATTGGATTATAGACTTGGGAAAGGACTATGATTATGCAGTTGTAGGCACACCAAACCGCAAGTATCTCTGGATATTGAGCAGGATGCCGCAGATGGATGATGAACTATTTTCCCGAATAATAGAATCTGTAAAGTCAAAAGGTTTCGATGTGAGCAAGCTTATCAAAACCAGCCATAAATAGAAATTATTTGGATTGGGTTTCAAACTTGTTGAAATCCGATTGAGGGCTTGCTTCTGAGATTCCAGCACCCAAGACGTACTGCAGCAATTTCTGGAGGTCGAGTTCTCCCCTGCTCCTCCAGTCCAGTATAAGATTGTTGTTATCGTCCATCGAGATGTAGCCGCGGCGGATGTATCGCTCAATGAACATATCGGCCTTCCAATCTGGAAACTTCTCCTTAAGGATCCTCTCGACCTCCCTCCTCGGTGCCTTTCCCCTCCTAGAAATTATTGTAGAGAGAACGACCGCCAAGCCTGAAAGATCGTCTATACTCCAACCAGCTGTGGAAGCATCGTAGAGCGAAAGCGGGTCCTTCAAGACAACAAAGAATCTTGCAGACGATAACTCCTCCTCGTCGTCTTCATTTATGGGCGAATCAGACTCGGGCATGATCTTGATGGTCAATCCGATGTTCTCGAGCTGAGCCCTAAGGATCTTGATGATGCGCATGTATCCTTTGCCAAGGGAGCGCCTCAGCTCGTAGCCCTTGACGCCAGGAACCCTGTGCCTTTGGTAAAGGAGCATCTGGCCAGCCCGCCTGACCTTGGAAGATAACTCAGCCTCTGCCATTCAATCTCCTCCTCAAGCTTTTATCGAGACAACCAAAGACTTCTTCTCCGCTGCCTCAGGTATGCCTGGAGGCTTCTTTGGTTTAAGCCAGATCCTGTTCTCCAGCGGCTCGATCTCAAGCTCTGCGTAGCCAAGGGTGACAAGGAAACTGACAAGCACCGCCCTCTTGACCGTTGATGCAAAGTCTCCCTGCGACACGAACTCCCAGTAATTTACCATGCCATCGCCACACTTGGCGACAAGCTCCTGGTGCATCTCTTCTAGAACTTTGCTCGGTATCTCGTCGGAGAGCACTCCCATTGCTTTCAGCTGCTCGATGTCAAGTTGGGAGGGCAAGATGCTGGTATCATACTGGTCAAGGCGCAGTCTCCTGAGGTTCGACCAGTAGCCATATGCTAACCTTAGAAGCTCGAGATTGACTTGCTGGAGCGCCACGATCGGCCTCCATGCCCTGAGGAAGGCCGTTGCCAGCTCTCGGGGATCGGATGCCAGTATCTTCAGCTCCACTAGCAGAGGGTCTGTGTAAAGGAGCGACGACCTGTGCTTCACAACCTCCTCCTGGAGCCTAATCAGCAAAGCGATCCTGTAAACAGCCTCAACATCCTTTGAAAGCTGCGATGTGGTCTTCCAAAGCGAGAGCAAGGACCTGAGCTTCTCGAGCTGAGCCTTGACATCAAAGGCAAAAGGATCGGCTCTGCCACTATCAGCATCGATGCAGAGCTGGATTATTCTGTCGACAACCTCTAGAGCTTCAGATGCTTCAACCGCTGCCTGATCATCTTGCACCTTTTGTCACAACCCCAACGGTAGATATGCCGTAGTTGTTCTGCACGACAAGGACGGAGGATTCCTCGATGA
>Ga0129301_1000996_pt1 | contig 14736 bp, 8 predicted proteins | sample ConPoolayeHmetaG_FD_94489 | JGI IMG/M metagenome (GOLD analysis project Ga0129301, IMG submission 94489) | Hot spring microbial mat communities from California, USA to study Microbial Dark Matter (Phase II) - Cone Pool mat layer H metaG ...
AATTTGACATTGTACACGTGCATTCTTGGCAGCAGTTTCCAGATTTAATGGTTCATTACTATTCCACGAAGTATAGTGTTCCTTATGTTTTACAAGTTCACGGTTCTCTTTCTAGAATCGGTTCTAAGCGAACACTAAAGTGGTTTTATGACGTTTTGTTTGGTTATAGGTTGTTGAGGGACGCTTCTAATGTTATTGCTCTTAACAGTTTTGAGGCTGACCAATATAGGCGTATGGGTATTCCAGAGAAGAAGATTGCCATTATACCTAACGGTATAGACCTTTCGGAATACGCTAACCTATCACCTAAAGGAACCTTCAAAAGAAAGTTTGGCATACCGGAAGAAGAAAAGATAATCCTATACATAGGCAGAATACACAAAATCAAGGGAATAGACTTCCTCATTAAGGCTTACGCACACCTAATTAACGATATGCACTATGAAGACGCTTTACTTGCGATAGCTGGACCAGACGACGGCTACCTAAAAGAAGCCAAATCATTAACAAACGCTCTGAGCATTTCAAAAAATGTTCTGTTCACCGGGCCTCTTTATGGGCAGGATAAGCTCGAAGCTTACGTCGATTCCGATGCTGTCGTTCTACCATCAAGATATGAAACCTTTCCTATGACTGTTCTTGAAGCCTACGCTTGCGGCAAACCAGTCATAGCCTCGAAAGTTGGCGGACTAAAAGACTTAATAATAAATGGAGAAACAGGCTTGTTGTTTGAGCCTGGAAATGTAAAGCAGTTGGCAAGAAGCATTTTTAATCTAATAAACGGTAATGATGTAGCCGAAAAAATGGGTTTAAAAGGTAAAAACTTTGTTAGGGAAAACTTTACCGTAGAAAAAGTGGTGGAAAGATTAGAGGAGACTTACGAAGAGGTAATCAAAATAGACTCGGAAAGTTCTATAACGAAGCAGTTGCCATTAAGATATGAACAACGTTAAGGTAATTATTATACACAATACTATAGCTCCATATAGGCATCCGTTATTTGAAGAGCTTTCTAAAAAGGTAAATTTAATGGTTTACTACTGTTCAATAAAAGAAAATCTGCGGGAATGGGATTTATGGCCGAGAAAATACGATTACAAGTATAAGGTTCTTCCCAGAGTTTTCATTAAGACACCCTTTGGAGAGCTTAGTTTAAACCCGTCAATTTTGAAGGAAGTGATAAGAAATAAGCCAAACGTCATGATAATTAGTGGCTACACTGACCCAACGACATGGGTTGCTTTTGCAGTGGCTAAATTATTAAAAATTCCAATAATTCACTGGACGGAAGGAATAAAGGAGCCCCAATCAATTTTAGGAATAATAACCAAACCGTTAAGAATGCTTTTTGTTAAAAAGTCAAATGCTATAATAGTTCCAGGAAAACTATCAAAAAACTATGTTATCAGTTTGGGAGCAGATGTTGAAAAAGTCTTTATCGCCCCGAACGCAATAGACAATGATTTGTTCATCAAAATTTCTCAACAATATTTACCGCCGAAGGAAAAATTAAGGAGCAAAATCGGGTTAAAAGATAAAATAGTTATCCTTTGCGTTGCTCAGCTTATAAAAAGAAAGGGTATTGAATATCTTTTACAAGCGTATAAGAAACTTGAGCAGGAATATGATAATCTCATGCTAATTATTATAGGAAGTGGACCATTAGAGAATTATCTAAAGGATCTTTGTAAATCTCTCGAGCTAAAGAATGTTAGATTTATACCTGCAGGTATGAAATTGGATGAGTTGATAAAATTCTATTGCTTAGCAGACATTTTCGTTTTGCCTACACTAGAGGATGTCTGGGGTTTCGTGATAAATGAAGCAATGGCTTGTAGGTTACCAGTAATAAGTACGCGCGCTTCCCAAGCCGCTTTAGAAATGATAGTTAACGGAAAGAATGGTTACATTGCTAGGGAGAAGAATGTGGATGAGTTATTTCTGTCTCTTAAAAAACTAGTTTGTAGTTCTGAATTGAGGAGGGAAATGGGAGGGAAATCCTTGGAAATAGCTATTAGAAAATTTAACATAAGCGGAATGGCTTATGGCTTTATAAAGGCAATTAGATATGTTCTTAATCTGGATGGTAAGCATTGGTAAAGATATGTTTTCTGTCGCTTAATGCATATCCAATCTTAGCTAACACAAAAGTACATGAGTTTGCTGGAGGAGCTGAAGTTGAGTACATATGCTTAGGGAGAGAACTAGTTAATTTAGGGCACGATGTATGTTTTGTAACTTACAAGGAGAGGGGATATGAAGTGCCTGAAATTGAGAAAATAGGTGGTATAGAGATTATTAAGAGCTATCCTAAATATCGAGCAAATACATTGAATATCCTCAGAAAAGTAAGATATATTCTTAAGGCTTTAAGAAAGGCTAATAGCGACATATATTTCGGATATGGCTCCTCTGGTATTCTTGCTCTTCACTCATTGCTCTATAATAAGAAGTTTGTTTTTAGAATATCCTCAGATATTATAGCGAGGCGGGGAAGTTATTTTTCATCAAATACTCGGCTTCTATGTTACTATCTCATGTCTTTAGCTAATAGAGTTGAGCTAAAGAAAGCAGCGATCGTTGTCGCACAAACCGAAAGACAGAAAAAACTTTTAGCAAAAAAAGGGATAAAAAGTATAGTGATAAGGAACGGCTTTGTTATAAAACCATCTTTTAGTTTCAAGAATGAAAAAACACATCCGCCTATTGTGCTTTGGGTAGGTACACTATCTTACGTTAAGCAACCACAACTTTTTCTAAAGCTTGCGAAGCTTCTTTCTAAAGCACAGTTTGAGATGATAGGTCCAAAGGCAGAGGGGGAGTTGCAATTGTTTAAATATGTGGAAGAGGAGTCCAAAAAAATTCCGAATATTAATTACCGTGGTTTCGTCCATCCATCAGAAATTGATATATTTTATAAAAAAGCATCAGTTCTCGTCAACACCTCTATTTATGAAGGGTTTCCAATGAGTTTTATTCAAGCATGGTTAAACTACACTCCTACGATATCTCTCAACGTAGATCCAGATGGAATTATAGAAAGGGAGGGAGTAGGTTTTTACTCGAAAACATTTGATAGGCTTGTGCATGATGTTCATCTTCTCATTACAGATGAAAAATTAAGAGAAGAAATGGGTTGGCGTGCACGGAAATATGCTGAGCGAGAGTTCGACATTCGTTTTATAGCACGGAAATATGCCAACATTTTTGAAAAAATAATAAAAAGCTAGGGGTAGACTTTATGCCTTATACGATTATGCATGAAATTCATGATCCATATAATCTTTTGAAGCCAACTAAGTCGGAATTAAACTATAACACTTACAAGATGATAGCGCATTTAGTAAATCCCTTAGCTCCTTTTAACGAGTATTCTTATAGCTTTAAATGTAATCCGAATACTGTTTTGTGGACGCTTAAAAATAACAGATTGCTTTACAGACTACTGTCCCTTGAAAATACATCGAACTTGGAAAGGAAATGCGTAATTAATAGACTTAAAACTAGCTTCAATGAAATCCGATTAAGTGAAATCTTTTACATAACGTATAGGAATGAGGTACTCCAGTTTATTGAAAAATTAAATCAGAGCGCAGTCGATATGATCTTTTTGAAGGCAACAGCTAATCTTCCCCTCGATAGTCACAATTTAGATGTATTAATTAAAGAAGAAGATAGAAATTTAGTTGAATCTATTTTACAGAAGGCCGGTTTCTCCAAAGTTTCTTTTTATAAGGAGCCATATAAAATTTTGTATAGATATACAAAGAATACTAAGGACTACATTGCATTTCACTTACATACTAAAGTTTCTTGGCATGGGGTAGAGTTTATAGATAAGGATAGAATTTGGGAAAAGAAGCGTAAAAAGATGATTGAGGGAATTGATGTATGTTTTCCTGATGAAGGTTCCCACATCCTTATGACTATTGCCCACCTCTTTTTTGAAAAGGCTGAAATATCGTTAAGTGACGTGTTAGATGTCGTATCTGATTTACACGAGAATGATGTGGATGTAAAAACTTTAGTTTCTCTTGCGAAAAACGCCGGATGGGAAGATATTTTTTCAACATGCTTATATGCTGTGTTAAAAGTTTATCAAGGTCTTTATGGAACCAAATCCCTTGAAAAAATACTTTATGACACGAAAATTTATGACATTATTTCTCCTTATATCGTTTCTTCATTACAGCATATACTATTAGAGCCTGCAACAAAATTTTTACCATTAAATTTGGATCCTGCGTCAAAATGGCATAGGCGCCGAAGAGTAATTAAACTTGGATTACTTAAGAAGACCCTAAAATCTAGAGTGATTTTTGTAACTAATATGATCCAAGAATTTTTTAGCCAACTTTATAGAAGTGGTAAAGAATGCCGTACTTTTATTGTCGCATTGGAAGGTATTGATGGATCTGGCAAGACATCACATGCACAAAAACTTGTGGAAGAGTTTAGTAAAAGAGGCAAGAAGCCTCTTTATATCTGGAGTACAGGTTCATTACCATTTGCAGATTTGATTCGTCCACTCGTTTTAAAGTTGACATCACCCCAGATGCGAACCAAATCTTCTCCATCCACTACCTCTAAGTCAAATTTCTTGTTTTTTGATAAGATGTTACAAAACAAAGTATTTAATTTTCTGTTTATTATAGCAGGTATAACGGATCATGCCTTTAATTTAACATCAAGGATTTTGTCGGCGAAAAATGCCTATGATGTAATAATTCTTGATAGGTTCATTCATGACACGATCGTTAACAACTTATATCGTTACAAAAAAAATCTCTTCTCATTTTCTTCACAAGTTTTATTACGTACTTGGCCACTACTGTTGTGTAAGCCTGATGTTACTCTAGTCCTATATTCTACACCTAGAGAATTGAAAAGAAGACGTGAAAACGAATTAACGTTAACCGAGGCGTGTGAGAAAGTAACCACATATTTGCGCTATTCACAACTATGGAAGGCCTGTTCAGTAAACTCTACAAAAGATTTTATGGAGGTCCATCTAGAGGTTCTAGAGACCATTCTTAAAAGATTTTATGAAAAGTGTAAATAATGAAAATAGTAGTTATTTCTGGCGGTTTCGGACAACAAAACTTACAAGCTTTACCTTGGAAATACGCTTATGAAATTTCAAAGTATCTTGCTCAAAAGAAGCATAATGTGTACATTTTAACAGATTCTTCGAAATCATGCAGCATCAATTACAATAAGTATAGGATACCAATCATAGGGTATGGGGCTTCTCTACCTTTATTAAACAGAAACAAAACCTTATTGAAAACACTAAATCTTATTAAACCAGATGCAGTATATTACTTCTCTTCTCCTATCGGAGATTTTAAACTAAAGTATTTGAAATTAAAGGTTCCAATAATCCTTCACGTTAGTCATAGCATTCAAGGCGTATCTACATACTTACGGGCTAACCCCACCCTGATAGGAATATCTGAGTTACTCCAGGGAAAACTTATCGCAGATTCTTATGGTCTTTCAAGAATTTTCAGACGCCTAACAATAAGCAAACTGGAATTAAAGGTGATGGCAACAACTAAAGCTGTTGCAGAAAGCTTAAGTAAGATTGGTTTTAATGAATTAAAAATTAAAACTCTCCCCCTAGTAGTTGATGAACAATTCTTGAAATTCAAGGAAGAAAAAAGATGCAAAGTTCGCGAAAATTATGGTTTTACTGAAGATGACTTCGTAGTAACCTACTTTGGGGGTTGCAATCCTAAAAAAGGAGTTCTAGAGCTTGTAAGTGTTGCACCAATGATTAGAAAAAAAATAACGTTATTTAAGATGCTACTTTTACTTAGACCTCCGTCTTCAAAGGACTATTTGTATCATGTAAAGCAAAGAATTTTAGAAAATAAATGTCGAGATTATGTAATTGTTGTGAACAAATTACTCGAGCTTAATGATCTAATCAATATTCTTACCTTCTCAGACATGGTAGTTTTGCCCTTTAAGTATTTAGACGACGAACCACCTTTAACACTTCTTGAAGCCATGACTCTCGGGAAAGTCGTAATAACAACGAATATAGGTCCAACTAAATATATAGTCGGAGAAGATAGAGGAGTTATACTCACGCATCTTTCTCAAACCACCATAACGGACGCCATATATAACATATATAAGAATGAGTCTAGAAGACATTATATTGAGAGGAATGCTAAAAACTTTGCACGCACTAATTTTGTTAATTGGCATACATTGGCAAATATTGTGGAAAGAGAGCTTTTAATCGACTCGTTATGAAAATAATCTTCTTCATCGGTATACGGTCAGCAAGCTTCTCCGCCGCATATGTTAGAATAAGTTCTTTTATTAAAGTATTTGAAGCTGAAGGACACAATGTGTATGCAATATCCACATATTCTCCTCGTAGCTTGAGTAAGATGGGATTAAGAATAAAAGAAGGCATGGAAATTTACAACTTATGCCTAGTCTTATGGGCAGAAAACATCTTTTCACTTCTGTTTAACATTTTATCGTCTTTCGTAGTATCTTTCCTACTTCTATCTCTCTTCCGTCCAAAAGTAGTTATAATTTCTGTTCCAAGTGGTGAGCCTGCTGTCGGTGCATACTTAGCAGCGAAGCTTATTCGCGCAAAGGTGTTCTTTGACATAAGGGATGAGTGGGAGGATTATGTTATTAGTAAGGCTTCGTCGAAGACCTTTAAAGGAGCATACAAGCTGCTTAAGGCTTTAATGACAAGCCTCTACAATAAGGGCGATCTGGTCGTTGCGGTCACTCAACCAATCGCTCGCAGCCTAAGATTAAGAGGTGTAAGGAGAGTAGAAGTAATACCGAACGGTGCTGACATAAACGTCTTCAGACCTTACGAGAAAAATACTGTTAGAGGAAGGCTTGGGCTTAAAGACGATGAATTCGTTCTAGTTTATGAGGGGGGTGTTGGAGGATACTATAGGCTTGACGTGGTTGTCCGAGCTCTTACAAGGCTTGATGATACAGTTCGCAACAAAATAAGATTAGTGGTAATCGGCTCCGGAGATATACCCAATCTACTAAAATTAGCTGAGAATCTCGGTTTGAAAGATAACGTAATCTATTTGGGAGTTAAGAATGATAAAGCTGAGCTTGCCCAGATCATCTCAGCAGGCGACATAGGCTTAATACCATATGATGATAACCCTTTGTGGAAAAATTCTGTCCCAGCCAAGTTTTATGAGTACTGCGCATGCGGCATCCCAGTCATAGCCACAGTACATGACGATTCATATTTAGAAGAGCTCATTAAAAAATATGAGATAGGAGTGACATCTCCACCATTAGATGAAGAAAAACTTGCCGAAGCAATTTATTGGCTATACAAGAACAAATCTTTCAGAGAAGTCGCTGGAAAAAAGGCTCGACAACTTATTGAGGAAAAGTTCGACCGAAACAAAATTGCAGAGGAGTACCTCAACCTAATAAAAGAAATGATGAAGTGATGAAGGTTTGACAGGGAAATCTAAACTAAAAGCGCTCGCTGAATGTTTAAGCTTAGCCTTGCTTTCGGCTATGTTTTCAAGCTTTACACTTTGGCTTGTAGATTCTTGGATAAAGTACCCACTCTTCTTTTTCGAAATCTTAACAATATTGATTCTATACCTCATAATCAGTGGCTATGAAGTAAGTGTAGCAGTTAAGTTTTTATCGAGGCTTAGGTCTGATTGGGGGACTGCAATTGACGCTACACTAGTCTCCTCATCTATAGCCCTCCTCATTTTAGCCTCTTTATCCATAGATGCGAGTTTGATTCGTACTATCCTAGCTTTGCTTTGCACATCTTTGCTTCCGGGGTACGCGGTACTGAACGTGTCAGGGCTTATCCGTTACTTCACAAGGCTTGAGGGCATACTTCTCTCGTACATTCTCAGCTACGCATACACGGGACTAATGGTATTAGTTCTTTCACCCGTAGACGAAAGCCTTCGAGGAACAATAATCTTGCTAAGCTATATTGCTCTAGGCGTGCTTTCTGCATTGAAACATTGGCATCATCCTCTAACCTTTATGGAAGGCTCACTCACGAAAAAAATCGACATACTAGCCCTACTACTATCTACAACATTCTACACCCTCTCCTTCTGCTTCCTATGCCCTGGCTTTGCATTACTGCCCGGCACTGACATCTCGCAGCATTACGCCAAAAGCGTAGTTCTATGGAGGACGCCAGAATTTTATATAGGTTCTGCCTATCTGTTTGCTCATCTACACGAATCTGTATTCCTTGCTCTTTCAAATCCATCATTTGCGGTGGCTCAAACTGCTTTAGCTATGCTGAATTTAATGTTGCCATTAGCCTTCTATATTACAGCAAAGGCCTATCTGGAAAAGATTGATGCTAGACTTCCTTCGCTAGCTACGCTTTTCTGGGTTCTCTTTACAAACAGTTTTGGAGGTTTCGCCTGGCTGTACTTTGTCACATTAAAAATTTCCTCAACCGGACAGTCGCAACTTCAACTTTTATCCTCTACGGCGGATAAAACCTATAATGGAACAATCTACGGAATATTCGGCTTATGGTATGTTCCAGCCACAATATCCTTCATCCTCTTGATAACAGCCATCTTTCTAATGAGTAATAAGGAGATTGAAAGGAAAAAATACTTTACACTTTTCTCAATTCTAATCGCCGCATTATACCTGACTCATGTGACCGAAGCTGTGGTTTTTATCTTATTTCTCGCTGCTTTTGCGTTAATCTTTAAAAATGAAAAATACAGGATAGACGATGCTTTAAAATCCAGCATAATAGGCATGAGTATTGTAATCATAGTTTACTATATCTTATCTCAAATAACCCCACGTTTCATAATAAACACTTCTTTACTTATCTCCGTAATTGCTCCAATCATCACTTCCATAACTGCGTTAATAATCAGGCGATATATTCGCCCTAAACTTTCACAACTTCATAAGTCCTTCAAGGTTAATAGAAGACCCGTTGGCAAAATACTGGTTATAGCGCTTTTCTTTGCCTACTGTGTAGCTCTTCTTTCATGGACAACAGTTTTAGACTCTTTCCACACATGGCAAGTTGACACGATCGGTTTAGTTCCATGGTTCATGTACCCAGTAATGCTCGGCTTAAACGGTTTATTGGCATTATTAGCCCTCTTTTACCTTCTAGAAGACTCGAAACTATGCAGCGCATTTGCACTTTTCATAACATTTATGTTTTTTGCTTTCATGGCTGGAAAAATCGTGTCAACAATAAACCTTTACTTTTTTAATGCTGGATACTGGGAGAAACGATTCATATGGTTCATAAAAATACCCTTAGCAATCCTAGCCCCACTACCAGTAATCTACATCATTGACAAGTTGAGAAAAAGAAACATAAACATTAATGTCAAAACCATTGCCTCAGTCACATTAATAGGAGTAATTGTACTCTACGGAATATCAACAACCTTCCTAAACCTGGAATACTGGAACATCGTAGCAAACGATCCAGCTAGTCAACCTTCGTCAGGCGAAATGGAAGCCATAAACGCTTTCAAGGAAATGCTAGATAACGATCCCCAAACGTGGCTAGCAACCGTAACAGGCACTTCCGCGGCCATAGCGACTTTTGCCGCACCACCAGATCAGCTTGTAGTGAAACAGTATTTGTACACGGCTTACAGGCCTGAAATGGCTTTCACCCAACTTTACAGGCATCCAGCTTATAATCATGCATACATCTACCTACACAATAGAGACTTAACACAGCTCAACCAATTCGCAGACCGGTTTTTAGCCAGCTACATAAAAATGCTCCCGATAGTCTACGAAAACTCTGAAGTGAAAATATATAATGTATCCAAGGTTTCTCCACCCTTGCCAAGCAGCGACACTGTATTAATACTGCCTCTCGACAAATCGCTAGTTGACGAGCAAACCCTTTACACGGCTTATAGCCTTCTTTCTCAAGGGTTATACAATTATACAGTTGCCTACGACCTCGACAGTAAAGCCCTCAACTCAAAGACCATTGTGCTGACCTACGACCCTCCTGAAGGAAACATTCTAACAAGCTTATTTGAAGACCAATTTAACGAAACACTAGCCTCATACACTATTGCGAGAGGAAGCTGGCACATAACCAGCGGAGAACTGCTCGGAGGCGAAACCGGAAAATACGGCGAAGGAATAATTCTTTCGCCAGTTTCCGCTGAAAAGTTCACAGCATCCTTTAAAGCCAAACCAGTAAACGGAAATGCTTCAGTATTAAACTACGTTAGCCTAGTCTATTCATGGGTCGACTCCAAAAACTATAGAATAGCAGACATAATGTTCGGTACAGACCTATATGTCTACGTTCATTTTAGAACAATTATTAACGGAGTTGAGCAAGCAATACCAAACTGGCCTGGAATCAAAACAGACATTAAATGGAATTTTGGCGATGAATACAACATTATAGTCACTGTTAATGGCACATTAAACCAAATTGCAGTGAACGGAAAAACCTACTTAACTACAGATTTGGAAAACATTCCTGGAAGGATAGGGCTTCGCTATTACAGATTCTATCAAGTTTCATTCGACAATTTTTCGCTTACCTATAATGTTCTGCTTAACTTACGCCCAATAGAAGATTATTTAACCTATCTAGAATCAGGCGGAAAACTCATAATTCTGAATACAAACGGCTACAACTCCTTTGCAAACAACATATTCTCAGTTGAAAACTCCACAATAAACGCAGAGAAAATCGAAACGGGAAAGGAAACATTAAACTTGCCGACACAAATCGCCATGCCGAAACTAACCCTTAAAAACTCTACAACATCAGTTTTAAGCCGATATGTTGGATTAAACGATGAAACCCCCTTCATCATAAAACAAAATTTTGGGAACGGCGAACTATTCTACGTAAACATAAAACCCATTATTGAAGTATTGCGCAAAGATGAAGCATCGGCATATTATCCCTTACTTGGCAGTCTGCTAGAAAATTTAAGTCTGCCAAAAATAAGGCCGAATTATATCTTAAGCGCCGATGGATACGTTAAGGAAATACAATTAAAAAATAATGTAAATATTGAAACAGCATCTCTTATATTCCCACTAAAAACCACGCTTAAACAGCTTGAAATCAAAACAAGTGATGGAACTATTACCTTCTTTAATGTTACAAGTATTAAGATGGAGAATTATTCAAAAGTGCTTGTCAAATCAGAAAATGTTACAATAAGCAATGGACAAGGATTTTATGCAACCCTAAGACTTAACACCACCTTTACAATCGAACCCTGCGAAGGTGTGCTCGACCTTGAAATAGCCACAGAGGAAGCCAAACATTACATAACCCATGTTAAACAAATTTCAATTACACCCTACGGGGCTATTCAGCTGCTGGCTCGAACATCACAAGTAAGCGCCAACGAAATCACTTTCATTGAATTTTATGCGCTTGGCTCGTTAAATTGGCAGACACGAACCGACGGCCAAAACCTAAACGTGAACGGAACAACAAGCTTTCAAATCATACTTTCAGACAGCTACACCATGTTAGGAAACGTTAAACTTGGCAAATACTTCGAGAGAGATCCTCCCATAGTGATATTTGACGAATTTTCAACCATACCAACGGCCATATTTTGGACTCTGCTTCTACTCCCAATCTTCATTGGAGTAATTCTAATTTTTACATCAAAACAGCCACAAAACAATAAAGGCCAAAGCAGCGAATGATTCAACAGAACATCTGGAAGCTGAAAGGCTCTCAACTGATAAAACAGATACGACGTGCAGAAGTCGTAAAACAAATGTTAAAGCATTCTAAAGCCAAACAAATATTAGACATAGGCTGCGCCGAAGGCTTCATAACAAACTACCTCTCACAACTACAAGCACAAGTCATAGGCATAGACATAGATCAAAACTTAAAAATCGCCAAAAACAAGGTGAAAAACGCGGACTTCATTCAAGCATCTATAACGCATCTTCCCTTCAAAGATGGAACTTTTGAAGCCGCAACCCTGTTAGAAATTTTGGAGCATTTGCCAAACGCAACTATAAACAAAGGGATAGCCGAAGTCAACAGAGTGTTAAAATCAAGCGGAACCCTAATAGTGAGCGTGCCCTACAAGGAGAAAATCACTTATACTCGCTGCATTCACTGTGGAAAGCTTACGCCATTATGGGGACACATCCAAAGCTTCGACGAAAACAAACTAAAAAGATTACTTCCTGATAACTATGTGCAAACAGAAAAGAAACACATACCAAACGTTGAATTAATTTCATGTAATAAACTACTTGGGAAATTTCCACTGACTTTCTGGCTTATAATAAATAACATCCTCGGAACCATACGTAAAGGATACTGGATCATTCTAAAATACCAAAAATCTTAGATGCGTAAAGAATTCGATCAAAAACTTTCAAGATTTTTATACATACGTTTTTAATAAATCAAGCAAAGAACCAGGTGTTCGAAGCCTCAGGGTACTGCTTTAAACGTATTGGATGGATAATAACGTGTCCACACCAGAAGGCAGGATACAAAATTTGATAGAAGCCATTAATAGAAGAAATTTGAGCTTAGCCGTTGTCGGCTCCGGTTATGTTGGTTTGCCAACAGCTGCTCTTTTTGCTGATGCAGGCTTTCAAGTAGTTGCCATCGACGTTAAACCAGTTTTAGTAAAATGCGTTAACCGTGGTGTAAGCCCGCTGAAAGAGCCTGGTCTTAATAAGCTTATAGCACGCAATGTCGATGCTGGAAGGTTGAAGGCCACATTAAGTTATGAAGCAATTGCCCAATCAGACGCGGTAATAATATCTGTGCAAACACCATTAAACAAGAACAGAAAGCCAAACTTATCCTACTTAATGAAAGCCTTGAAAAAAATAGGGAAATATCTGAAAAAGAATACGATTATAGTTGTAAGCAGCACTGTTCCGCCAGGCACTATGAGTGAAAGGGTTAAACCAACCCTAGAAGCTTTAACAGGCATGAGAGCTGAAGCCGACTTTTACTTGGCTTATGTCCCAGAAAGAATAGCCCCTGGAAACGCCCTAAAAGAATTTGTTGAAAGCCCGAGACTTGTAGGCGGAATAGGCCCCAAAAGCACAAAAATAGCCTCAGAACTATTCAAATCGGTCTGCAAAACAGTAATTGAAACAGACGCCTCCACCGCCGAAGTTGCAAAACTCGCAGAAAACACATATAGAGACATAAACATAGCTTATGCAAATCAGCTTGCCATAATCTGTGAAAAACTGAACGTAGACGTCATGGAAGTAATTAGGTTAGCAAACACGCATCCAAGAGTGAATATCCACTTTCCCGGACCAGGCGTTGGAGGACCATGCCTTCCTAAAGATCCATACTTCCTAACTTGCATGTCAAAACTGCCACGTCCCAACATTATCATGACTGCTAGAAAAATAAACGATTACATGCCAAACCACATAATAAAAATAACATTAAAAGCTCTGGAAAAAACAGGCAAAAACATTAAAACAGCAAAAATCGCAGTGCTGGGAACAGCCTACAAAGGGAACGTGGATGATCCGAGATTAAGTCCAGCGCGACCCATCATTAAAACCCTTCTAAATTTAGGTTTAAAAACAGTTGCTTACGATCCCAAATGCGAAGAATCTTTCGGAGCTGAAAAAGCCGAAAGCCTCAACGACGCAATCAAAAAAGCAGATTGCATTCTCATATTAACAGACCACAAAGAATTTGAACATTTGAAACTAAGCGAAATAAGGCAATACATGAATCCAAACCCCATAATTATAGACGCAAGAAGGATAATAGACAAGGAGGAAGCTATAAAGTTAGGATTTGAATACTATGGACTAGGAAAACAATCTCCTTAACGTTTTATCCGCCTTCAAATTCAAATTCGCCTAACAGTTTTTACAAGATTATTTTCAACATTTTCTTTTTCAGAAATTTTGCAAACTCGCAAATGTGAAGATAAACATTAAAACGACAACTACAAGCGCATGTTCTGAAACAACATTTTCTATAGGATTGACAACGAGAACATTATCAAATCGAGCTCGGCATCTCCCAGGGACCTCAACCTTTAAGCTATAAAACATGTTTAGCTCCTCAACGAAAACCAAATCAACTACAACCAGATAGTTAACTTTGCCCCCATCTCAAGCTCCAGAGGCGCGCGCTAACATAAATGACAGCTAAAACATATAAACCCATATGATGAAAAAACTAGAAATTTAAACAACTCTTCTATACCCACAGTTTCCACACAAACTGAAAAATCCACCAACAAAGGAGAAGTCCTTTGAAAACCGAAAATGATTTAAACGCTGCGAAGGTTGCTGTAGGCTCCATATACCTAACTCTACAAAATATTCTCTCCACGCTGATAGGGGTTCTCGGCTACGCCTACCTCTCTAGGGCGATAACGCAGGAAGAGATGGGTGTAATGGCAGGCGTCACACTTCTATACTCACTAATTCAAACAGTCGTAGATCTTGGAATAAACTCTTCAATAGCCAAATTCGTCTCAGAAGACATTGGAAAAGGCTTAGACCACTCTATGCATGTTGTCTCAGCGTTAACGCTTAGGCTGCCCCTAACCCTAGCCGCAGCGTCATCCATCGCCATATTCTCGCAGAACCTCTCAGAAGCTCTCTTCAAAACAACAGCCTACTCCAACATACTAACGCTAATTGCAATAGACGCCATTCTCCTTTCAATATCGCCTCTGCTTAACAACGTTCTCTTGGGATGCGGAAAACTAAAAAGCA
>Ga0129301_1000999_pt1 | contig 14696 bp, 9 predicted proteins | sample ConPoolayeHmetaG_FD_94489 | JGI IMG/M metagenome (GOLD analysis project Ga0129301, IMG submission 94489) | Hot spring microbial mat communities from California, USA to study Microbial Dark Matter (Phase II) - Cone Pool mat layer H metaG ...
CACCATCATAGCATATGAGGGGGATTTAAATCAGTTGGAAAAATTTTTGCTTAGTTTGGGCTTGAAAACAATTGATCAGGTGACCACCGGAAACCTCGAGGAATTCAAAAAACAGTTAGAAAAAGAAAAATATACCGCTAAATCTATTTCTCGGAAACTTAATTCCATTAAAAGTTTTTTTAAATTTTTGTTTCAAGAAGGAGTAATTTTCCAGGATCCAGCGCGAAATGTTTCTCATCCAAAAATTGAATTGGGATTGCCTAAAGTTTTAAAACCAATAGAATACCGAGCCTTAAGAGATGTTTGCCGATCTGATCCAAGAACATTAGTGATTATTGAGCTTATTCTTCAGGCAGGATTAAGGATTAGTGAAGTGGCTAATTTAAGACTAAGTGATATTCAGGAGAATGAGTTAGTCATTAGAAGTCAAGAGAGTCACCCGGAAAGAAAAGTACCTCTCAATCAGGCAGCAAAAACTGCCTTAAATCAATATTTAAAAGTAAGACCTGAGGTTAAAACTGATTATGTTTTAGTCACTAAAAACGGCAGACCTTTACTAGTAAGAAATATTCGAACTTCTATTAATCGTGCTTTTCAAAAAGCAGATATTCAGGAAGCTAAAGTTAATGATTTAAGAAACACTTTTATTGTCCAACAACTTGAAGCTGGAGTTCCTTTAGAAATTGTTTCTAAGATTGTTGGCCACAAAAGGATTTCCACCACAGAAAAATATTTACAAATGGTTAGTGATAAAAAAGAGAACAAAAGAGGTTTTAAATTAGTAGAACTTTAGAGTTTAGCCCGAGAGATAATTTCTGCTTCAACTATCTCTCTTGGTCTGGCATATTTTAAGGCACTTAACCTTTTAATCATCTGGGCAACGTTTGGATTTCTAAATCTAGCTTCGCTTTCAAGATTTTTGGTTAAATCCATGGAAAATGGCAAAACCGGCTCGTTATTAACAATTGTCTTGATATAAACATGAAATCTTTCCACATTGAGCAAATCCTGCTCGCTAAAAGTTGGTTGAAATTCGCGGGCAAGATAATTGGCATCGTTAACCCCTACCCTAAAAGAGATAATTGTTCCCACATTGCCAAAAACAGCATTTTTAACCTCTTCTTCCATTTGGGAAATAAATTGGTTGGCCACAGTTAAATTAAGCCGATATTTTCTTGCTTCAGAAAGAATTTGGGCAAAATCTGGAGTAGCAAAATTTTGAAACTCATCAACATAAAGGTAAAAATCTTTTCTTTGGTTTTCTGGAACATCTTGACGGCTCATTGCCGCCATTAACAGTCTTGGGATAAGAATTAATCCCAAGAATGAAGAGTTCTCTTCGCCAATTTTTCCCTTTGCCAAATTAATAATTAAAATTTTGCCTTCATCCATCACTTTTCTAAAATCAAATGCTGATTCTGATTGACCAATAATATTCCGCATCATTTTGTTAGTGACAAAACGACCGAATTTGGAAACAATATAATCTAAAACTTCTGATTTGTGGAAATCCGCTGTTTGGGCAATCTGGTCAGTCCAATAGCGGCGAATCACTGGGTCGGTGATTTTTGGTAAAAGCTCTTGGACATAACGGCTATCAGTGAGACAGCGGACAACTTCGACAAAAGTTGAACCTGGTTGACTCATCACGGTTAACATTGCGTTTCTAATTGCATGTTCGAATCTTGGGCCAACAATCCCGGTTTTGTAAGGATCATAAAGTTTATACATCAAATTAATGACCGCTGTGGCGACAAAATGTTTTTGGTCTTCGGTTTTGGCTTCAAGTAAATTTAAACCCATTGGTCTCTCAAGGTTTGAAGGATCAAAATAAATTACATTTTCTGCTCTTTCTGGAGGAATAAACTCTAAAATTTCTTCCGCTAAATCATGAGGGTCAATAAGACAAATTCCTCGCCCGGCCCTAATATCTTGAAGAATTAATTCTTTTAAAAGTTCTGTTTTGCCAGTGCCGGTTTTACCAATAATGTAGATATGTCTTCGTCTGTCTTCATGGCTGATATAGATTGGTTTTACTACTCCCCGATAAATATTCTTCCCTAAATAAAGGCCGCTTAAGGGAACCTCATTAGCTGCTGGCGCTCTTTTAGCCTTAAGCCATCTAATTTCTGGAGTCTCGATCATTTTGTTGGGAAAATGAAAAATGCTAGCTAATTCTTCGCTATTTAAAATAGTTTTTTTATTACTCAGGCCCCAAAAAATTGGTTGGTAGCGGTAGATAAAATCGATCATAAACCCATATTTAAATCTTATTTTTTTACTGGTAAATTCATTCCAGGGAGATTGAAATTGAGCAAAAGCGGTTTTTATGTTAGAAAGATGAGATTTTGCTTCGGATTCAGTGGCAGCAACCGTTACAATTCTGATCGTGGTCTCAAAACCAGGCTTGCTGCACTTATTCTCAATTGCTTCCAAAAATTGAGCACTGACTTTAAAAGCAGCTTTTTGAGGATCTGATTCAGCTTTTTTAATTGATGAGAGATAAGATTTGCCAGCAGCTTGCCATTTCGAATTGGCTGGGGCGAGAATAATTTGGATTACTGCTCCTTCATTTTCTTTTAATTTAGCTAAGGCCGAAGTAATTGCCGAAAGAGGGTCAACGCCCAATTCGCGATAGGTTTTAATTGGTTTGTAATTTTCTTTTTTGTTAACTAACCAACTGAAAACTACCTTGCCTTTTTTATAAAAAATATTATATTCTTCAGTTTCTTCTAATTCCGCGGTGGGATAAGCACTATAGATTTGTCTAGCAACTAACTCTTTTATTTTGTTAGGGCAAATGAAATAAAATCTAATATCTTCAGGCTTACCAACGATTTCAAAACTGATTTGAGTCTGATGTTTAAGAAAGGAGAATCGGCCACCTCGGTAAAGAGAAGCCAGAGAGGCAAAAATTTGTTCCATCGCTTCAATTTTGGTTTCATTGTCTTTTGGGAGTAAAACTTCAAAGATGCTTGAGTTTAATGACTCTTCTTCTCGGTTCCGCCAACGGTACCAAATTATCAGTCCCCAAACCAAGAGGCCAAGGACCAAAAAAAGGATGAAAATTATTCCACCAAGAACAAGATAATAGCTTAAATAATCAATTATTGATTGGAAAATATCGTTTGGAGGATTCATTCTGGTTGATTTTGGCGATAAATTGTAATTTTTACAATTTTTTTCCACCACTCTGTTAACCATCTGATGGCTTCGTTAAAATTTGCTCGCAGACCGAGAGCCATTTCTTGTCGGCTTAAAGGAGGCTTAATTCCTGTTGGTTTAAGTTGAGGAGCGGTGAGGATTACTTGACCGTTTTCATCAGTAATTGGTTTAGTTAAAACTGGTTCTTTTTCATAAGTTTCTAGCCAGTCAGAGATTTCTGGGGGAATGGTATATTCTTCTTTAATCTCAATGCCTAATTTTTTTAAGGAAGTCAATTTGTTTTCTCTTTCCATTTTTTACTTTTAAGTATAACATAAATCAATAAATTTATGGCGATATTAGATTTTCTTTTTCCAAAAAAATGTTTTGGCTGCCAAAAAATTGGTTATTGGCTGTGCCCTTCCTGTTTAAAAAAGATAAAACCTCTCCAAAGACAAACCTGTCCTGTTTGTTGTCAACCATCTTTTTGGGGTTTAACTCATCCTTATCATCGGCGTCAAGTTGATCTTAATGGTCTTTTGATTTTGTTTTCTTATCAACCACCTTTAAACATAATGATGAGAGATTATAAATATCAATTAGTTTCCCAGATAGAAGAAGCTTGGTCGCATTTGGTTAAAATTGGTTTGGAATTCAATCGTGACCTTGTTAACTATTGGCAAAAAGAACAATTTGTTTTAATTCCCGTGCCTTTATTTCCCACTAGGCTAAAATGGCGCGGTTTTAATCAATTAACTAGTATTGTTAAACAAATTGCTTCTTGTTTCCAAATCCCAGTTGATACGCAATTAATAAGGAGAGTTCGTTGGACCCGATCGCAAGCTAGTCTTGATCAGGAAAAAAGAAAGACTAATCTTAAAGAAGCTTTTGCTATCTCTTCCCTGGCTAAAATTAAAAACAAAAATTTTCTGATTTTTGATGATGTTTGGACCACCGGGACAACTTTAAGAACAATCGCTAGATTGTTGAAACAAAATGGGGCCAGGAAAGTTTGGGGACTAACCATTCTTGGCTAGAGGCAGATTAGAAAAATCTGTTAGAATAAGTTCATAATGATAATGAGAAAAACTTTTTTTTCGCTCTGGCGCATATGGGGGAAAAGTTTTATTTTTTTAACCTTTTTTTTGAATTTTAGCTTAAAGGCAGTTTTTGCCGCTGAGTGCCGAAAAGATTGTGGGAGTATTGAAGAATGTGATCGGTTTATTAATGAGTGTTCTCAGGTCTTGGGTCTTTATGAAAGCGCTAATTTAAAAAACAAAGAAACCCTTCAGGACTTCGAGACCCAAGTTAAACGCTTTGAACAAATGGTTAATTCTGCTTCAAGACAAATTGACAATCTTGAAAAGGATATTCTTGACCGAGAAGTAGATCTTGAGGTTCAAAAAATTCTTTTAGGTCAACGAATTCGCCGGTTCTATATCCATCAGCGAGGTTATTCTGGTTTAACTATTTTTTTTGCCAACCAAAATATCAGTTATTTTATTCGTGCCCTTTTTTACCAAAAATTAGTGGCTAATAAAGATAAGGAGGTAATTGAAAAGTTAGTTCGGGAGCTTAATAAATTAATAGAAGACAAAAATAAACTTGAGGGAAGACGAAATTGGTTGGCAGGGAAAAAGAAAGAGGCAGAAAGCCAGGTCGCTTTTTTGAGAAAAGAAATAGAAAAAGCAGAAAATTATATTGGGGAATTATCTTTGGTGATTGCTAACCTGAGTGCTAAACAGAAAGCTCTTTTAACCGCTCGATCAGGAACTTTTACCAGCAGTGTTGGCGAGGTACCGGTCAGTAGTATTCCTTGTTCTGGACCGCCGGGAAGTCCAACTTATTGTAGTCCGGGAAGTGGTTGGTTTGCTGCTTTTTCTTTTGGTGCTTGGACCCATAGAAAAGGGATGAGCCAATACGGGGCTAAAGGTCGAGCCGAGGCAGGACAGAGTGCTAATCAGATATTGCAAGCTTATTATGGGAGAACACCAGTGAACAAGGATACTGGAGGGACGATTGCTGTTGTTGGCTTTGGCAATTTAGATTTTGAAAATTATTATCTTTTAGGAATTGCGGAAATGCCCTCTTCCTGGCACCCAGAGGCACTAAAAGCCCAGGCAGTTGCTGCCAGGACCTATGCCTACCGATATAAAATCCAAGGGAGAACAATTTGCACCACTGAAACTTGTCAGGTTTTTTCTAAAAGCAAAGCTGATAATCCTCCTGAGGCTTGGCGTCAGGCAGTTGAACAAACAAGAGGGCAAATTTTGGAGGAAGTAATTACTTATTATTCTTCTACTAGTGGGGGTTATTTAACCACAATGGGGTGGGATACTACTGATGGTCAAGGCGGAGAAGGATTCGCCTCTCGGGCTTGGGAAAGCAAAGCTGACTCTCCTTGGTTTTATAGCTCTTGGTATACTAAAAGTTATCACTCTAATTCGGCTAAATGCGGCCGGTCTCATCCGTGGTTAAACCAAGAAGAAATAGCTGATATTTTAAATGCCTGGTTAGTTTTAAATAAACAAGGTAGCGATGACCGCATTTTGCCAACAACAATTAATCAATGTCCAATTGATGGTGTCACCGGCAACCCTTATTCAATGGATGAGCTAAGGAGTAAAGCCGATCAGGCAGGAGGAGCTTTTACCAGTGTTTCTTCTGCCTCTGTGGTTTACAGCAATGATGGTTATACCGCTTCGGTCAGTCTCGAAACCAATAAAGGACGAATAGCAATTTCTGGAGAAGAATTTAGAAAAGCCTTCAATTTACGGGCTCCTGGCTATATTGCTATCCTTAGCCCTTTGTTCAATCTTGAAAAAAGCCAATAACTAGATTGTTTTCTTCAAAACAATTGGCCTGGAGTAATTTTTCTTTTTTTAAAAACAATAAGGTAAAATCTGTATTATGGAATTCATCAGAAGGAATTGGCCATTTTTTGTTACTCTTCTTATTGCCCTTCCCGGAGTGGCAGTAATTGCTTTTGAGTTAGTCTTTTGGCAAAAAATTTATTTGGGAGTCAAGGTAGCAGGTTGGGATTTATCCGGTTTAAATCAGGTTCAGGCAGAAGAATTGATTAGCCAAAAACTAGCGGCAATTAAACCAGAAATTTGTTTTAAGACTAATGAAGAAAATTGGTGCCTTTTGGGAGAAAAAATCAATCTTAAATTTTTTCCTCAGCAAACTGTCAAACAAGCTTTTCAGGTCGGTCGTCAAGGAAATTTTTGGTCTAATCTGACAACAAAAACAAAGTTACTTAAACAAGAGGCAAATCTTCCTTTAATTTTTGATTTTGATCAATCTTTGTTAATGGCCCAGTTAGCAACGCCGACTGCAGGTTTTAATCAACCAATAATTCCTCCTTTAATAGAGCTAGAAGGTCAAGCAGTGAAAATTACTCCTCCTAAGCAAGGTCAACAAATAAACAAAAATCAATTAATTGCTTTAGTGAAGAAAAAATTAGGCTTTTTGGATTTTTTTTCAGCAATCGAAATTCCAGTAATTAAGCTAGGAAAAGATTATTCTTCTTATGAATTAACCAAAATAAAAGAAAGAGCAGAAAGATTATTAGTGAAAAGCATTATTTTGACCAGCAAAAAAAAGAATTTGGTTGTTGATGGCAAACAACTGATTAATTTTATTGGCTGGGATCAAGCTTGGAATTTAAACCAGATGGAGTCTTATGTCAAAATTCTTGCCGAAGATTTTGACCAACCGGCAAAAAATGCCCTTTTTAAATTTGAAAAAGGCAAAGTGGTCGCATTTGCAGTTGAAGAAGATGGTTTAAGACTAGATAAAGAGAAAACTTATTTCAGTCTTTTAAATTGTCTCGAATCTTTAATCCAAGAAGGCCTTGAAAGATGTGTTATTGATCTTGAATTAAGCGAAATTAAACCAGAGATAAGGGTTTCAGAAATTAATCAATTTGGGATTGTGGAGCTGCTTGGCCGAGGAGAGTCGTTTTTTTCCGGTTCTGCTGAATCGCGGATTCACAATTTAACTTTAGCTTCGGAAAAGATTAATGGTCAAATAGTTGCTCCTCACACTTTGTTTTCTTTTAATCAGGCAGTAGGAGAGATATCAACCAAAACTGGTTATAAGACTGCTTATATTATCCAAAATGGAAGAACGATCTTGGGCGACGGCGGTGGTGTTTGTCAGGTGTCAACTACCCTTTTTAGAGCAGTTCTTAATGCTGGGTTGCCCATTGTCGAAAGACATAGCCATGCTTACAGAGTTCATTATTACGAAGAAGGTTCGCCAGTAGGCTTTGATGCCACTGTTTTTGCTCCTTCAGTTGATTTCAAGTTTAAAAACGATCTTTCTTCTCATATTTTAATCCAGGCAAAAGTGGACAAAATTAATAAACACCTTATTTTTGAAATTTATGGAACTAATGATGGCAGGCGGGTAGAGATTTCAAAAGTAAAAATTTGGGACCAAACTCCACCACCAGAAGATCTTTATCTTGATGATCCTAGTTTACCTTTAGGAGTGGTGAAACAAATCGATTTTAAAGCCTGGGGAGCGAAGGCAATTTTTGATTGGAAAGTTTACCGAGGGGAAGAATTACTCCATCAACAATCATTTTATTCATATTATAAACCTTGGCGGGCAATTTTCTTACGAGGGACAAAGAAATAAAGATAAGGATTTGCTAATGGTTAAATAACTGAAACAAGGCAGATAGTTTAATTGGTTGCGTAATAAGTTAAGTTGGGTTATGATTAATAAAATGAACAGCGAAGAGATAAAAAAAGAAGAAGATCTTGTTCCAGAAGGAACTAATTTACCCCAGACTACCCGTTTTGAAGAAGAAACTGCTAGTCAACTTCAGACTTTAGAAGAAACAGATTTTCCGCCACAAACTGGAGAGCCTAATCAGATTCCGGCCGAGGATAGTCAAATGTCTAGACCACCAATCTCCGGGCCAGAACCTCCTTTTTATTCACCACCTTCCCAACCAACAGCCTCTTTTGAGGAACCACCAACCAGTCGCCATCCCTTGGGAAAAAAAATACTTTTTGGGTTGCTGATTTTAGCGGCGATAGGAGGATTAGGATTTTTAGGCAAAAATTTTTTCTTGAAAAGCAAAAAAAATCTCGTTTCTCCTAAGCCAGTGGTTTTAACTTACTGGGGACTTTGGGAACAAGAAGCAGTTATCCAAGGATTGATAGAGGAGTTTGAAAAACAAAATCCAGAGATAAAAGTGAAATATGAACTTCGGTCTAAACAAGATTATAAAGCAAGACTACAAAACAGTTTCTTGCAAAAACAAGGACCGGATATTTTTAGATTTCATCAGAGCTGGTTACCAGTTTTGAAAGAAGACCTTGTTCCGGTGCCTCAAACAGTTGTTGATAATTTAGGCCTGGAAAAAGATTATTTTGCTGTTATCCCCCGAACCCTTAAAATCGATAACCAATTTTATGCCATTCCTCTAATGATTGATACTTTAGCTCTTTTTTACAACAGACAGCTGCTGGCAACTGCTGGCGAACAACCACCGCGGACTTGGTGGGGAATGCAGGAAGTAGTCAAAAAAATAACCGTTAAGGATGAAACAGGCAAGATTAAAATTGCTGGGGTTGCCTTAGGGACGACTAATAATATTGATCATTGGAGTGATATTGTTGGCTTGATGCTTTTTCAAAATGGCGTTGATTTTAAAAACTTAGAAGCTAACAGCAAGTTAGTTGAAGATGTTTTGAAATTTTATACCCTTTTCTATCTCCGGGATCGAGTTTGGGACGCAACTTTGCCCTCTTCAACATTTTCTTTTGCCACCAACAAATTAATTTTTTATTTTGCTCCTTCTTGGAGGATTTTTAATATTTTAGAAACAAATCCTAATTTGGATTTTGCGGTTGTTCCGGTACCGAAGCTTCCCCAAGATCCCAAGTCAAGCAACTTAGAAGCAATAGAAAAAGGCGAGGGAGAATTAAGCCAAATAAATTGGGCGACTTTTTGGGTAGAAGGAGTTTCTAAACAAAGTCCTCACCAAAAAGAGGCATGGAAATTCTTAGAATTTTTAGGTTCTCAAGAAGGCTTAAAAAAATTTTATCAAGCTGCTTCCCAGGTTCGGGAGTTCGGAGAAATCTATCCAGTTAAAGGTTTAGCTCAAAGTTTAAAAGCAAATCCAAGACTAGTTCCCTTTATTGATCAGGCGGAGACAGCTTTTTCTTGGTATCTTTGTTCTTTTACTTACGACAGTGGGCCAAATGAGGTAATGATTAAATATTTCGCTGATGCAATTAATAATATTAACCAGGGAGGCGATCCTCGAGCTGCTACCCAAACTTTAATTCAAGGAATTTCCCAGACCGTTTCCCGTTATCGATTGCCTTAATTGTGTTAACTAAATGAGTTTTGCAAGGCCCCTTTATATTAGGAGAGCAATTTTAAAAACTTTAATTTATGCTTCAATTTTTGATTTTCCGCTAAAAAAAGAAGAAATTTGGCAAAGGTTGATCACTGACAAAAGAATAAGTTTCAAAGAGATTTGTTTTTGGTTAGATAGGCTAGTGAAAAAGGGAGTAATTAGAAAAGAAAATCAATATTATTGGCCAGAATTCTTACCATTTCCTGAAACCTTGTCTTCTAAAAAAATTATTTTAGAAAAACAGCGATTAGCCCAAAAAACAGCTAATTTTTTAAAAATTTTCCCCTGGATAAAATTAGTGGCGGCGACCGGTAGTTTGGGAGCAGAGAATATTAGCCCCAACGACGATATTGATTTGCTGATTTTAACTCAGTCAAAAAGACTTTGGTTAACTCGGTTAGTCGTCCAATCAACTCTTTTGATTTTTGGCAGGTTTTTGGGGATTTGCCTTCGGCGACCGAATGATTCATTGGTTAAGGATAAAATTTGTCTGAATCTTTTTCTAACCACCGATTCTCTAAAAATACCTCGAGAGTCTCGCAACCTTTTTGTTGCCTACGAGCTGATGCTTTTAAAACCTTTGTTTGACAAAGGTAATTTTTATTATGCTTTAATTGCCAAAAACAAATTTTGGTTAAAGAAATACTTAGTTAATTGGTTTAAAGATAACCGAAGACAGGATATTAAAGGCCAGTTAGAATTCAACGATTCTTTTTTTCTTAATATTTTAGAAGCAATTGCCTTTTGGATTCAAAAAAAATATATGAGCCAACGAAAAACTAGGGAAAAAATTGCTAAAAATTTTGCTTTCTTTCATCCTATAAATAAAGGAAAAAGATACCTTCGTCTTTATAAAAAACTACTTGACAAAAGTGACTTTGGTGAATAAAATATTTATCAGACTCGTCATTAAAGTGATAATCCCAGTTATTTTTTAAAGTATTCAAGGAGGCTGTAAAATGGCAAAATCAATTTTCAAACTCGCACCTACCCCTGGCTATGTTTTAATTGAACCAATTGAAGAAGAAAAAACTACTCCTTCAGGAATTGTCTTGCCCGATACCCATGAAGAAAAACCCCAAAAAGGAAAAGTTTTGGCGGTTGGTAAGCCGATGATCACTGAATATGGAGCAAAAATTAATCCTCCTTGCAAAAAGGGCAATTTAGTTGTTTTTAAGAAATGGGCTGGCAATGAATATAAACCTAAAGATGAGGATAAAGAATATCTTTTAGTCAAGTTTGACGATATTATGGCAGTTATAATTTAAATTTTTAAGGAGGTTAAAATGGCAAAACAATTACTTTTTAGCGAAGAAGCAAGACAAAAAATTTTACAAGGGGTTGAGGCAATTTCTAAGGCAGTCGTCACCACCTTAGGCCCACGGGGAAGAAATGTGGCTCTAGACAGGAAATGGGGAGCTCCTAATGTTGTTCATGATGGTGTTTCTGTGGCTAAAGAAATTGATCTTCAAGACCCTTTTGAAAATATGGGCGCCCAGTTAGTAAAAGAGGCCGCTTCGAAAACCAACGATGATGCTGGCGATGGAACCACGACTGCTACTTTATTTGCTTGGTCAATGATTAAAGAAGGATTGAAAAATGTTACTGCTGGTGCTAACCCGATGCTTATCAAAAAAGGAATAGAGAAAGCAACTTCGGTGGCGATTGAAGAGCTAAAAAGAATCCATAAACCAGTTAAAACTCCTGAAGAAATTGCTCAAGTGGGGACAATTTCTGCTGGTGACGCTCTTATTGGGGGGAAAATTGCCGAGGCAATTGAAAAAGTAGGTAAGGATGGGGTAATTACTGTTGAAGAAGGCCGGGGATTAGAAATTGAAATCGAATACAAAGAAGGAATGGAATTTGATCAGGGTTATGTTTCTCCCTATTTTGTTACCAATCCAGAAACAATGGAGGCAGAAATTGAAGACCCTTATATTTTGATTACTGATAAAAAAATTTCTTCTGTTCAAGAGATCTTGCCCTTTTTAGAAAATATTGTTAAGGTGGGGAAAAATTTTGTTATTATTGCTGATGACGTTGATGGCGAAGCATTAGCCACTTTAGTGGTTAACAAATTAAAAGGAACATTTAATTGTTTGGTGGTGAAGGCACCTGGATTTGGCGACAGAAGAAAGGAGATGTTAGAGGATATTGCGGTTTTGACTGGTGGCTTGGTAATTTCCGAGGATACTGGTCGGAAATTAGAATCAGTTGAAGCCTCTGATTGCGGTCGAGCAGACAAGGTGGTAGCGGATAAAGATAATTGTCGAATTATTGGCGGTAAGGGAGAAAAAGCAAAAATTGAAGCCCGGATTAATCAAATTAGGAGAGCAATCGAAAAAGCAGATTCTGATTATGATAAAGAAAAACTGGAAGAGAGATTGGCAAAATTAGCTGGTGGAGTAGCAGTGATTGAAGTCGGAGCTGCGACCGAAATCGAACTTAAAGAAAAACAGGAGAGGGTCAAAGACGCGGTCGAGGCAACCAAAGCGGCAGTAGCTGAGGGAATCCTACCCGGCGGTGGAATTTCCTTTTTAAAAGCCAAGGCTGCTTTAGAAAAATTAACCGTGGAGAATGAAGAAGAGAAAATTGGGGTAGAAATTGTTCGAAGAGCGTTAGAACAGCCAACAAGATGGCTGGCGAAGAATGCAGGGGTAGACGATGGTTATGTTTTGAAAACAATTGAAGAAAAATTAGCCAAAGGTGAGACTGATTTTGGTTTTAATGCCTTAACTGGAGAATTTGGTTCAATGGTTAAAAGTGGCATTTTAGATCCTTTAAAAGTAGGCCGGAGTGCTTTGCAAAATGCTGCTTCAGTGGCAGCAATGGTTTTAACTACTGAAGTTTTGATTACTGATATACCAGAGGAGAAAAAAGAATCTTCTTCCGCTCCCGGAGGAATGGAATATTAATCAATTGAAAAATATATAAAAAGCCCCTTTTTGAAAAGGGGCTTTTTTGAGGTTTGGGGGAATTCGAACCCCTGTACGTGGTTTTGTCTGGCGAAGCCAGATCTCGCTCCGTGAGACAGACCGCTGCTATGAGGCCTGGGTGGGATTTGCACCCACGTTAACGGTTTTGCAGACCGCTCCCTTGCTTCTCGGGCACCAGGCCTTTTTGTATCTGGTGGGCAAGCTGGGACTCGAACCCAGACCCTCCACTTTATAAGAGTGGCGCTCTAACCAACTGAGCTACTTGCCCATTAAATTATTATATCAGATTGATAGGATTAAGTTTAAGTTTATGATAAAATAGCTCCAGATGGAAAAAAAGTTTGTTCCTCAAAAAGTTGAAAAAAGAATTTATCGGTTTTGGGAGAAAAACGGTTGGTTTACTCCCAAAATTGATAAAAAAAAGGAGCCATTTTGCATTATTATGCCGCCACCTAATGCTAATGGTTCTCTTCACATCGGCCATGCCCTTTTTGTTGCTCTTGAGGATATTATCATTCGTTATCAAAGAATGTTGGGAAAATCAGCTTTATGGTTACCAGGTGCTGATCATGCCAGTATTGCTACCCAGGTGACTTATGAAAAAAAATTAGCTAAAGAAGGTAAAACAAGGTTTGATCTGGGGAGAGAAGAATTTTATCAAGCCTGTTTTGAATTTACTCAGAGAAATAAAAAAATAATGTATCAACAATTGAAACTTTTGGGTGCCTCTTGTGATTGGAGAAGAGAAAAATTTACCTTAGACAAAGAGGTGACCAAAATCGTTTATGAAACTTTTTATCAACTTTATCAAGATAAGTTGGTTTATAGAGATTGGCGCAATATTTCCTGGTGCCCTCGCTGTGCGACCACCCTTTCTGATTTAGAGGTGGAGTATAAAGAAAGACAAACCAAGCTTTGGTATCTTAATTATCCTTTTAAAAACAAAAAGGGTTTTATTACCATTGCTACTACCCGCCCAGAAACGATGTTGGGCGATACAGCCGTAGCAGTTAATCCAAATGATAAAAGATATCAAAACCTAGTAGGTCGGAAGGTAATTTTACCTTTAGTTGGTAGAGAAATTCCTGTGATTGCCGAGGAAATGGTCGATCCAAGATTTGGAACTGGCGCAGTGAAGATTACCCCTGCCCATGATCCAGACGATTTTATAATCGGCCAGAAACACAATCTTGAGGTGATTCAGGTCATTGATTTTGAAAGTAAAATGACCAAGATGGCAGGTGAAGAATTTTGGGGACTAACCGCCCTAAAAGCAAGAAAAAAAATTATACAAAAATTAAAAGAAAAGCAGCTGTTGGTAAAAGAGGAAGCCTATCGCCATCGGGTTGGCCATTGTGAGAGATGTAAAACAATTGTTGAACCGTTAGTTTCTCTTCAATGGTTTGTGAAAACAAAACCATTAGCCCAAAAAGCTATTCAAGCAGTTAGAAAAGGAGAGACAAAAATTATTCCCCCAAGATTTGAAAAACTTTATTTCCAATGGATGGAGAATATTAGAGATTGGTGTATCTCACGACAACTTTGGTGGGGACAGCAGATGCCAATTTGGTATTGTGGCTTAGAAGGATTAGCTGAACTTCAAAAAACGATGAATCCGGATTTAGTCGGTAAGAATAAAGACACAAGTGGATGCGGAGAGATTTTTGTTGGCGATAAGCCACCAAAAAAATGTCCTCACTGTAAAAAAGAAAACACCTGGATTCAAGACCCGGATACGTTTGATACTTGGTTTTCTTCTGGTCAATGGCCGTATTCTACTTTAGGTTATCCTAATAGTTTGGATTACCAATATTTTTATCCCACCTCGGTGATGGAGACAGGTTACGAGATTCTTTTTTTCTGGGTAGCCAGGATGATGATGTTGGGGATTTATCGGACTGGCAAAATACCTTTTAAAGTGGTTTGCCTTCATGGATTGATTAGAGATGCTTTTGGTCAGAAAATGAGTAAGTCTCGGCCAGAAACAGCAATCGATCCAAGAGAGATAATTAGAGAATATGGGAGTGACGCTTTAAGAATGGCTCTGGTTTATGGAAGTAGTCCAGGAAGGGATTTGGTTATTACCAAGAAGAAAATTGAGGCAATGAGAAATTTTGCTAATAAGATTTGGAATGCTAGTCGATTTATTTATTTTACTGCTGCTAGTCAAAATTGGTCAATAAATTTGAACAAAAAATCCAAAAACAAAAATGATCAAAAAATTTTAACAG
>Ga0129301_1001003_pt1 | contig 14633 bp, 12 predicted proteins | sample ConPoolayeHmetaG_FD_94489 | JGI IMG/M metagenome (GOLD analysis project Ga0129301, IMG submission 94489) | Hot spring microbial mat communities from California, USA to study Microbial Dark Matter (Phase II) - Cone Pool mat layer H metaG ...
AGAAGGCTTGCCTTAGACAAGGCGTTAAAGGAGGGGCTTGTTGATTACCTGGACCCTTCTCCTGCTTACTTCGACCGCCTGAGCCGTTTTGTCAATATAGAAGAATTGCGAAACCAGAAATTGGATATCGTAGTTGACTCAATGTATGGTGCTGGTAGTGGTTATTTTAAGGCAGTCCTTCAAGGTGGTAACTTGAAAATTACCGAAATTAACGCTGAAAGAAACCCTTCGTTTCCCGGAATTCAGCCCGAGCCAATTGCCAAGAACCTGACCAATCTTTCCCGATTGGTCGTCAAGCAAAAGGCTGACGTGGGCTTGGCCACCGATGGGGATGCCGACCGCATTGGCGTAATAGACGAAAAAGGGCGGTTTTTAACCCAGCATCAAGTTTTTGCCTTGCTCTGCCTCTATCTTCTGGAAGTTCGTGGCCAGCGTGGCGCTATAGTAAAGACATTAACCTCCACCACTATGATTTCCCGTTTGGGAAGGCTCTTCGACGTGCCTGTTTACGAAACACCGGTGGGTTTCAAGTATGTCGCCCCCTTAATGATGGAGAAGAATGCTCTTATCGGAGGGGAAGAGAGTGGTGGCTACGGCTTTCGTGGGCATGTCCCAGAAAGGGATGCCATACTTGCTGGCCTTTACTTCTTGGACTTTATGGTAAAAACAGGAAAAACACCGTCCCAGCTTCTGGACTACCTTTACAGCAAAGTTGGGCTTCACTACTATGACCGCAGGGATTTTCATATCTCCTTAGCTAAGCGTCAGTCAATTCTGCGCCGACTCAGTTCTAGCTTCCCAGACAGCATCGCCGGCTCAAAGGTGGCTAAAGTGGATACTACCGATGGTTTTCGCTTCTTCCTTGGTGATGAGTCATGGCTCCTTATCCGCTTTTCCGGCACAGAACCACTGGTCCGCATCTATTCTGAAGCTGAAAGCCTGGAAAGGGCTAGGCTGCTACTAGACGAGGGCAGAAAGCTGATAGGTCTTTAGGCAGCCCGCAAAAAATCTGAAAGGAAATATCCCAATATTTCTCAACTTTTCTTGAGAAAGATGAATCTCCATGGTGGCGGAGGGAGAGGGATTCGAACCCTCGACTCCGATTTTACTCGGAGTAAGCGCTTAGCAGGCGCCCGCACTAGACCACTATGCGATCCCTCCGCTTTGTGTGGCTTAATTTATTATGCCATATGTAATGCGAATCGACAAACCTCGAAATCTTCTCGCAAGCAAAGCGATGGGGACTAGCGTGGTTTAAGTCCCGTCTCCCTTAGTGGCAGCCGTCGGTTCCCCGGGTCACTGTGGGCTTGTCTTTGAGGCGACCAAAATGTCTTCAATGCGGCAGCAGAAGGTACCAGCAGGGGCGACAACTTCGACTGCTTGTCCTTTTTCTTTATCCAGGATTGCTTTGCCTAGGGGGGAAGCAACAGAAAGTTTACCCTTGGCTGGATTTGCTTCCCGGGGGTCAACTAAAGTATAGCTGAACTCTTTACCTGAGGATAGGTCACGAAGCACTACTGTGTCTCCGAATTTTGCCTTGGTTGTGTCTTGGTCTTCCCTCATTATCCTTGCTTGATTTAAGATTGCCTCTATCTCCTTAATTCTTCCTTCCAGATGTGCTTTACGCTCTCTGGCTGCTGCCAAGGGGGCATTTTCTCGGAAGTCCTTGTCTGCAGCTGCAATTTTCATCTCCTCAATAACCTGGGAGCGTTGACTTTTCAGGTTGGCTACTTCCTCCTCTAATTTTGCATAGCCTTGTGCAGTCAGGGTAGCCTGGACCTGCCCGCTCTGCCAAACGGCGACTGTTTTTGGAAAAGTTTTTTTCACCCTTAGGTGAGAAGCTAAACTTATGCTACTAAATCTCTTTTTCCTGATATACGTAAGAAAAGACCTGAGGGGTTTGACTGCCGACGGGGTAATCAATTCACCATAACTAGCCACATCCACGGGGCTAATGTCTTTTACGCGCCGGGATAAGCCAAGCCATCTGACGAATTTAGATATTTCTGCCTGTATTTTCCCCCTTTCTTCTGGTGGTAAGTTTGACAGAAAAGCGTCAGCTAGTTCGGCAAGTGTCGGATTGTGCTTAGAAGTGTTTTCCACAAAGGAAAAATGATAGCCTAGAAGAATGGACGCTGTCAATTTACGCCAGAGCTCATACCACGTCTTGAGCCTTTAAACTGATGGAGATATAATATGATTTCTGGCATAAATGTGGAGGTGGCTGGAGTGTCCACTCAAGATAATCAGGCAATCCAAGGGCTGAAAAGAGCTATTGCTGCAGGCAAGAATTGGTATGTGGCTCTGCTCGAAGCCATTCGTCTATGGGATAGTTCTGAGGAAGACTACGATGGGCGACATTATCGGTATCTTGTTGATAACGAAGCTTTCGATTGGCTGGTTCTAGCCGGAAGGTTGTGTGAAGAGGTTGGTGGACTTATTCCTGAACAAGAGCTGACAAATCTTCTCTTCTTCGACCGACCACCGATAGAATTATCCAGAGAGGAATTTAGGAACCTAATTGGCGCCCCTAAATACAAGGCTTATCTCAACTATCTCTACGGCATTCTGGTGGAAAAATTTCTCGTTTTGGCTGTGACTGAAGAGATACGAAAGAAGAAGAGAGTGCTAGGCTTGAACAGCGATAACGGAGTAGTTGACGAAGCTTATCAACTCATTTACGGTGACACTCAATTAGCCCTGTTGAAGCAGTTCAGAAGAGAGAGACATCATCCTCAACTTAAGTCTATAAGCTTAAGCGAGCTTAATGAGTTTACCTATTGGCTATTTAAATATCGTATAAAGACTCGTGATAAATCCTGTGTGGCTAGCGATACTAAGAAAGCCCTGATAAAGTTGCATGAAGTGTTACGCTTCAAAGCTAAGTCAGTTCGCCCTTGAAGGCTGAGAGCTGTCAGGCTATGAAGAGCGGAGTTGAGACAATTCTTGATGTAACCTCTTCAATTTATGTTTGAGCATAGCGAGCTTTTCCTTCTCTTTTTCAATAACCTGAGATGGCGCTTTGCTTAGAAAGGCATTATCTCTTAGTCTGGCTTCAAGTTGGGCGACTCTTTCTTTGATTTCCTCGCTTTCCTTTACCAGTCGTTGTTCTTTAGCGAGGTGATCTACCATGCCCGCCACGGGCACAACTACCTCAGCCTCTTTCAACACCAGAACGAGAGTTTTGCCTTTATCAGGTTCCCTTTCCTGGCGACCGAGTATTGTTAAGGGGCGAACTTTGGCTAGTATTTCTATTATATTGGCTTGTGTGATAAGGCTCGAAAGGAGCTCGTCAGTGTAAACTCGGGCTTCAATCCATTTGTCTGGAGGCACCTTATATTGAGCACGAACGTTACGGATGGAGCGGACAATCTCTATTACGGAATCCATCACCCGCTCCGCCTCCGGAGCAGATGCCTTATCGTCTGCACGGGGATAAGGGGCTATCATGATGGAAGCGGGCATTTGGCTCTTGTCGGGCAGGCGCTGCTTCAAGCTTTGCCACAATTCTTCAGTGATAAAAGGCATGAAAGGATGTAAAAGACGCAGCGTTTTTTCCAATGTGTTGGCCAGGAAGGGCAGAGGCGAGGGACTTGCTTGGTTGTGGAGTCTTATCTTGGCGATTTCAATATACCAATCACAGAACTTCGACCAGACAAAATCGTAAATCTGCTGTTCTGCTTCACCAAATTGGAACTCTTCCATCAGCGCGGTGACACTTCTGATAAGACGGTTGAGCTGACTATCAATCCAGCGGTCTTCTATTCTCTGTGGTGGGTGCTCTATAGCTTGAGCTTCTAGCTTTTCAGCGTCTAGGCTCTGAAGGATAAATCTGGTGGCATTCCACAATTTGTTGACAAAATTGCGGCTGGATTCTAATTTACTTTTGCCCAAGTTCATATCATTCCCCGGTGAAGTCCCCGTAGTTAGAGCAAATCGGAGAGCATCAACGCCATACTTGATTATGGCTTCGGCTGGATTGATAACATTCCCTCGCATTTTGCTCATCTTCTCACCACTTTCATCGCGAATTAAGCCATGAAGGTAAACAGTGTGGAAGGGTATCTCGCCAGTATCTTCCAGCCCCATCATAATCATTCTGGCAACCCAGAAGAAAAGGATGTCATAGCCCGTTTCCATTACTGAGGTGGGGTAGAAATAGCGGAAGTCATCGGTGTCCTCTGGCCAGCCTAGTGTAGAATGGGTCCATAGAGCTGAGCTAAACCAGGTGTCCAGGACATCAGGGTCCTGGATGATTTGTTTGGAACCACAGTGGATACATGCTGTCGGTTCGTCTACCGATGCCGTCAACTTACCGCAGTCTTGGCAACACCACACAGGAATGCGGTGCCCCCACCACAATTGTCGGCTAATACACCAATCCCTGATATTTTCCATCCAGTCAAAATATATCTTGGTGAAGCGTTCTGGGATTATCTTAATTCTGCCATCTTTAACCGCCTCAATGGCGGCTTTAGCTAAGGGTTGTGTTTGGACAAACCATTGCAGGCTGACTCTGGGTTCAATCATGGTCTGGCAGCGATCACAATGTCCTACTGAATGAGCGTAAGGCTCGATTTTCTCCAGAAGTTTCTTGTCCTCTAGGTCAGCTAATATCTTATCTCGACAAGCAAACCTTTCCAGTCCCTGATAGGGCCCAGCGTTTTCGTTCATAGTGGCGTCAGTGTTCAGAATATTTACCAGAGGCAAATTATGTCGCAGGGCGACTTCGAAATCTGTGGGGTCATGGGCTGGGGTTATCTTTAAAGCTCCGGTGCCGAAAGAAGTATCAACTGCATCATCAGCGATTATGGGGATTTCCTTATCTATAATAGGGAGGGTGACACTCTTGCCTATGAGCTTCTTGTAGCGCTTATCCTGGGGATTTACCGCCACAGCCGTGTCGCCCAAGAAAGTCTCTGGCCGGGTAGTAGCTACAGTGACGAAGCCCTTACCTTGCGCTAGGGGATAGCGGATATAATAAAGATGTCCGATAATATCTTTGTGCTCTACTTCGAGGTCGGAGAGAGCGGTCTGGCAGCGAGGACACCAGTTTATCATTCGCTCTCCACGGTAGATCAGTCCCTTGTTGTACAATCGGATGAAAGCAGTGCGGACGGCTTTGCTTGGACCCTCATCTAGGGTGAATTTCTCCCTGGTCCAATCGCAGGAAGCTCCTAACAATTGATGCTGGCGCCGGATATCATCCCGGCTCTTATTAGCCCACTGCCAGATTAGCTTGGTGAATTCCTCTCTTCCTATCTCTTCTTTAGTTTGCCCTTGTCTAGCCAGTTGCCGCTCCACAATTACTTGCGTGGCGATGCCAGCGTGGTCGGTTCCTGGTAGCCATAAGGTAGGCTCGCTTTTCATCCTGTGCCACCTGACTATAATATCCTCCAGCGTCGCAGTCAGGGCGTGCCCTAGGTGAAGTTCACCGGTGACATTAGTAGGCGGCATGATAATGACGAAAGGTTTCTTACTCGGGTCTATTTTCGGAGTAAAGTAGCCTTGCTTGAGCCAAAAATCATACCATTTCTTTTCTATCTGGCCTGGCTCATAGGCTTTAGGAATCTCGGACATTAACTCTAAACCTTATCTTAGCTATCGGTTGTCAGCTGAAAAACTCTTGATATCTGAACAAATTCAAAATTCCAAATTCAAAGCTTGATTGGTCATCGGGATTTTGGCTTTGGAAGGAGCTCTGCTACTTTGTCCAGAACCCTGTCCGCTACATCCCGTTTGGGCAGGAGGGGCAGGCTCTCAATCTTGCCTTTTTGGTCAATTATGGTCACCTGATTAGTGTCGGTGCCAAATCCACTATCGGTAGCGGTGATATCATTAGCCACGATAAGGTCAAGTCCCTTTTGCTTGAGCTTCTCCCTAGCATTTTCCACCAGATTGCTGCTTTCAGCGGCGAAGCCTACTTTAATGAACTTTCCCTTAACAGTGCCTAAAATGTCCGGAGTGCATTCCAGTTCTAAGATTAATCCTGCCTTTCCTTTCTTAATCTTATCTTCAGCTGCCTTTATTGGACGATAGTCAGCTACGGCGGCGGCCATGATCAGAACATCCGCTTTGGGAGCTACATTTTCTACCGCTTGATACATTTCCTGAGCAGTGTTGACCTTAATCACGTCAACACCTGCGGGCTCAGCTAAGGAAGTAGGTGCTGTGATAAGTGTTACTTTAGCTCCCCGGTCACGCGCTACCTCAGCCAGAGCATAGCCCATCTTCCCCGAGGAACGGTTGCTGATGTAGCGAACTGGGTCGATAGGCTCTTGGGTGCCACCGGCCGTAACCACGATATGTTTACCAGCCAGGTCTCCACCTCTCCCTAGAATCTGCCTGATGCTGCCTATAATAACATTGACATCGGCGAGTCGCCCTAAGCCTTCCTTACCCGAAGCTAACCAGCCTGTAGCTGGTCCAATAATCACAAAGCCACGAGCTTTGAGCTTAGACAAATTATCCTGGGTGACCAGATTAGTATACATATTGGTTTCCATAGCTGGGGCAAGGAGCACCGGCGCCCTGGTAGCTAGAACCGTGCAGCACAGTATATCGTCAGCGATGCCAGTAGCCAGCTTGGCAATAATATTAGCAGTAGTCGGGGCAATGACTACGATATCAGCGGCTTGGGCCAGGGAGACATGCTCAATACTGAATTCAGAGGCTAAATCAAACATTTCAGTGACCACGGGTCTACCAGTAATGGCTCGGAAGGTAACAGGTGATATGAATTGGAGAGCTTCTTTGGTCATAATCACATTCACCTTGGCCTCAGCTTGAGTCAACTGGCTGGCAATTTCTGCTGCTTTGTAGGCAGCAATGCTCCCTGTTACCCCCAAAACTATGGTTTTATCTCTAAGCATCATTGCTCCTTGTTCATTTCATAAATAAGACGCAATCCAATTAAAGTTAAGTCGGGATTTACCACGTCTATGCTTGGTATTTCTTCGGCTAACAAATGCGCCTGGCCACCAGTGGCGACCACCTTTGCCTTTCTGCCCAATTCTCGTTCTATCCGCTGAAGTATGCCTTCGATAAGTCCAATATAACCAAATATTATACCTGATTGCATAGCCGAGACAGTGTTTTTGCCGATGACCTGCTCCGGGCGGCTTAGTCTAATTCGAGGAAGCGCAGCAGTACGAGTGTATAAGGCTTCGGTAGCTATCAGAATCCCCGGGGCAATGGCTCCCCCAAGATAATCCCCCTCTTGGGAAACAACGTCGAAGGTAGTGGCAGTACCTAGGTCAATAATTATCACCGGCTTTCCGTAGAGGTGTTGGGCTGCTACAGCATTGACCACGCGGTCAGGGCCTACCTCGCGAGGATTATCCAGGCGAATACGCATGCCTGTCTTAACACCAGCTTCGACCACCAAAGGTTTGGTATCTAAATATTTCTTGCACAGTTCCACAAACGTAGGCAGCAATGGTGGCACAACACTACATAATACTACTCCAATAACCTTGGAAGGCGAGATTTTGTTCCGTTCCATAAGGTTGAGCAATACTCCGCCGTACTCGTCTGAAGTGCGGTGAATGCCGGTAGCCAAGCTCCAATTGGCTTTCAGCTTGTCGCCATCAAATATACCCAGCTTAATGTTGGTGTTCCCAATATCAATTGCTAATAACATAGGTGCTCAGTTTTATCTTTGTCCTTCGGGCATTATGGACTGAGTATAGCACTACTAGCTAATCCGTGCCACTATTGAGCCCCAGGTTAAAAAGACGAATCTCAGCTAGAAGTATGCTTTTTGCCTCCCCCTCCTTGCAGGTCTTGTAACTTCTTAACCATCGCCCGCCAGTGCGTACCCGGCCAGTAGATACGATGGCAGGCAGGACACTCTGTATATTGAGTTTGGGTTTCAAGAACGTGAGGAGGAACCAGATTTTGGACCTCTTCTTTGCCGCGCGGTAGTAGTGCTTGATTACATTCCAGGCAAAGTGAGAAAGGTTTTAAATGATAATCTAACTTCAAAGTTTTCACTACTTGCTGCACCTGAAGTTTAGGGTCATCTTGCTTAATGTGTATAGCCCTGAGTATGCCACTTGTGACCAAGCGTCTTTTCATAAATTGGGCATCTTTAGTCAAAACGACCCTATCCTCACTAAGGGCTCTTTGAATCATTTGTCTATCGTCTTTTTGCTTGAGCAGCAGAGTGTCATAGCCCATCAGCCTGAGCCATCGAGCCAGTTTGCCCACATTGTTATCGGCAATGAATTTGATCTCCATAGCTGGTTCAAATAAAGACAATTGATTTAGCTGGATGGCTTAGAGGTATCCTCGACGACGCATGTAGAAAAATATACTCCCGCTCACAATCGCCATGAGGACAAGTATGATACCTAATGTCAAGAAGCTGCCAGAGTTCACGCTACCAGGTAGCGCGATATTCATACCGTAAATTCCAGCTATCAAAGTCGGCGGTGCCATAAGCCCCATTACGATAGTCAATATCCGCATTATCTCCTGAATTCGATGTGAGGTTAACCAATTGCTGGTGTCAGAAAGCCCGTCTATCACCTCCTTACAATCCTCCAGCCCATCCCAGATTTTGCGAATATGGTCAGCGATATCGCCGAAATAGACTTCTTGGTCCTCCTTGAAGAAAGGATATTCTTCCTTCTCAAGAGTCTCAATTACCGCAATCTGCGGGTGAACGACGCGACGGAAGGAGATAAGGTCTCGGCGAATCAGGGAAATCTCGTGGACGGTCTCCGGGACAGGCTTGGTGAGGATAATATCCTCGATATCATCGATGTTTTGGGTAACTTTATCTAGTATAGGGAAGCAAGAGTCAACCAATCTATCGAGGAGATGATAGAGAAGAAATCCTGAGCTTCGCCCTAGGTAACGTTCGCGTTTTGCATTGTCACCCTCACATTCTTGGAAAAATTTGACTAGAGGCTTGAGGTCACCAGAGCAATGAACGGTCACAACGTAATTCTCACCAATGAAGATGTCCAATTCGCTGGGCTTGGTTATACGATTCTCTTTATCGAATACCGGAAAGTGCAGCACCATAAACAGATAATCTTTATACTCATCAATTTTGGGACGCTGTATGCGGCTGAGGATATCATCCAGGTCAAGAGGATGAAAGTGAAAATGCTCAGCCAGAAACCTAACCTCATGCGGAGTGGGCTTTTCAATATAGTACCAGGTCAACTTGCCTTGAGTAATTGAGCGGATATTCCCCTCTTTTTGTTCCACAGATGGCATATTATTCCTTAAACAACAAACTTCATCTATTTTAGCATCAATTTTGTAAATGGAGGTAGCTATTGCTGCTTAATCTCGTAAACCGTTCATATCAAATCTCCATGATTCATATTGTTATTGACAGAAGATGGATTTTCCCATATCCTTTTTGGTTGCAAAACTCTGCAAGGAGGTAAAAATGCCAGTCAGTATGATTGTCTGCTGCAAGCAGGTACCTGACCCTGAAGCTCCGCCATCGGCGTTCAAGGTGGTAAACAACAAGATGACCTTGCCGCCGGACATAAAACCAGTAATCGGGCAATATGAGGAATTTGCCCTGGAAGCTGCTCTCAAAATAAAGGATGCGGCAGGTGGCAAGATTACTGTGATTGCATTGGGTAATAACTTCGTTCGAGATGTAATCAAAAAGGCACTAGCTGTAGGGGCTGATGAGCTTGTCCTACTTGAGGACGGGGCTTTTGAAGATGGAGATAGCTGGGCAACTGCTAATGCCTTAGCTATGGCAATAAGGAAAATAGGAACATATGACATTATTTTCTGCGGCAGGCAATCCTCTGATTGGGATACTGGCCAAGTCGGCCTCGGCATTGCTGAACTCTTGGGAATCCCGGCGGTAACTTTAGCTCGTAAGGTGCAGGTCACTGATGGGAAAGCGAAGGTTGAGCGAGTTATACCTGACGGCTATCAGGTTGTTGAGGTTGCGTTCCCTGTTTTGATTACGGTAACCAGCGAGTTGGGGGCGCTTCGTTATGCTGCCTTAAAGGGTATTATGGCTGCAGCAAAGAAACAACCTATCGTATGGAAACCAGCTGATATTGGACTTGAGCCCTCGCAAGTTGGCGCTGCTGGAAGGCGTAGTAAGTTAGAGAAACTCCTCCAGCCAGTCAAGGAAGCTAAATGTGAAATAATCGGTGGAGAGACGCCCGCAGAAGCCGCTGCTAATCTCGCTGTAAGGCTTAAGGAAGCCAAATTACTTTAAAGTTAAGGAGGAGATAATGGCTGAATACAAAGGTATTTTGGTTTTTGGTGAGCTAGCAGACGGGAAGTTAGCCTCCATTACCACTGAGTTGCTAGGATGTGGTAGGAAGCTTGCCGACGAGTTAAAGGAAGGCTTATCTTGCCTGCTGGCCAGCGATGCAGTTGGCGAGCTTTCCCAAGAAGCAATTGCCTTCGGGGCAGACAAAGTCTATGTGGTTGAACACCCTTTGCTCAAAGAATATCAAGCAGATTCCTATATGCAAGTCGCGGAAAAATTGGTCAAAGAGGTTTCACCTTGGGCGATACTTATGGGGCAGACGTCTATGGGTCGGGATTTGGCTCCTCGCCTTGCCTTTAGACTGGGTACCAGCCTGACAACAGATTGTCTCAATCTGAGCATAGACCCGACGGCAAAGTTGCTGGTGCAAACGAAGCCTGTCTACGGGGGCAATGCTCAAGCGGTATTCATCAGCAAGCTTATGCCCCAGATGGTTACTGTTAGGTCCAAGGCCATGTCACCTTTGGAGAGTGATGGTTCAAGGAAGGGGGAGGTGATACCTGCTAAGGTTGACATAGATACGTCGAAAGTAAGGACGAGGATATTAGAAACTGTTAAAGAAGAGGCGGTCGGCATTAAGCTTGAGGATGCCCGTGTCATTGTCTGTGGAGGTCGGGGGGTGGGGGGTCCTGAGCCTTTCCGCACTACTTTGAAGGAGCTAGCCGACTTGCTGCATGGTGCGGTAGGCGCCTCGCGTCCACCTGCTGATAATGGCTGGGTGCCAGAGGCGCTACATATTGGCCTCACCGGGAAGATTGTTGCGCCTGATATTTATATAGCTGTAGCTGTTTCAGGCGCCAGTCAGCACATAGCGGGATGTTCAGGTTCCAAGCATATCATAGCCATCAATAAGGACCCTGAAGCCAATATATTCCGGGAAGCGAAATTCGGAGTGGTGGGTAAATACGAAGAAGTGGTGCCAGCTTTTACTAAGAAACTAAAGGAGATATTGGCTGGCTAAGCAGACTAAAGGCTTTCAGTCGTTGTTAGCTGTCCTACTTCTTCTTCTCAGCAATGATTTTCTGACTGAGATGGGCTGGCACTTCCTCGTAGTGGTCGAATTCCATAACAAAGCTGCCACGACCCTGCGTCAATGACCTTAAATCTGTGGCGTAGCGGAGCAACTCGGCATAGGGTGCTTGTGCCTCAATTACACTAATACCATTGCCAGGATTTATTCCCAGCACCCGTCCCCGTTTGGTATTGAGGTCACTGGTAATATCGCCAGTATATGCCTCAGGTACAGTTATCTTGAGATTCATTATAGGCTCAAGCAGTATTGGCTGCCCCTGAGCCAATCCCTTTTTTAACGCCTGCGCACCGGCGATTTTGAATGCGATATCTGAAGAATCCACTGGATGGAAGCTACCATCGTAAAGGGTCGCTTTTACATCAACCACAGGATATCCGGCCAAGACTCCTTCTTGCTTGGCTTCATTGACCCCTTTCTCCACAGAAGGAATATAGTTCTGTGGTATTGCGCCCCCGAAAATATTCTCAACAAACTCGAATCCCCCGCCTCTGGGCAAAGGTTCCAGCTCTAGAAAGACATGCCCATATTGGCCATGCCCTCCAGTCTGCTTTTTGTGTTTATACTCTGCCTTGGTTGATACGGTAATAGTTTCTTTGTAAGGAATCTTGGGCAGGTCTAATTTCACCTCTACCCCAAACTTGCGACGCATCCTTTCCTTGGCTATCTCTAAGTGGCTGTCACCGATTCCCGAAATAATAAACTCGTTAGTGTCGGGTTCACGGCGTATTTGGAGAGAAGGGTCCTCCTCACAAATCCTGGGCAAAACAGTGCTCATCTTATCTAAATCGGTCTTCGTCAGGGGCTGGATTGCCATGCCGAAGCTTGCCTTGGGGAATTCAATGCCGGGGAATATCACAGGATGCTCGCGAGCACAGAGGGTGTCCCCGGTGGTGGTTGAACTCAACCTGGCTACTGCTCCGATATCCCCAGTAGCGACTTGTGGTACTGGCTGTTGATTCTTGCCCAGCATAGCAAATAGTTGGCCAATCCGTTCCATGCTACCCTTGTTGGCGTTCCAAGCTTGAGAGTTACTGGAAATAACGCCTGAGTAAACCCGAAAGTAGCTGAGCTTGCCTACATAGGGATCGGCAGTGGTCTTGAAAACAAGGCTGGAAAAAGGCGCTTCTGGGCTGGGTTTGATCTCTTCTTGCTCACCCGTAGCCACATTCTTGGCGACAATGGCACCTTTTTCCTCCGGCGAAGGCAGGTAATGGCAAATACTGTCAAGGAGTTGCTGGGTGCCGATACCTTGTAAGGCGGAGCCAACAAAAACAGGCACTAGCTTGCCAGCAATGGTAGATTTTCTTATAGCAGCAAGAATCTCCTCATTACTTATCGCCTCACCCCCCAGATACTTGTTAATGAGCTCGTCATCAATTTCCACGGCCGCCTCTACTAGCTTCTCACGGCTGGCTTCTGCTTGTTCCCGTAGTGTTGGAGGTATTTCTGATTCTTGCGCGGCTGTGCCAATATAAGCTTTCATAGTCACCAAATCTATAATGCCTTGAAAATCTTTTTGTGAACCTATGGGAAATTGAAGGGGCAAACATTTTGATGACAATTTAGCCTGGATCCCTGCCAAAGTGGAGAAGAAATTAGCATTGTCACGATCCATCTTGTTGACAAATATTAACCGAGGCAGCTTTGCTTTTTCGGTATCGTTCCACATCTGTTCCGTGCCCACCTCCACACCCGAAGCAGCGCATATTACAATTATGGCTCCCTCAGTCACCCTCAATCCCGACTTTACCTCACCAATAAAATCAGCATATCCCGGGGTATCAATAAGATTCAGCTTCATCTCTTTCCATTGAATCGGCAGCAGAGACAGGTTGATGCCCATATGGCGTTCTATCTCAAGCGGGTCATAATCCGAAGTCGTGGTGCCGTCTCTAACATTGCCTAACCGCTGAATAGCACCTGATGTGAAGAGTAGATATTCAGCAAGGGAAGTTTTGCCCGCTCCCTGATGAGATAACAAGACAATGTTTCGAATTTGCACGGCCCTCCATTATAACCTTATCCCTGAAGATAGGCAACCGCTGTTGCATCACGAAACGCGATGCTATAATGTAATAGTTATGCAGATGAAACTGAGTTATGAACAGGTGAGGCATATCGCTTGGCTTGCTCGGTTGGGCTTAAGCGAGGAGGAGGTGGAGAAATTTAGTCTCCAGCTATCTAATATTCTGGAAAACTTCGAAATATTGAAGGAAGTGGACACAACCAATGTGCCACCGGCGACTCATACCATCCCACTACAAAATGTCTTCAGGAAAGACAAGGTAGCTGAGTCATATCCGCAGGTTGAGATTTTATCCAACGCACCCAAACAAGCCGAAAAATGTTTTAAGGTTCAAGCAATACTGGAGTGAGCCCATTGGGCAAATGATTAACCCAATTAACATAGTTATCTCCATCGTAATTGGCTACCTCTTTGGTTCTTTCCCATCCGCATATCTTGCCGGTCGTCTGAGAAAAGGGCTAGACATTCGGCGGGTGGGCAGCAGGAACATGGGCGCCATTAACGTGTATTATGAGGTCGGGTTGATTGAGGCCATACTAGTAGCTCTAGCTGACGTGGGCAAAGGCATAGTGGCAATTCTTTTAGTGCGGCGGTTGCTAGGCATCCCCCCGATTTCCCCGTTCGATTTGTTTACTGGGCTTACCAGTGCCGCTGCCGTGTTGGGTCATGTCTTTCCTGTCTTCCTCAAATTCCGCGGCGGCAAAGGAGGAGCTACCGCTATTGGAATTCTCCTCTTTCTTATGCCCAAAGCAACTCCATTTCTGGTCATTGTTTTTGCCATAGCTTTATTTATTACACGTAACCCCACCTTCAGTTACAGCCTACTCCTCGTTGTTTTCCCATTTGTGGCTGGGTTTATTTACCACGACCGCTACCGCCAGCCTTTGGCTTTGGTGTTCTTCTCCATAGGCTTGGGGGTATTTCTGGGCATGCAATACATTCCTAGGCTCAAAGAAATGCATGACAAAGCTGGCGGCGACTGGCGCCGAGTTATCAGGCGTCGCAGCTTTAAGGACAGGTTTTAAATATGCCGGCGAACGAACTATATCAGCTAACTGTCCATGAAGCACACGAGCTTCTTAAGCAAAGGAAAATTTCCTCAACGGAACTAACAAAATCTGTATTGAAGCGTATTGCTGAGGTAGAGGGGAAAATTCACGCCTGCGTCACTATTGTCGAAGGCTTTGCTCTGAAGGATGCGGAGAGAGTTGATAATTACATCAAGACCGCTCATGAAATTACCCCTTTAACCGGTATCCCTACCTTAATCAAAGATGTCATATGCACCAAGGGGATAAGAACTACCT